>JABLTO010034409.1_pt1 | contig 14525 bp, 10 predicted proteins | sample 7160091 | NCBI WGS metagenome assembly JABLTO01 (sample SAMN14651225, study PRJNA627086) | human gut metagenome | isolation source: feces | host: Homo sapiens
ATAACTATATATAGTTTCTAAATTCTTGACAAACACGATATATTGTGCTATACTTTTTCTGTAATTGATTTTTGTGCGTTGTCCGTAAGGACCGGCAGTAAGCTTCTGCATTGCACATATCGTTAAGTTTGCAGTATGTCAGTAGTATAACTGTGCCGTGAGGCCGGTTATGTACTGGCATTTTTTATTTTTTAAGGATATTTATATCCTCTGCGAGAATGACACCTGCTCGTAATTCATTACGGACATGAATGCCCGAAAAGGCATCGGCTGTTGTTCTCGCTTTTTTTATGCCCAAAAAGCCTTCGTGCTTTTGGAATACATTTTTAGAAAGGCGGAAACCGAATGAAAAGACGAACCCATCGGCACTCGCACAGAAGAGTGTCCAGACCTGCTGTGTTCAAGCAGCAGGTGAAAAGAAAGGAGGCAAGAAAGCTTGCAAAGTACCCGCTGAAAACGGTATATGTCCCTCACACAAGGCTTTATCAGACTCAGAATCGAGGTGCATAATATGCCGAACACAACGAGTACCTACGAACCGCTGGTTTTGGTTGACACGGCAGATCTGCCGGAGGAGGAATGGCTGGAATATCGCCGCAGAGGAATCGGCGGAAGTGACGCCGCTGCAATTTTAGGTGTGTCCCCGTTTGCGACCGCCCGTGACCTCTACTACGACAAGCTCAAAGTCGTATCATATGAGGACGGCGAAAGCAACTGGGTACAAAAGAAGGTCGGGCATTTGCTTGAGGATCTGGTGGCTGAGATTTTCCATGTGAAAACAGGCTTTGAGATCTATCAGGTGAAGAAGATGTTTTATCACCCGGTCTACACCTATATGCTGGCAGACATTGATTACTTCATCCGATTGCCAAACGGCAAAACGGCGATCCTTGAGATCAAGACCACAAACTACAACGCCAAGGATCATTGGTGGTGCGACGGACAGGAGATCGTTCCCGTCAACTACGAGATTCAGGGCCGCCATTATATGTGCGTGATGAATATGGATGAGGTGTACTTCTGCTGCCTTTACGGCAACAACGAAAATGAAGTTATCATCCGGCACATTGATCGTGACCCGGATTACGAGGCGGAAATGATCGCTCTGGAGGGCAACTTCTGGAACGACCATGTTCTGACACAGACACCGCCGCCGTACACAGAGGACGGTGAGCTGACGCTTGAAAGCGTTCGGCGTCACTTCGGCCCTGCCGACGAAAACGCCCCTGAGATCGAGCTGAGCGTGCCGCTGGCAAGCAGTCTGGTGCGCTATACCGAGCTGCAGGCGGAAAAGTCGGAATTGAGCCGTGAGGTCAAGCGGGTCGAAAACGAGATGAAACGGCTGCAAGGGCGCATTGTAGCGGAAATGGGACGAAGCTGCACGGCTACGGCAAACAGCGGCGGCGTTTTCTATTCCATCAGCTACAAGCCTACGAGAAAGCCCGACATCGGCAAGGAAGGGCTGATACGGCTGAAAGCACAACATCCCGATATTTACGAGGATTATGTGACGGTATCGGAAAGCCGCCGCTTCTATGTAAAGCGCAAATATGACGAGGCGGCATAAACGGAAGAAAGGATGGTGCAGATGAAAAACGATGCACAGAAAGAAAACGAGAAAGGAGTGGTGAACCGTGGGGTATGTCGGGACTTATGACCGGACGATCTTCTATAATCCGAGCAATAAGTATTGCATTATCAGCGTGAAAACCTCCGACCAAAGCGTACCGCAGCAGGCACGGAGTGCTTACCGTCACCGGGACAATATGATCCGGTTTATCGCCGTCGGGTATGAATTGCCTCAAACCGATAAGGTGAGCATGATCCTGGACGGCGAATGGGAGAACGGAAAACACGGTGTTCAGCTGCAGGTCGATAAGTGCGAGGAGATCGTGCCGCAGACCAAAGAGGGCGTATACGGTTATCTTTCCTCCCGGCTGATCAAAGGCGTCGGTGAAAAGACTGCCGCATTGATCGTAAATCGCTTCGGTGCCGACGCATTGCGTGTGCTGGAAAACGAGCCGGAGCGACTGCTGGAGATTCGAGGAATCACCCCGGATAAGCTGGAGGACATCAAAGCCTCCTATGCGGAAAGCCGGTGCGTGCGGGATCTGATGATCCTGCTGACCCCATTTAATGTCACGCCGGTAACGGCCATGAAGATTTATGAGCATTTCGGCTCCCGCAGCGTAGACATTCTGCAAAAGAACCCCTATGAATTGTGCCAGGTATCCGGATTCGGATTTAAGAGAGTCGATGCCATCGTCCGCAAGGGCGATCTGCCGCTGAATTCTCCTATGCGGATCCACGGCGCCGTATTTGCGGCATTGGATACGGGGCGCAACGAAAAAGGCCATCTTTTTCTGGAAGAAGATGCGCTTGCGAAAACGGGTGTGAAGCTGCTCAATGAGAATATTACCGATGGACAGGTCAAGGTCACGCCCGAGGAAGTGGACGCCGTTGTTCAGGATATGATCCTCAAGGGTGAGATCGTTTCAAGCAACGGCAACATCTATCAGAGCAATGTTTTCGTGCAGGAGGATGAAACCGCCCGGAAAATTGCGGAAATGCTGGCTGTACCGCCGGTCACGCTGGATATATCCGAATCACTTGAATATGTCCGCAAAAACCTCGGTCTTGCCCTTTCACAAAGGCAAAGCGAGGCGGTGTATATGGCTTTTCGCAGTAATCTGTCTATCATCACAGGCTCTCCCGGTACCGGTAAAACCACAGTCTTGCGGGCGATCATTGAGGTCTTTCAGATGCTCTGCCCCAAGGGGAAGATCCTTCTTGCCGCTCCGACCGGACGAGCCAGCCGAAGAATGGCAGAAAGCACGGGCAGAAACGACGCCAAAACGCTGCACAGCCTTTTAGGGCTGCTGGGCGACAGTGAGCCGATCCAAAAGGATAAACAAAAAGAACCGCTTGATGCCGACCTCATCATCGTGGACGAAAGCTCCATGATCGATATGTGGCTGGCAAGGCAATTCTTCAGCCGTGTCCGTATGGGTACGAGAGTTATCCTGACCGGTGATGTGGACCAGCTGCAAAGCGTGGGCGCCGGCGATGTCTTCCGTGAGCTGATCGACAGCGGACTTATCCCCGTTACGGTACTCAATGAGATCTTCCGTCAGAAAAAAGGCAGCCTCATTGCCTACAATGCAAAGCGCATCAATGAGGCCAACATCGACCTTCAGTACGGCGAGGATTTTCAGTTTGTCAAGTGCCAGACACAGGAAGATGCCGCTGACCTGATCTGCAGAATCTTCTGTGAACAGGTCGCTTTGCACGGAATCGAAAAGGTGCAGATACTCTCTCCGTTCCGTTCGGAAGGACCGGCCTCGGTCGAGCAGCTTAACGCCGCTATCCGAGAGCTTGTCAATCCGGCGAGGGACGAGTTTGCCGATCTGAAGGTCGGCAGCCACTACTTCCGTGTGGGCGACAAGGTGATGCAGACAAAAAACAATGCGAAGGCATCCAACGGTGACATCGGCTACATTCGCAAAATGGGGCGCAATGCAAAGAACGAAATGGTTGTGACGATCGAATTCTCCGGCGACCGCATTGCCGAATACGGTATGGAAGAAATGGGCCATATGGAACTGGCTTATGCGACTACCGTACATAAGGCGATGGGCTCGGAATTTGATATTGTGATCATGCCTATTCTTCGCAGCCATTACATTATGCTGAATCGGAACATCGTCTACACGGCGATCACCCGTGCGAAGGAGCAGGTCATCCCGGTCGGTCAGAAGAAAGCGCTGATCATGGCGATCCTCAAAAAGGCCACCGGAAAACGAAATACGCAGCTTGGCGAGCGTATCGGCAAATATCTGAAAGCCTTTACCCGCCAAAATGAATTGAAAAAGGTCAGTTGATACGAAGCGGCTTGCAGAAAAGTGCAGGAGTGCTTCGTGTTTATTTATGAAAGGAGATTTCCCGTATGAATACAAATCAAAGTGCAACGATGTATGAATCTGTCCCTGTGGTTTCCGAGCTGAACAAGGTGCAGGGCTTTGACCCGCTCAAATTTCTGCGCAGAACGACCAAGGGCGAAAAGGTTCTTGACCTCAAATACAAAAAGCTCTGGTTCCGCCTGAAATATCCGAACGGCAGGATCAAGCTGTCCTCCCTCAAGATTACGGATCAGCTGGCGATCATCGAGGCGCGTGTGTATTTCGACAAGAACGACGCACAGCCGAGATCCAGCTTCATTGCCCAGAGAGAGGCGAAAGCCACTCCGGGCGGTCTGTATATCGAGTCAGCGCAGCACGCTGCCATCGACCAGGCATTATCGGACGCCGGTTTTGGCGTACAGTTTTCTGCTGCCGCTCCTACAGCGAGCGCAGAGAAAGCGGCCGAAACCGTCAAAGAGCAGCCGACAGTAGCAGAACCCGCCACGGCGGAGCAAGTTTCCACAGAAGTGCCGGTTACGGTTGCCGAAGCGGCGACAGAAGTAATCAACGAGCCTGTGCAGGAAGCCCCTGTTGTTCAGGAAACCGCTGCAGAAGCTCCTGCCGCAGAGGTTATGGAATCTGTTGCTCCTGCTATGGAAGATGCTGAGGGCGAAGAAATCGAGGAAGAAACCGCCGATACCGATACGGCAGCGCCGACTTATTCCTCAGATATGCCGGTCGATGAGATCTGCTCTATGATGACCTACGAAGAGGCCGGCAATGTGATCGTGCCGCTCGGCACCTGCAAGGGCTGGGCGATGTCGCAAGTGGCTAACCGCCGCCCTGCGAGCCTGAAATGGTACATCAACGGCTATTCCGGCAATGATAACATTCTTCGTGCGGCAGCTACGATCATGCAGGCGTCTTTGGATGAAATGCAAAGAGCAAGCTAAAATTCACCGATATTTCTTTAGAAAGGAGGCTTGTTCATGAGCCAGCCGCATGATTTTCCGTTCGACATAACGGATGTGGCGGAACTGCTTCACTTACGGATACGGCGGCCGAGCCCGCAAGGGCTTTATGTGGATTGTCCCATCTGTAATGACAAGCGAGGGAAAATGCACATCAACACGCAGACCGATACCTGGCGGTGCAATTACTGCGATGAAAGCGGCGGTATGCTGGCTTTATATGCAAAGGTGCATAGCATCAGCACGAGCACTGCCTATCGGGAGATCAGCGATGCGCTGCTCAACGGAGTAAACCTTTCGGATCATGCGGTCAAGTACCCGGATAAGCAGAAGGAAACGCCGGTCGAAGCTGCGCCTGCTGCCGACATTGCCGTGCGCCATAAGACCTATACCGCACTTCTTGCTATGCTGACGCTATCCAAGGAGCACCGTGCGCATCTGCAAACGGTCAGAGGCTTGCCGGATGAACAGATCGAGAGGTTGGGCTACAAGACTATGCCTCCCTTCTATATGTGTCGTTCACTGGCAAACCGGCTTCTGCAAAACGGGCATCAGCTGGATGGCGTGCCGGGATTTTATCAAAAGGACGGTCAGTGGACGATTGCCAGCTCCAGCTTTACCGCCGGCATTATGATCCCTGCACGGACAAGGCAAGGTCTTATCAGCGGCTTTCAGATCCGTTTGGATGTGCCGCTGAAGAATGAGGATGATCCGCCGGAAAAGGGCGGGGCCAAATACATCTGGTTTTCGTCTGCCGGTAAGCCGAAAGGCACCTCCTCCGGAAGCCCGGCGCATTTTGTCGGTGATCCGAATGCAGGCGTTGTCTATGTGACGGAAGGGCTTTTGAAATCCGACATTGCCCATTATCTGATGAACCGTTCCTTTGCCGCTACGGCCGGCGTCAACAATATGGCGCAGCTGGAGCTTCTACTGAAAGAGATGGCAGAGAACGGCACGCATACGATCATTGAATCGGAGGATATGGACAAATACCGGAATGAGGCTGCCTGCAAGGGCGCCTTGAAGCTGCACGAATTGGCAAGGAAATACGGCATGGTGTGCCGTGGACTCAACTGGAATCCGAATTACAAGGGCGTGGACGACTGGCAGCTTGCCTTAAAGCGAAACGCCTACGCAAAGGAGGATAGCAGGAAGAATTTCAGGCAAAGATTTATGTACGGTCTTTGTGACTTTGAAGTGATCGACGATGATATTGCACAGTGGCACGAAAGCACTGAATGTGCGTGTGAGCTGCACGAATATCTCGGGCTGACGGAGAAAGAGTATTCTTTGTTTGTCAGAAGCTCCGACGAGCTTGAAAATCGGTTGCTGTCGCAAAGGCAGGAGCAACGGTTTCGGATATACCAGTTGGAGGTTAGTCTTTACAAGGTCATTCCCTTTGCCTTCGGCGGAATAAAGGAACTGCAAAAAGCAGGTCACGAATACCCGCCGGCGGCGCAGTACAGGCTGATACATGACGGTATGCTGCATTGTGAGGAAACGGCGAGTGATACAGGGCGGCTCACACGCATTGCCGAGCTTTTCGGTGATGCTTTGCCAAAGGATTACCGAGGCAGGAGCGTCGCCCCATCCGATGTGATAGAACTGTATGACGACACGGGACGGCGTTATTTCTACCGTGATACAAACGGTTTTTGTCCGGTGAAATTTTCTCCGATGCTCGCAAAGAAATAGGAACAGCCGGAAACGGCTATATGTCAAGAATGGGATACAGCGTGGGTAAAACTGCGCTGTGTCCCTATTTTATAGGAGGAACATTTTATGAGTGTTGATACCAACAATACGGAATTGAAAAAAGGCGCTGATCTGGCGACTATCGCAGATCAAAGAGATGATCAGCGGCAGCAGGCGGAAGCCGAAGCTGCACAGGAAGTGCTTCAGCGAATGCAGGATACTGCAGCCGAGGACGAAAAGCGCCGCGCTCATGAAGAGGCCGAAGCCAAGCGCAAAGCCGAATGGGAGCAAAAACAGCGTGAAAAAGCCGAAGCTGAACAGGCTGCCTGGGAAAACGCCGTGGCTATGGGTGATGATGAGGTCATGATGGCTTCGATGAAGCGTGTCGGTGATGACGCCGAGCGACTGACCCGCCGCAATATGAAGCAATGCGTGACCGAGCATATTCAGACTAAGTGCCTCAGCGAACCGGAGTTTGCCCGGCAGGTCATGCACCCCCGCAAGAATATGATCCGTTGTTTCCGTTACATTACCCGCAAAGCCAAGGAGTTTGCCGAGCAGGAAATGAGGGACAACGATGAAAAGCCGATTGCAGGCGGTTATGGCTGTGATGTGCCGGATGATATGTGCTATCTCTGGGCCGAAGAATACTTTATGGATAGGGACGCAGAGGAAGACAAGGAAAAGGAGGAAAAATTCGTTCCGAAGCCCTATCCCGGAAAGCCGGCCCCGAGATCCAATAAGAAAGCCGACAAGAAAAAGTCGGCTCCCAAAAAGGAATCGCCGGCAGAGGAACATCCGAACGATAGCACACAGATGAATTTGTTTGAGGTGGGCGCATGATGAATAAAAGAGTCTTGCGCAAATTTGCAATACCGAGCAACAGTCCTAACCCGAAAAACGGCATTTTCTGTGCCGATCAGGTGAAGTATGTGGTGCGCACGGCGATCAAAAATATCGACCATCAGCGCACGCTGGTACTGTATATCTATGCAAAGGAAAGTGTGCTGGCCGGAAATCATGTCCCTCGCTGGACAATGTTTCAGCAGAAAGGCGGCTATATCACCTTATGCACCGATGATAAAGGCACACGCTGGCAGCAGTCTATGTTCGAGAACCTCGGAAAGGATTACTTTTTCAGGGATAAATGCTCTTTCTATTCCCAGGCCGACGAGAGACGGGTCACGAGATATTGTCAGTCCGAAAAGCAAAAAGGATTTGACAGCCTCTGCCTGCTTCAGTTGGATTTATTGCGGAAAAAGCAAAGGGAAAATGAACTGAAAAAGCAGCGCAGGATCATCGAGCGGATGAAACCGGTAGGCGCATTACCCAGGGACATCAAAGGCTTTATGCACAGAGAGACCCTGCCGCATTATATCTTCTATGATTATGCCAAGGGAAAAGCGCCGAAAAACGCATACTGTACTGCCTGCAAGCATAATGTATCGGTCGCTGAAGCCAAGCACAACGGCGAAGGCGTTTGCCCACACTGCAAGAGGAAAATCACCTTTAAGAGCCGTGGGCGCCGTGGATATATAGTTGACCGTTCTACTGCACAGGTTATTCAGCGGCTGGGTAGCAATGAAATGATCATTCGTTTCGTAAAAGCCTATCGCCGTTATCCGAAAAGCGACACGCCGGAGTTTCATGTTTATGAAAACGCACGGTTGTTTCTTCAATGGGACGGCAGCAAGATCATAGCCAGTGAAAGCTACTATTACGGTTATTCCCGGGATCGCATTACACCGTGGCATCCGGGCGACAGGCCGGTATTCAGCCGGTGGTACTACAATTTTGAGGCAGACTGCTGCGGTTATCTCTATCATCGGAATCTGGACGGTGAACTGAAAGGAACGCCGTGGCAGTATTCCGCATTGAAGGAATATTATGCAGGAGATCCCACGCCTTTGTATGCCGGGCAGTATCTGCAGAAGTATTTACGCTATCCTATGCTGGAGTATTTGGTAAAGCTGAAGCTCTATCGTCTCGCAACCTATGTTGCTTACGGAGATATGGGCGGGGCTCGTTTCTATGACGACAGCGTGCTCAACAGCAAGGGCAAAACCGTAACAGAGGTTTTGGGCGTCGGTAAAAAATATATACCGCTTTTGCAGACGATCGACCCCGGGCCGAACCAGCTTACGATGTTCAAAGCATTTCTGCGGGATAATATCCGACCGGATCTGGAACTGATGAAATGGTGCAGCAAAAACGACATCGGAGAGGAAGCGTATATTACGGTTCCCTTGCGCTATATGACGCCCCATAAGCTGATGCGGTATGCTACGGAACAGTTTGCCACACACCGTAGGACCTCTTGTTACGCCCCAGGTTATTATTCCATGCGTGAGATGATGTCCGACTATAAGGATTACCTTTGTATGTGCGAACTATTGGAGCACGATATGAAAAGCAGCTTTGTCCTGTTTCCGAATGATTTGAAGGCGGAGCATGACCGGGTAAATGATATGTCCCGAAATGATGTGTCGCAGGCGTATGATCGGAGAATTGCCAAAATGTTTGAGGGATTGCAGCACCGTTACGGATACACCCAAATGGGGTTTGTTGTTATTCCTCCGCATTCCGCAAAAGAGATCACACAGGAGGGCGATAAACTGCACCACTGTGTCGGACGCTATGTGAAAGATGTGGTAAAAAACAATACCACGATCCTTTTCATCCGAAAAGCGTCCGCACCGAAAAAGCCGTATTGTACGGTAGAGGTGAAGCATGGGGATGTCATTCAGGCAAGGATCCAGAACAACGTTGTCCCGCCGCCCAAGGTGAAGAGATTTATCGAAAGCTGGAAAGAAAATGTGCTATACGCACCTGCTCTTGAACGGGCAGCATAACGAGAAAGGATGATACAGAGTGAAAGAAAGATTGATACGGCAGCGTGAACTGACCGCCCGGCTCAATACATACCGGGACGAGTATTACAACCGGAATGCTCCGTCAGTATCGGACGCTGTATATGACCGGCTCTTTGATGAGCTGACTGATCTGGAGAAAGAAACCGGCGTGGTGATGTCCAATTCACCGACGCAGACAGTGGGCTACCCCGTTGTGTCGAGGCTGCCGCAGGCAAAGCACGATATTCCGCTGTTATCGCTGGATAAGACAAAGCTGATAAGCGAGCTGCTTGCATTTCAGGACGGCCGCGCAGTGAATTTCTCACTAAAGCTGGACGGACTGACGACCGAGATCATTTATGAGGGCGGCCTTCTGCAACGGCTCTCTACCCGGGGCAACGGCGACATCGGTGAGGATATTACCCACAACGCCGAAGCCATCGAAGGAATACCGGTGCAGATCCCGTACAAGGAAAGACTGGTCGTTGCCGGTGAGAGTTTTATTCACTGCAGCGACTTTGAACGGCTGCGCCAAAAGCTGGTTGACAGTACGGGAAAGCCGTACCGAAACAGCCGCAATCTTGCCGCCGGCTCCGTCCGTGCTTACAATTCTGCGGTATGCGCCAAGCGGTGCGTCCACTTTTTACCCTTTGCGGTCATAGAGGGACTGCCGGAGATCGAGGCCGAGACGGACAGCAAACGCATGAAGCTGGCAAAGCTCACTGAATTCGGCTTCGGCAGAGTGCGCTCTCTTCAGTTCACAACGGCAAATAACGATATGATGGATCTGCACATTAAGGTGCTGCGGGACAAGGCGGCCGAGGATGATCTGCCGATCGACGGACTGGTCATGACCTATGACTCCATTTCCTACTCCCGCACCTGCGGACGGACAGGGCACCATTTCAAGGACGGTATTGCCTTTAAGTTTGAAGACGAGCTCTTTGAAACAAGGCTCGACCACATTGAGTGGACGCCGACCCGTTCCGGTGAGATCTCTCCGGTAGCTGTTTTTGACACGGTAGAGATCGACGGATGCGAGGTGTCCCGTGCAACGCTGCACAACCTCTCTTTTATTGAGGGGCTTGAGTTGATGCCGGGCAACCGCATTCTGGTGAGTAAGCGGAACATGATCATCCCTCAGGTCGAAGAAAACCTTGACCGTGGAGATTTTTCAATGGAAGTGCTGGTTCCGTCTCTCTGCCCCTGCTGTGGGTATCAGACGATGATCCATACTACACAGAAGCGGAACGACGGCGAGCAGAAGCTGACGAAAACACTATTCTGCCACAATCCGAATTGTGCAGCGCAGAATCTGAGGAAATTCGTTCACTTCGTCGGAAAGAAAGCGATGGACATTGATGGACTGTCAGAGGCGACGCTGGAGCAATTCATTGCCCGTGGCTGGCTTCAGGATTTTACGGATATTTACCGGCTGGATAATCACCGGGACGAGATCATCCGTATGGACGGTTTCGGAGAAAGATCCTGGCAACGGTTGTGGGATGCGATTCAAAAAAGCCGCAATACCACATTTGAACGCTATCTTATCGCAATGGATATTCCGATGATCGGCAACACGGCCAGCGCCGCGCTCGGTCGCTGCTTCGATCAGAGTCTCCGTGCCTTTGAGGTAGCGGTCGATTCCGGCTATGATTTTACGCAGCTTCCCGATTTCGGAGAAACACTGCATAACAACATTCACGAATGGTTTTCAGTTGAAGAAAACCGCATTTTATGGGAGGAATTAAAGCCTATGGTAACCATTGAAAAGAAAGAAACCACAATGTCCGTCGTACAGGACAACCCCTTTGTGGGGAAAACGCTCGTGGTTACGGGCAAGGTCGAACCGTACACCCGTGACGGCATCAATGCGAAGATCTATTCTCTGGGTGCGAAAGCAGGAAGCTCCGTATCCAAGAATACCGACTACCTGATCTGCGGTGAAAATGCCGGCAGTAAGCTCGCCAAGGCGCAAGCGCTCGGCGTTGCCGTACTGTCTCCGGCAGAGTTTTTCCGTATGATCGGAGAGTAAATAATCGATAGAATGACGGGCGGAGAGGAAGTTTTTCTTCTTCGCCCTTGTCGGATCGGAGGAAATGCTATGGCAAAGAAATATAGGGTCACCATAACCGAAGCGCTGAAACGAACGGTCGATGTGACGGCAGAAAGCAAAGAGGCCGCTGAGCAGATCGTCGGCGACGAATGGTACAGCGGCAAGCATATTCTGACTGCCGATGATTTTACCGGTGTTGAATTTGAAGCAAATACTATTTAGGAAAGGACTGAAACGAATGGAAGAATTAAAAAAGGCCTTTTACGAGGTCATGTATAAGTATGAAAAATCCTTTGGCGAAACCGGCGTTATGACAAATCTGAACTTATGGGCACAAGAAAAAGCAGGCTTGCTCGAATTGCTGCGCCGCCATCCGAATTGGGATGAGGACGCAAAGGCAATCGTGTTTTCCTTTGACGAGGGGCGCGGTATTCAGCGTGATGTCGTGGACGAGATCGCTTTTACTATGGAGGATCTTGCCGCCGAGCAGATCAATGAAGAACAGCGTTTGGAGGATTTCCGCATTGCTCTGCGTGCCGCTGTCAACGAGTACAGCAGCACGCTGTCCGAGCAAACGCTGGAGATCGTCCGGAACCGTGGCGGTATAAAATGCGCCGAGGGACAGAAAACCAGCCGGATCATCGGCAAGCTGTGCCGCAGTTTCGGTGTGGACGGGCATGAGCGTTATAACGCGGTATTTGCCCAGCTTTCCGATTCTCTGAATCCTCTGCAAATGCTCAAAACGGCGCTGTTATCTCTGCACCCGTGTGATTTTCTTGAAATGTCCAACAAGGACAACACCTGGACTTCCTGCCACAATCTCGAAAGCGGCAGCTATCAGGCCGGAGCGCTGTCCTATATGACAGACGATGTAAGTATGATTTTCTTCACGGTTGACCCGGAAGTAAAAGATCATTATTACCGTGCGCCGAGACGGTCACGGCAGATGTTTTTCTACAAGGATCAAACGCTGTTTCAATCAAGGCTCTATCCGAGCGATCTGTCGGAGCAGATGGATCTGTACCGCAGCATCGTGCAGAAAGCGATCGCGGCCTGCCTCGGCGTGCCGAATCGCTGGGTGCTGAAAAAGAAACGTGAGGATGTAAACGAGTGCTGCACCAGCGGCGAAGGCAGCCGGCAATATCCCGATTATAATTACTACGGGAATCTGTCAATGCTAAAAACCGCTGCTGTACCCAGTCATTTCGTCATCGGAGGACCGTCATTCTGTGTTTGCTGCGGTCAAGCATACCATTCGGGTCATTTGAAATGCCGATGTGAGGATACCGTTGTCTGCATGGATTGCGGCAACACTGTCCCCAAGCAAAATGCAAGATATGTGGAAGGAACCTATCATTGCCACGCGTGCCTGCATATCTGCGGCTCGTGCGACGAGATGATCCACGGAACGATGTATCCGGCTTATGACCGCAGAGGTCGATTGGTAGAGATATGCGAGTCCTGTTACCGGGCATCGCTTGAGCCGTGTGCGGCCTGCAGCGTTTGCAGCATCTGCCGCATCATCGGCAATGCGTTCTTCCACAGGACTTCGATCACAGTTGCGGAAGGCGGTGCGAGATGATCCGATTTGATGATATTCTCCGTATGCGGCAAAAGGACCTGAAGCATTATCTGGCCGGTTACCTGAAGAAGCTTGGCTATGAAACAGTCAAAAAGAAAGGCTTCCTCTATGCTGAGGGCACAGTGCCGGTGCTGTTGGTCGCCCATTTGGACACCGTACATAATGAACCGCCGCACATCATCTGCCGATCCGAAGACGGGCGCTACATCATGTCCCCGCAAGGGATCGGCGGCGACGACCGGTGCGGCGTATATATGATCTTGCAGATCATCAGCGAAGTACGCTGCCATGTGCTGTTCTGCGAGGATGAGGAGACCGGCGGACAAGGAGCCAGGGCGTTTGAACGGAGCGGAATCCAAATCAATGTGAATTACATTGTAGAGATGGACCGCCGAGGGAACAACGACGCGGTGTTCTACAACTGCGACAACCCGGAGTTTTCCGAATTTGTCTGCTCCTTTGGTTTCCGTGAGGCGATGGGCTCCTTCAGCGACATCTCCGTTGTTGCGCCGTATCTTAAAACGGCGGCGGTAAACCTCAGCGCCGGTTACTACAATGAGCACCGATTGCACGAAGTGATCGACTGGTCTGCCATGCAGAACAATGTCGGGCGCATCAAGCAGATGGTGCAGACGGAAACCGGCAAGTATCCTTATATGAAGCGAAAGCTATATGCCGGCTCCTATTTCGGGCAGCAGACACTGTTCGATATGGAGTCTGCCGGCAGGGATAAGGAAAAACTGCTGATGGAGCTGCCGGAAGGAACGCGGCTTATGATGAACGGGTGCGAGGTCACACCTTCTTTTCCGTATCTTATGGATAACGAAGGCAATGTGTACGCCGGCATCCAGGAGCTTGACGCTGCGGTTTTATCGGAAAACTCCATTGCCTGCGACGAGAACGGAGAACTTCTCTCCTTTTCGGTGTTTGACGCCAAGCGGATGAAGGTTCTCTCTATGGAGTCGGCAATGGAACAGTTAGGAATGGATATTGGGTGGTGAACAGTCTGCCCTAAGTTTAGCGAAAAGGGATGTCGATTTTTTCGGCATCCCTTTTTTGCTGCGATTTGTTGAAATAATACGCATTAAAGTCGTAATAAAAGAGTATAAACCAAAACAAAACAAATTCTAACTTTTGGGTGTTACATCACTTTTTGAATATCTACCTTTTATTGCACATTACCGAGGCGCAGAACATACCTTCCTTTACTTCAAAGCGGCAGACACCGCCGTAATGCTCGGCAATGCTTTTTACCGACTGTGTGCCGAGCCCGAGGCCTTTATGCTTGGTCGAGAGAAATTCATTATCTGCTGTGCGCCGGAGCGTTCCGGTAAAGGTGTTATCGACTGTGATGCAAAGGGTGCTGCCTTTGAGCCTTGCCCGAACATCAATTTTTCGGTCATCGCCGTGTTCCTCTTTGCAGGCGTCTATGGCGTTCTCGATCAGGTTGCCGAACAGAACGGAAATATC
>JABLTO010168880.1_pt1 | contig 14525 bp, 7 predicted proteins | sample 7160091 | NCBI WGS metagenome assembly JABLTO01 (sample SAMN14651225, study PRJNA627086) | human gut metagenome | isolation source: feces | host: Homo sapiens
CGGTTTTGTGCACCCTCCGGTCTGCCGGGCTACGGCGTCGCAGAGCGCCCCGATCCTCCGGCCGGGCATCACCACCCGCGGGAAAAGCGCGGGATCGACACCCGCCTCGCGCAGCAGCAGGCCGTCGATCTCCCGCGTACGGGGATCCATGAACTGCGACGTCGAGAGGATCGTATACTCGCATACCTTCTCGCCGGTGAGCAGGTACGACAGCGCGTCGGGCATGAAAAGCACCGACGCGGCATTTTCCAGCGCCGACATCCCCTCCCCGCGTGCGGCACGGAGCTGGAAGAGCGAATTGAAATTCATGATCTGGATACCTGTGCGGCGGTACACTTCCTGCCGGGGTATTTTCCGGAAGAACTCCTCGGGAACCCCGTTGGTATAGGGGTCGCGGTAAGCCCTCGGAAGCCCGGCCAGCGTACCGTCGGCCGCCACGCAGGCCATGTCGACGCCCCACGTGTCGATACCGATCGAATCGACCGGAATCCTTCGCTGCCCGGCCAGCGTCAGGCCGTGCAGGATCTCTTCGTAGAGGGAGTAGATGTTCCAATAGAATTTGCCGCCGAGTGCGAGCAGGCGGTTCGGGAAGCGGTGCAGAACTTCGAGGGCGATGCCGTCGCCGCAGAGCGTGGCGAGAATGACACGGCCGCTCGTGGCACCGAGATCGACACCGACGAAATAACGGTTCATCACGGAAAGTTTTAGGTTACTGATGCAAAACTATACAATCTTTTCCCTACCTTTGTTGATGGTTTTGACAAACTATATATAGATTTGACACTATGGACGACCGGCCGCTGAGCATCCTTCACTACCTGCCAGTCTCCCCGCGCGACGAGCAGTGGGGCATCGTCTGCACCACGGCCGGGCACCAGCACGTCCCGCCGGGGACGCCCTACCCCGTCTCGGAACACCCCGAGCACTACCTGTTTTACAAAGGCAGCGGCCGCACGCTCGACGAGTACCAGCTGGTCTACATCACCGCCGGGCGGGGGCGCTTCGAGTCGGCATCCTGCCCGTCGCAGACGGTCGAGGCGGGCACCATGCTCCTGCTCTTCCCCAACGAATGGCACTCCTATTCGCCCGACCCCGGCACCGGATGGACGGAGTGGTGGGTCGGCTTCCGCGGCGCCAATATCGACCGCCTGGAGCAGCAGGGGTTCCTCTGCCGCCGGCGCCCCCTGCTGCGGATCGGGTGCAGCGGCGGCATCGAGCGGTGCTACCGCGAGATCATCGGCACGGTCGAGGAGGAACGCGTGGGATTCCAGCCGCTCATTTCGAGCATCGTGCTCCACATCCTGGGGTCGGTGCTCTTCAAGCACAGCAACCTGCTCTACTCCGACAACCCCGTCGTCGAGAAGATCAACCGCGCGAAAGCCATCATGCGCACAGACTTCGGCCGCAACCGCTCGCCCGAACAGATCGCCCGCGAAGTGGGCATGGGCTACACGTGGTTCCGCCGCGTCTTCCGCGAATACGTGGGAATGGCGCCGGCGCAATACCAGCACACGATGCGGCTCAACAAGGCCCGGGAACTGCTCGCGACGACAGCCCACAGCATCTCGGAAATAGCCTATGCGCTCGGCTTCGAAAGCGTGAGCGCTTTCTCGCTCTTTTTCCGCCTCCGCGAGCGGCTCAGCCCCAGCCAGTACCGCGCCCGCTTCCGGGGCGAAAAGGGGCAGTGACCCGCCGGGACCGGCCAAGGCAGCAACCCGCCGGGACAGGCCAAAGCCGTGACGCACCGCGGACAGCCCAAGGCAGCGATGCACCGGGGCAAACCAAGACTGCGAGCTGCCGGAACAGACCAAGGCCGTGACGCACCGGCACAACGGCTCACTTGGGCAAACCGGGGCAGTGCCCCGCCACCGGCCAAGGCAGCGACCCTCCGGAGCAAACACGAGCCAATGTTATGTATTAAAATGAAATCTCACCATATTGCTTACAATCTGTAAGTACAACACACCGAAAAACCACCCATCCTTTACCTTATTTCCTGTTTCAGCCTAATCACTCCCCATAAAATCCCCTTTGAGAACACTTTACGGGGCTTCGCGCATTTCTTCCGCACTTTGGCGGCGGCCGGAAAATTGTTATCTCCCCGGGTTTTCGGGGGAGCTTATCCCTTCCGGCGAAAAATATTTTTATATTTTTTATATTTTTTCAAAAACCCGCCCCGCGGGCCGGCATATATTAAATAATATCAAAAACAAGGCATCCCCGAAGCACCTGCAACCGGAAACCCACTGCGCATCAAGCCGCACCGGAGGATATATTTTGGCCCGAAATCCCAAAATATTCAAAACACATTGAATTTTATTTTCATTTTTATAAAAATATTTTAACCCGTATTCAACAATGGTTCGCCGGGTTAAAATAAAATGTTAAGTTATTTATATTTAGCCTTATAACACCTGTTTTCATCCGGAAAAGAGGGCCGAAAAGACCCTTTCCGAGCATTCCTGCTTACATTTCATCTATTTTGAACATTTGGCAAATTCGTTTTAATTATTTTTCTTTGTTGCGTAAGAAAGTATCATTTACTTATGCAAAAAACGAAACTCCTACTCAACATTCTTGCATTTTTCCTATGTGCCCTGCCGGCGATAGCCGTAGCGCAGGGGGGGGGAAATGTGACCGTCAGAGGCATCGTCACCTCGGCGGATGACAAGCAACCCCTCATCGGGGTCAACGTGATTTCCGGGGCCGCCAGCGGGGTGAGCACCCTTGCGGACGGAAGCTACTCGATCAGCGTCGCCGCAGGGACGACACTCACCTTCCAGTACATCGGCTACAAGCCCGCCACCTTCACGGTTCCGGGCGGCAGCGCCTCGCTGACCTACAACGTCTCCCTCGAGAGCGAGGCACAGGCGCTCGACGACGTGGTGGTCATCGCCTACGGTGTCCGCAAGAAGGGCACCATCGCCGGGTCGGTATCGACCGTCAAGGCCGAAAAGGTCGAGAACACCCCTACGGCGGCGTTCGACCAGGCCATCCAGGGACAGGTTCCCGGCCTGACGGTACTTTCCAATTCGGGTGAGCCGAGCACGTCGGCAACGATGATGATCCGAGGCATGAACTCGATCAACTCGGGCACCTCGCCGCTCTACATCCTCGACGGCGTCGCCATCGCCAGTTCCGACTTCAACACCATCAACCCGGCCGACATCGAGAGCATCTCGGTGCTCAAGGACGCCTCCTCCACCTCTATATATGGTGCGCGCGCGGCCAACGGCGTGATCGTCATCACGACCAAGCGCGGGCGCATGGCCGAGCGGGCGAAGATCAACTACCGTATGCAGCTCGGTTTCTCGCAGATCGCCTACGGCAACTGGGATCTGATGGACACCGGCGAACGCATCCAGTACGAGAAGGAGATCGGGTTCACCGACGGCAAGAACTACAACGTCCTGGGCAAGACCAACGTCAACTGGCTCGACGAGGTGTTCAACGATGCCGCCCTGCTCCAGAACTACGAACTTTCGGTTTCGGGGGCCACCGACAAGACCAATTACTACGTCTCGGGCGGCTACTACAACCAGGAGGGCATCGCCGTAGGTTCGGCCTTCGAGCGTTTCTCGCTCCGCGCCAACGTCGAGCAGCAGGCCGCCAAATGGCTCAAGCTCGGCACCAACACGATGATGAACTACCAGACCATCGAACGCGCCGAATCGGGCCAATATACGCTCGTGACCCCCATCTCGGCCGCACGTTTCATGATGCCGTACTGGAATCCCCACCGTCCCGACGGCTCGCTGGCCTCGATCAAGGACGGCACCTGGAAGGGCGAGGGCCAGAACCCGCTCGAATGGCTGGCCAACAACAAGATCTCCTATAAGAAATACAAGGTGATCTCGACGCTCTTCGCCGAGGCCACCCCCATCGAGGGGCTCACCATCCGGTCGCAGTTCGGCGTGGACTATTCGCACACGACGGGCTTCGGCGCCTCTTACCCCAACTACCCGCCCAACCTGGGCTCGGGCACGGCGCAGCGCTACTCGACCGACGGCATGAGCCTTTCGGTCACCAACACGATCAACTACCGCTTCTCGCTCGACGGCGGGCACTCGTTCAACTTCCTGTTGGGCCAGGAGGGCGTCGATTACAGCTACGAGGAGTTCACGCTGGCGACCCGCGGCCAGAACAACGACAAGCTGGTCAACATCTCGTCGGGAACACGTGCCACGTCGTGGAGCGACGTCACCGACGACAACTACGCCTTCCTGTCGTTCTTCGCGCGCGGCGAATACAACTACGCCGACCGTTACTACGTCGACTTCTCCGTCCGTACCGACGGCTCCTCGCGCTTCGGCACCTCGGGACGCTGGGCGGCGTTCGGCTCGGTGGGCATGATGTGGAACCTGCGCAACGAGAAATTCATGGAGAACTCGCGCCGCTGGCTCACCAACGCGCAGATCGCCTTCAGCACGGGTACCTCGGGTAACTCGTCGATCCCCAACTACGAACACATGGCGCTTGTGAGCGGCGGCCTGAACTACTACGGCGACGCCGGCATCGCCCCCTCGCAGCCGGGCAACGAAGACCTGCAGTGGGAGAAGCTGTGGATCACCAATCTGGCCGTGCACCTGGGCTTCTGGAACCGCCTGAACGTGGACGTCGAACTCTACCACAAGAAGAACAGCGCCATGCTCATGGAGGTTCCCGTTTCCTACACCACCTCCAACGGCTTCGGCTTCCGCTGGGACAACGTGGGCGACATGACCAACCGCGGCGTCGAGGTGAGCCTGGCCGCCGACGTCATCCAGCACAAGGATTTCGTGTGGAGCGTGAACGCCAACGTCTCCTACAACAGGAACAAGATGACCAAGCTCTACAGCGGGGTCAGCGAATACGAGCTTTCGAGCACCAATACCAAACTGGTCGTGGGGCACTCCTTCGGCGAGTTCTACCTCAACCGGTTCGCAGGCGTCAACCCCGCCAACGGCGACGCGCTGTGGTACACCAAGGAGGGCGAGCTGACCACCGAGCTCCGCGACGAGGACAAGGTCATGGTCGGCAAGAGCTACGTGGCGCCCTGGCAGGGCGGCTTCGGCACGACGCTGGCCTGGAAGGGACTTTCGCTGTCGGCACAGTTCAGCTGGGTCGCCGACCGCTGGATGATCAACAACGACCGTTATTTCGACGAGTCGAACGGCCGATTCGCCTCCTACAACCAGTCCAAGCGCCTGCTCAACCGCTGGAAGAAACCCGGCGACATCACCGACATCCCGCGCCACGGCGTCTACACCGAGTTCGACGACCGCCTGCTGGAGGACGCTTCGTTCCTGCGCCTGAAAAACCTCATGCTGAGTTATTCCTTCCCGCAGGAGTGGCTACGCAAGACACGCTTCATCAGCGGTGTGAAGATCTACGCCCAGGCCCAGAACCTCTTCACCTTCACCAAATTCACGGGCCTCGATCCCGAAGGGTCGAGCAATATGTACCAGGCACAGTACCCGATGGCACGCCAATTCACCTTCGGACTCGACTTAACATTCTAATCAGGGACTATGAACATGTTACGCAATATAAAATTCTATCTTTCGGCCCTCGCGATACTTGTCGGCGCCACCTCGTGCCTGGACAAGTACCCCGGTTCGTCCATCCCGGAGAAGGAGGCCATGCGCACCTTCGCCGACGCCGAGCAGACGCTCACCGGCATCTACGCCTCGCTCAAGAGCAACGCGCTTTACAGCGGCTACCTCACCCTGCTGCCCGACATCCAGGCCGACCTGGTCTATGCCGTCGAAGGCAACACCAACACCTACGGCTCGTTCTGGCGCTGGGACATACGCCCGACCGACCTGCAGCTCGAAGCGGTTTACGCCGCCCTCTACAAGGTGATCGGCAACTGCAACTTCTACCTCGACCGCATCGACGAGGTGGTGGCGAACGAGATCAGCGACACCAACATCGAGAAGCTCGAACAGTACACGGGCGAGGTCTACGCCGTGCGTGCGCTCTGCTATACCGAGCTGCTCAAGACCTTCTGCAAGGCCTATGAGCCGGACACGGCCCAATCGGAACTGGGCGTCGTGCTGCGCACGAAATACTTTACGCCCGAGGCGGCACGCCGCGCATCGCTCTACGACTCGTACCAGTTCGTACTCGACGACCTGGCCGAGGCCGAGAAACGCCTCGACAAGGAGAACGACGCCTACGGCAACGTCTACATGACCTCGGCCTCGGCCGAGGCGCTGCACGCCCGCGTGGCGCTCTACATGCAGGACTGGGACACGGCGATCGAATATTCGAGCACCCTGATCGACGAAAAAAAGGCCACCTTCCAGCTCTCCGATGCCAAGACCAACTACACCTCCGACTACACCTATTTCGACTACATGTGGGCGTACGACCTGGGATACGAGGTCATCTGGCGCATCGGCTTCACCGACACCTCCTACGGCGGGGCGCTCGGCACGGTGTTCCTCAACTTCAACAAGGACTACACCTATTTCTATCCCGACTATGTCCCCGGCCAGGCCGCCCTGGATCTCTACGACGATGCCGACCTGCGCTATTCGGGCTACTTCTACCAGACCGAGACCGGTTATGCCCACGGGCTGAGCTGGCCGCTGCTGGTCAAATACTACGGCAACCGCAACCTGATCGCCAACCAGATCTACCATGTCTCGATGCCCAAGCCGTTCCGCCTGGCGGAGCAGTACCTGATCCGCGCCGAGGCCTACTGCCAAAAGAACGATTTTTCGAAGGCCGGCAACGATCTCTCGACGCTGCGCAAGATGCGCTACAAATCGGGCGGTACGATCAACGTCACGAAGGACAACTGGTTGCAGACCATCTCCGACGAGCGCCTGCGCGAACTCTACATGGAGGGTTTCCGCCTGCACGACCTCAAACGCTGGCACAAGGGCTTCGAGCGTAAGCCGCAGGCCAATTCCCAGGCCGAAGGCAGCTCGCTCAAGATCGAAGCCGACAACCCGCTTTTCGTATGGCCGATCCCGCAGCACGAGCTGGAAGCCCCCGGTTCGGAGATACTCCCGAACGAAAGCAACAGATAGCAACAACGAATAGAAGAGAGACAATGAAACGAATTATCACGGTTTTGTTTGCAACGGGACTCCTGGCCGCCCTCGCAACGGGTTGCAAGGAGAAATATAAGACCTACTCCGATGCGGAGTACGTGCTGTTCGCCGACACCCTGGCGACCTACGCCGTACTCCAGAACCAAGACTATTTCTCGGTACCGGTCTCCTCGACCGTCGCGTGCGATTACGACCGCACGTTCGGCGTGGAGATCATCGACCAGGGCAGCAATGCCGTCGAGGGGAAGCACTACCGCCTCCTGTCGAACACCATCACCATAAAGGCCGGTTCGCGTAAGGCCGACGTACAGGTACACGGGTTCTACGACAACATCGAAGATACCGACTCGCTGGGCTTCATCCTCAAACTGGTCATGCCCGAGCAGCTGAAATGGGATCTGTACCACGACCGGACCAAGGTCGTCTTGCAGAAGAGCTGCCCCTACGACATCAACGAGTTCACGGGCTGGTGTGTCGTGACCTCGACGTTCCTCAACAGCTACCCCGGCGTGGAAAACAAGAGCATCCAGCGTCTCATCCACACCGAGAAACACCCCACCGAGGAGAATATGATCATCCTGCACGACTGGCTCTTCTCGGGCTACGACGTCACGATCCGCCTCGACCCGGGCGACCCCATCGAACCGCTGGTGACCATGGACAAGAACCAGGTGCTGGCCGACGAGGCTTCGGTCTTCGGCCAGATCCTCGGCGACAACAAGATTCTCGTCACCAACAGCCCGCTCTACGACTCCTATTTCAACAGCTGCCAGCATTTCGTGGCCCTGTGGATCAAGGTGCACGTCGAGGACATGGGCGTGAACGTCGGTACGGTAGGCCACTTCTATAACATCATCGAATGGGTCAGCGACGAGGAGGCCGAGCGGCTCCAGCGGGAAGAAGGCATGCTCCCGGGAGGCGTCATAACGCCCGAATCGCTCTAAATCATAACGTAAATAAAGAAACGAAATATGAAAAGACATTATTTGCACTTGGTGATGTCGCTGCTCGCCGGAGCATGTCTGGCGGCCGCTTCGTGTTCCGATTCGGATGAGGATACGAAGCTTCCCAGCCCCAACTTCCCCGAGGCGGTTTCAGCGACCATCGAAGCCGGCGGCACCTACACGCTCGAGATAGAGCCCAACCAGAACTGGGAGGTGAGCGTCCCGACGGCCACCGCCGCATGGTTCTGGATACAGGACGAAACACAGAAAGTCTGGACGCTGCGCGGCAGTGCGGGTGCATCGCGGATCGTAATCGGCGTGGCCGAGCTCGATGAGTTCGACGACACGCGTGTCTGCGAGGTAACTCTGAAAATGGGAGGCCAAAGCAAGGTCATCGCCACGATCACACGCGGTACGCTCGAACGCGGCTTCAGCCTCCGCACATGCAAGCTCGACCAGTACGGCGACTTCGAATACGGCGACAGCGAAACCGGCCTCACCTACTCCTATAACGAAGGGGAAGCTCAAAGCATCGACCTGACCTGGCCCGAGGGGCGCACCGACTTCTCGATGCCGATCCTGGTCGAAGCCAATTACGAATGGGCGATCAACCGGATGCCGGAATGGGTATCCACCCCGTCGGTGACGGTCGGGCAGCCCGGCACGAAAGTCGAGATCCGCATCCAGGGCAACCCGTCGGCCTATCCGCTCGACGGAGCGCAGGACAAACTGGTGTTCATCGACAAGAGCAACCTCGACGCGAAGGTCGAGATTCCGATCACGATTCCCTCCTGCCGCGACATTTTCGACGTCACGCTCGACAAGGAACTCAAATTCAACGCCGCAGCCGAGATCTACAACAGCATGAACGGCGACTGGTCGCCCGGCGCCGCACGCGGTTCGGTCAAGGGCATCAGGGGTGCGAGGATCTACGTCATCGCCGAAGTCACGGATCGTTGGGGCAATACCAGCCTGAGCGGCGACGAAGCCGACACCAAATGGGTCACGGTCACGGAGAATGCCTGGGACGACGACCTGGTAATCATGGACAGGGGCTTCACCATCGGCACGCAGGTCAACCAGGGCGACGCCCGCACGGCACGGATCATCATACTCCCGGCATCGCTGGCCGTAGAAGACCCCAACGAACTCTTCGACTACGACATCAAGGAAGAGTTCCAGCCCTACGTCTTCGCTACCCTGACGCAGCTGGCCAGCCCCGGCCCGATCCAGGCTGCCAACCCCGACGGCATGGCGGAGATCGGCACCATGTTCGAGAAACTCCCCTCGACCCACTGGTCGCTCCGCGAGCTCGAAGTCGACGACGCCTACAAACTGACCTACACCAAGGCCTGGTCGAACGACCCCGAAGCCACGCTGACATTCGAACGCGACTTCACCGGCTATAAATGCTACGACGCCGACTGCCAGCCGCTGTCGGACGAGGAGAACTGGCTCTCGGTACGCCGCGTCGAAGGCGGGGCCATCATCGACATGGATCGCGAGGACGAAGGCTACATCGTCTTCTACGACGCCCAGGGCAACATCGCGGCCGTCAACTGCCTCTACGATCCCAATGCGGACATCGGCGGCACGGACATCGGGTTCGCATATCCCGAATACGTCACCGGCGCAACCCTCGAAGAGATCACCTCGGGCGAATACTATGAACAGTATGCGGAGTACGGCGCCCCGATCTACCACCTGACCTACGAGGGAGAAACCACGAACGCCGCGATGAACGTCCCGACCTACTCGAGCTTCATGGCCCAGGGCGATGCGGAAAGCTGGCTTACGGCCGAATCCTACGGCCCGACCCAGATCTACGTCAACATGGACTCTCAGACCGCCGCGGAGGGCGTCATGTTCCTCTACGGAGCCAACTGGAACGTGGTAATGGTGATTATCTGCACGCTCAACATCTGACCCCAATGATTCAGGGCCCCTCTCCGAAGGGGCAGGGGCCCTGTTCGATACGACTACAATTTATGGAGAACATACAGACCAGGTTTTTAGATATGAAACTTTTTAAATTTTCCGTAGCGGCACTCCTCGCACTGGCCACGGCCTTCCTCGGCGGATGCTCCGACGACGACGGCATCGACAACCGCGACCGCGATTACGGATACGTTCAGTTCAAACTACACAAGGAGGCGTCCTACGACGCCGTGAGCCGGGCCCAGAAACCCCAGCTCGACTACCTTTCCGAAGCCAGCAAGGTGCAGGTCTCGCTCTATTACGACGGCACGACCATCACCCAGTCGCTGACGCTCTCGGCCCCCGACAAGGAGAGCGCCGAATTCGGGCTGCGCAGCGAGAAGCTCCGGCTGCTGGCAGGACAATACCAGCTCATCACCTTCTCGCTTTTCAATGCCGACGACGAACTGATCTACAACGGCATGCCGGGCGAAGAGAGGCTCGACATCGTGGCCGGCGGCCTCGTTTCGCACGACCTGACGGTCGACGTGGAGCCGCGCGGCACGGTACGTTTCTCGATCTCCAAGGACTTGTCGGACTTCACCGAGACGCCCGTGGTGACGCGTGCCGCCGAACGGCAGTATACCTTCGACGAGATCGCGTTCCTCGACCTGACCGTAAAACATAAGACGACCAACGAGCTCACCACGTTCGAAAAACTCCCCGCAAAGTTCTCGATCCACTTCAAGGACGACCGCGAGGACGGGGCCCCCGAGGACATCGAGGACGGCTACCAGACCTCCTCGCTCGAATGCGACACGCTGCTCTCGCTCAAGGCGGGCGATTACAGCCTGGAGAGATACCAGGCCTACGACAAGAATAAAGTCCTGCTGGAGACCAACAAGCGCCCCAAGAACCTGGATTTCACCATCGAGGATAACAAGACCACCGAAGCCAAGGTCGGCGTCACGCTCTACGAGGCCGACGAGTACATCCGCGACTACTACGCGCTTTACGAAATCTGGAAGGCGCTCGACGGGGAGCACTGGTCTTACAGGGGCGAGAACTATGCTACCGGCGCCAACTGGGATTTCAATAAGGATCCCGACCTGTGGGGCAACCAGCCGGGCGTGGAGGTGCATTCCAACGGCCGCGTGGCGAAGATCACCATCGGCGAGTTCGGCTTCCGCGGGCACCTGCCGGCAGCCATCGGGCAGCTCTCGGAGCTCGTCGAGCTGTATCTGGGTACGCACAACGACGGCAACCTGCTCGAATACGACCCCTCGCTGGCACACGACAAGAGCCTCTCCGAGCGCAACCGCACCCGCATGGAGCGCCACAAGGAGTTCCTCTCGCTGATCCATATCCCGACCCAGACGTCCGAGCCGATCGCCCGGGCCCTTGCCGAGCACGGCATCTCGATCCCGGCCACGTCGCTCTACAAGAATTTCACCGAGGATCAGATCATCGACCGCAAGACCGGCCTCCAGAACAATATCCGTCCCTACGACGTCGTTCACGGCAAGCTCACCAACGGGCTCAAGTCGATCGACCCGGCCATCGGCAAACTCGAAAAGCTCGAGTACCTCAACATCGCCAACGGCGAACTGGAGGAGATACCCGCCGAAGTGGCCAACCTCAAGTCGCTGACCGACCTGGAAGTCTACAACTGCCCGAAGATGACCCGCTTCCCGGTGGAGATCGCGCAGATGCCCGAGCTCGTTTCGGTCAACATCTCCAACAATGCCCAGTGGTCGGCCGAAGAGCTGTACAAGGGGCTCGACGCCATCGCCAACGGCCCGTCGAAGGAGAAGCTCCAGATTCTCTATGCGACCAACAACAACCTCAGGGAGATACCCGAATCGTTCAGCAACCTGAAGAAGATCGGCCTGCTCGACCTGTCCAAGAACCAGATCGAAACGCTCCACCCGCTGGGCAAAGAGGTCGCACCCGTGCAGCTCTACCTCGACCACAACAACATCACGTCGCTCCCGGCCAACAGCGACGGCATCTTCTGCGGTACGGACGACACGGAGACCTTCTCGGTGACCTACAACAAGCTCAAGAAAGTTCCCAACATCTTCTCTGCCAAGTCCAAGTACGCCATGAAATCGGTGGATTTCTCCTACAACGAGATCGACGGCTTCGAAGGCGAAGAGGAGGGCAAATACAAGGGCCTGCGGGTCGAGACGCTCTCCCTGGCGGCAAACCCCGGGCTGACGAAGTTCCCCAAATGCCTCGGCACGACCAATTCGCTGATTTCCTACATCATCCTGCGCGGTTGCAGCATCGACGAAATCCCCGAAGGCAGCTTCAGCGGCAAGAACTCGACGGCACTCATATCGCTCGACCTGACCTACAACAAACTGAAGACCCTGTCCAAGGATTTCACGGCCGAGCAGCTGCCCTACCTCTACGGGCTGGATATTTCGTACAACTCGTTCGACAAGTTCCCGTTCGGGCCGCTCAACTGCGCCGGGCTGACCGTCTACGCCATCCGCGGCCAGCGCGATGCCGAGGGTAAGCGCTGCCTGCGCGAATGGCCCACGGGGCTCTACCAGCACACGGGCCTGCGCGGGTTCTACATCGGTTCGAACGATCTGCGCAAGATCGAGGACACGATCTCCTACCTGATCTACCACCTCGACATCAGCGACAACCCCAACATCACGTTCGATGCCTCGGCCGTCTGCTACTACTGGCAGCAGGGTGTCTACAACCTGATCTACGACAAGACCCAGAACATCCTGAACTGCGACAAAATGCTCGAATAACACCTAAGGAGAAACGACAATGAAAATACTGAATTACATACCGGTCATCCTCTGCTCGATCGCATTATGCAGTTGCTCCGACGCCGACAAGAACGTCGCGTTCGGACTCGACAGCGACGCCATCAAGGCCGAAGCCGCAGGGGGAAGCCACAAAATCAAAGTATCGGCATCGGGGGATTGGGTCGCCACCACCGACGAACCGTGGATTTCCATTTCGCCGGCCAACGGCCGCGGCACCACCGAGTGCAGGATCCTCATCGACTCGGCGCTGACCGACTCGCCCCGCCGCGGCGTGGTGCGCATCCAGGAACAGAACACCTGGGACAAGAAGGAGATCACCATCGACCAGCAGGGCTTCGACTACGCCATCACGCTCGGGGAGAAAGAGGTTTCCGTAGCCAATTTCTCGGCCTTCGGCACCCGTCATTTCGACGTGAAGGTCAAGACCAACGTCGACTTCGCCGTCGAAGTCCCCTCCTCGGCCGAAAGCTGGCTCAAATACGACAGCTATAAGGTCGAACTCGACCGCGGCATCCGCCCGCGCGAGGTGACCGTACGCTTCAACTGGAGCATCAACTCCCAGCCCAACGAGCGTATCGCCGACGTGGTGTTCAAGCCCAAGCGCGAGGTGGAACTCGCCCGCCAGGACAACCTGCTCGTCACGCAGGGCGCCGCCGAACCCATCGAGGAGAACACCCGCAGCGGCGACTCGATCGCCCTGCTGGCCATCGCACGCACGCTCGGAACCAACAGCTCGTGGGAGAACGGCGAGCGCATGGACAACTGGGACGACGTCACCCTCTGGGAGGAGGGCATGGCGGGATACACGCCCGAGAAGAACGGCCGCGTGAAATACGCCCGGTTCTTCATGTTCAACACCAAGGAGGAGCTGCCTTTCGAGGTGCAGTATCTGACGGCCGCCGACGAACTGAACTTCTACAGCAACGTCAACGCCTTCCTGAAAGACCTCACCACCGGCGAGCACATCACCAAGCTCACCCAGCTCAAACGCCTCACCATCGCCGCCTACGGGCTGGTTTCGCTGGACAAGAACTTCACGGCGCTCAAGAACCTCGAGTTCCTCGACCTGAGCAGCAACAACTTCCAGAAGATTCCCGACGAGATCAACCCGACCAACTTCCCGAAACTGCGGACGCTGCTCATGGGCGCCAACACGCGCAGGAATATCTATGACCTGAGCAACACCGTCGAAACCAACTACGGCGGCCTCGTCGATGAAGAAGGATTCCCGCGCCGCATGATCGAATGGGATCTCGACACGCTGCAACTCTCGGTCAACTACCTGCAGGGCCCGCTGCCCAAGATGGACGACTGGGAGAAATACACCGAACAGGACATCATCGACGCCGACACGCTGCCCCGTGCGCTGATCGGAACCCCGAAGGTGATGCCGCACACCAAGCGTTTCGCCATCAACCTCAACCGCCTGACCGGCGAACTGCCCGACTGGCTGCTCTACCACCCCGCCCTCGACTGGTGGTCACCCTTCCAGCTCGTATTCACGCAGGAAGGTAAGGACGCGACGGGCGCATCGGCCGGATTCGGCAACGAACCCGCCAACCTGAACTACTACTATAAATTCTATGAGGGGTACAAGAAAGACCCCGGTGCGGAAGACGAAGACGAGGATACGACCAAATAATCAAGACGATGAAAAACTATTTATACGGCATTTTTGCCATTGCATTCCTGGCATTTACCGCCTGCACCAACGAGGAGCTCCCGACGCCCGGCACGGGCCCGGACACCCCCGCCGAGCACAAGTCGGGGGAGATACTCGTCAAATTAGTCCGCTTATAGACCGACAGGGGCCGTGCAACCCC
>JABLTO010163753.1_pt1 | contig 14507 bp, 12 predicted proteins | sample 7160091 | NCBI WGS metagenome assembly JABLTO01 (sample SAMN14651225, study PRJNA627086) | human gut metagenome | isolation source: feces | host: Homo sapiens
AAAATTAATTCATTCAATTCCTGTTGTAACTGTTGAATGGAAATTGGATGCTCCATCAACACTTGATTCATTTGTGAGGATGGAAACCATTGATTGCAGACTTCATTTGGTCTTGAAGAACAATAATCCAATCTCATTATCCCTAACGATTTATTCTCATCTAATGCTAAGCGAACTAATTCTTTTACATTAATCCATGTTGTTAACATCAATCATGACTCCTTTCTTTGTTCAACAAAAAAACACTAGATAGCTTGATGATCTATCTAGTGTCATTCGATTTGTATTAGTCACATATTCTAAATTCAGTATCAACTAAATCTGATGAATCTAAGATGATCTCCTCATCAAAATATTGTTGTCTGATATATTCAACTGCATCACCATCCATTTCATCAATATCGACTTCAATCAACCGTTGTAATGTTTCCGTTATACAGACGGTTATTTTACGACTCATCATACTCTCCTTCTTAATTCGGAACATAGAAAAGAGCTAAGCAACTTAATTCGTGACTTAGCCCTCTATAAATATCCTTTTTCTTTTAATGATGTAAAGGAACCACCTCCAATAATGAGATGATCCAGTAATTTGATTCCTAATAACTCACCTGCTTCAACTAAACGATGGGTTAATTGAATATCTTGATCGGATGGTGTCGTATCTCCTGATGGATGATTATGAAACGCCATCACACTAGCTGCATTCGATAGAATGGCTGTTTTGAAGACTTCCCTTGGATGTACAATGGCTTTATTAAGTGAACCTACAGATACTACTGTGATATTAATTGGTTCATTTTTAGTATTCAAACAAGCAATGATGAATTGTTCACGATCTAATCCTTCTAGTTGTTCTTTAATCATTTGATAGGCACCATTAGGTGATAAGATTTGACGTGCAAGATATTGGAAGCTAGACTCCTTTACCATTTTAATCGATACAATATTGATACGTTTTGCGGCATTCGACATGCATATTACCTCCTGAGTAATCATTCAAGGAAATAATATATGTTTATAAATTAGTTTAAAACGATCATATGTTTGATATAATGGTGATATTCAATTCATTTATAAAGGCGGTATTAAGAATGCCAAGCATTCAATATGGAACAACAACGATTGATTATCAAATCATTTACAAAGAGAATAAGAAAGATATTTCAATTTTGATTGAATATCAAATAGGGGTAACTGTTATAGCACCGCCTCATACAAATAGTGAACAAATTGCTGCTATTATCAAAAAGAAAGCACCTGCTATCCACAAACAACTTAGAAAATTAGGTGAAATAAAGCCAGCAGAAAATTCACGTCAATTTAAGAGTGGAGAAAAGATTCCATACTTAGGTCGGCAGTATCGATTAAAAGTTATTAAAGATGACTCCTTAACAAATTGCCATATTCAATTCAATCAAGGTAAATTTACAGCTAAAGTACCTACTCATTTCAGTGATACAGAGCATATACAATCTCTCAATCACCTATTTAAGAAATGGTACATTGACATGGGTTCTAAAAAATTAAAGCAACGTCTTAAACTTTATGAGAATAAACTAGGGTTATCACCTAATCAACTAATCGTCAAAGAGCAAGAAAAATCATGGGGAACCTGTACGCCATCAGGTAATATTCATATTAACTGGCGTATCTTTACTGCTCCTATGCGATATGTTGACTATGTCTTTGTTCACGAACTCTGTCATTTAAAATACATGGATCATAGTGATGACTTTTGGAATTTGATTAGTAGCCTAATCCCCGATTATGAAGATCGTAAAGAATGGTTACGAATTCATGGTCCAAATTTAAAGCTATAAGAAAATTTTGAAGCCCTACTTGAACATCTTATTTAAGATTTTTAGCATTCTATTTTACCTATCTTCAAACATCTTAAATTTGAACTTTTAACACTATAATTAGTCATGTCTCTGGTTTACTTTCTTAAGATGTAAAAAATTCATTAAACGAATCACTTTGAGATACCATAGTTTCTATCACCTTAAAGCTAGAATCTTAACCATACACAGGTATATATTAGATAAAAAATAAAAGGAATCAAACTGCCTCAATAACAGCTTAATTCCTCTCGATTACATGTATAAAACTTCTTCATCACACTATTTGATAATGAAGCATTAAAGTTTTCTTTAATTAGGTTAGATAGTCATGTTAATAAAGAGTCATTTGATTTTGATGATGATTGTCTGTACGTTTTAAAAATTTAATCTCCACTTAAATACGATTCAATAATTCCATTTTTTTGTTTTGAAACTCTTCTTCAGTTATAATATCACTTTGTCTTAATTCTGATAAAGCTCTAATTAAAGCAATAGATTTTTGAGAATTATTATAATCAATATCATTATTATTTTGATGAGCTAATACATCACTTTTTCTATCGTTAATTTCCTTAACAATTACATATGCTTCGGCTATTTTTAAAAAATCTATTTGATGCTTAGAATCCTTCACTAATAAATTAATACTTACCTCATCGTAACCTGCTGTAAACATAGAAAATAAATTTGCTTTTTTTCTATCCGTATCAATGTATGCGGAGCTAATATCATTATAGGGAATTTTTTCTATTAAAATATCTCCATCTAAACAAAGACAATTAATCATAAATAAATTTTTATTTGTACAGATTATATAATCCTCCTGATTAGTGGTAATAAATAATGTGAAATATTCTTCATTATCTAAATAACTATAGATCTTGTCTAAGTTATTGTCACTAATTAAACTTTTTATTTCATTCGATATAGCAACATCAGAAATTTGAGTACATCCATTAGATAAAATCTTTATGAATCCATTTAGTAATGCTGCATCTAAACTATCTATGCAACCGATTGGAACTCCATTAATATTTATTAGTTGACAGTATTCTTTTTCTTTAAAAGAAATTTCATGTATGTATTCAGTACTGATTTTAGTGGAATAAATATTCTTTTTATTAGGATAATTGCCTTTAAAGTATAAGTATTTATTGGTCAATAGAAAATAATTCTTGCTATTCTTATAGTATTGAATAACACCAAACTCCTTATTGGTTTCAGTAACGTCTAGATCACTATTAGTTATACTTACAAGTTTTTTTTCTTGAATGTAATTTCCAAATGTCAAATTAGATTTATTCCAGTCAGGGTGATTGATAATAATTTTTTCAAAAAATTCTAAAGAAATTCTTTTCAACCCATCCTCTGTATAATTCTTAAATAATGATTTTTTATTATCATTATTATAATTTTTAATAATTTGATTTTTCAAATTCTCACAGAGATCCATCATCATTTTCTTCTCTAATTCTATTTTATTCATATTCTCTTCAAATCTTGTCTCGATTTCTTTTACGCTCTCTTCCACAACCTCTGTTATTAGCATGGTAGCACACTTAGCTTTTTCTTTAATTCCTGTCTCCTCTACACCTTTTATTATTTCTTCACCTAACTCCCTCACCTTATCGATTATTGGCATTTTCATTCTCCCCCATCTTATAAACCTTAATTAAAGATCATACATACTGCTATTTTTGATTATCGATCAAACTCTAAAACATTCTTTTCGTTTTCATAATTGTTTCCTTGCGATTGAACATCTAAAACAATTATATTTTCATTCTTAGAGTTTAATAACTGAAGGATATATTTTCTTAATAAATCTACAGGGATAATTGTGAAAGCTAAAACTAAGATGATTCCCCATTGCTCGATGGTTAATGGCGTACAACTAAACATTTTTCCACCCACGAAGGTTAAGACCACTTGAACCGCCATAATACTTCCCATCACTTTGACAAAGCCTGGATTTTCTTCTAAGTGAACGAATAAATTTAAACTGTTGCTACGGATATTAAATCCATTGAAAACCGCTATTAAGACGAATAATGAGAAATAAGCCGTTAAATGAGTATCTGATAAATAATGTCCTATTGAATCAAATAACTCAGTGAAGAATGGGTGTTGTAAGAAGATTAAACTCATCGCTGTAATATAAGCACCCGCTCCTAAGATTTGTCCCATCATCGAACGAGAAATGATGTTTTCGGTACGTGATTTCGGACGTTCTTGCATATATGTTCTTAACGCTGGTTCCGCCCCTAAGGCTAACGCACCTAATCCATCCATAATCAAGTTAATCCACAAGATATGTGTCACACCTAATGGTTGTTCCATTCCTAAGAATGGGACAATCGCACAAACCGCTACCGCTGCCACGTTAATCGTTAATTGGAACTTAATAAACTTTTGGATGTTGTTGTAAATCGTACGTCCATATAAAATGGCACTTTCAATCGATTTGAAATTATCATCTAAGATGACAATATCTCCAACTTCTTTTGCGACATCTGTTCCTGAACCCATCGCAAATCCAACATCGGCACGTTTTAAGGCTGGAGCATCGTTAACACCGTCTCCGGTCATCCCACAAACTAAGTTTAATTCTTGTGTTAAACGAACCATACGTGATTTATCTGTTGGTAACGCACGAGCAATCACTCGGATGTTTGGCAATAATTCTTTGACTTCTTCATCTGATAATTTATTTAATTCCTCAGACGTTAACGCCACATCTGATTCTTTTTGAATTAATCCACAGTCTTTGGCAATCGCCACAGCTGTTTCTTTACGGTCTCCGGTAATCATCACGACTTGGATTCTAGCATCTTGAACTTCTTTAATCGCTTGGCGAGCTTCTGGTCGCACATCATCTCGAATTCCCACAAATCCAACCATCACTAAATCCGACGGTAATTCATTTTCCACTAATAGAGATTCACTATAAGCAAACGATAAAACACGCATTGATTTTTCAGCTAACTGATCAATCTTTTGGTTGATGATTGAAAGATCTAATGGTTGTTTTTCTCCCGACGCATCTAAGTAATGCGTGGCGTTCGCTAATAAGCGCTCAGGCGCTCCTTTATAATACGTTTTTCCTTGAATTTGAGCCGCCGAATATTTATTCGCTGAATTAAATTGTTGAGCTTGCTCAATTTCAACAGCTTTCAACGCATCAAAACGTGCTTGCGTTAAGTAATTTAACAACGCTTTATCAGTGGCGTTTCCACCAATGACTTGTCCGTGGTCATCAAACATCGCACCTGTATTTCGTCCAATGCAAAGCCCTAACATCTCTTGAATCGCTGATGACGTGTCATAAGAATCTTGAACGGATCCGTCAAAGAATTCAACCACTTCCAATTGACCTTTGGTAATTGTCCCCGTTTTATCACTAAATAAGACATTTAATGAACCTGCTGTCTCAATTCCAATCGGCTTACGAACTAATACTTGACTGTCTAATAATTTTTTCGTGTTTTGCATTAAGACAATCGCAATCATTAATGGTAATCCCTCTGGAACTGCCATCACGACAATTACGACCGCCATCATCACCACTTCTAACACATCTTTTAAAATAGCGACCCATGATTGATCAAAATATGTGGCTAACCCACCACTCGTAAGGATGTTTGAAATCATTAACGATACCGCAATAGCAACCGCTCCTACATAACCAAACACTGAAATTTTATGAGCTAAATTTGATAATTTAACTTTTAATGGGCTATCTACATCGTCATCTGCCATGTCTTTCGCCATTTCTCCCATGATCGTGTTCATTCCGACACGCATGACTTTCATAACACCGGCTCCATCGACCACAACCGCACCTCTAAACATTGACGAAGCATCCACAAAGGTATCTCCGGTTACTTCTGTTGCAAATTCATCAACTGAGACGTATTCGCCTTGTGCGTGAGCCGATTTTTTACATTCTTCTGACTCACCGTTTAAGCTTGAGTTGTCCACTTTTAACGCCCCATCAATCATGATTCCATCCGCTGGAATTTTATCCCCTGATTGAAGTAACACTAAATCGCCAACGACCACGTCATCAATTTCAATTTCAAGCACTTTTCCGTCTCGGTACACTTTACACGTTTCTTTTTTGACACCCTCTTTTAATTTACGATATTCACTATCGGATGCCATTTCTGTTTTGGCTGAAATGACCGTAACTAATCCGACGGAGAAGACAATCCCAATCACTTCTAACCAATCCCCATGTCCAATAAGAGCTAACCCCCCCATGACCAACGCAATCAACATGAGTAAGCGAATCATTGGATCCTCAAATTGTCCTTTCACTTTATCTAAAAACGTTTCGGGTTCAGCTTCAATGATAATATTCTCTCCATACTTTATTTTACTTTCTTCTACTTGTTGGGTTGTTAGTCCTCTTAACATCATAGCACTCCTATCTTTCCTCAAATAGATTCTCAAGACATCTTAACATTATATATAAAACTATTAACTATAAAAGAAAAAGAGGTATTCATAAGATTAGTTGCTCAGACGAATACCTGTAAATTGCTCCACTAAAATTATTATTAATTATTGGAATAGAGCTAAAACACCATTTAAATCTGCTACCTTTCCTTCTCCAATCGCTTTAAACTGCCAGTCGCCTTCTGCGCGATTTAACTCAGCAAAAATGACAGATGTTGCTGCAGATCCTTCCTCACGTAAATTAAACTTACAAATTTCCTTGTTCCCCTGATCTTCATTCACTAATCGAACATAAGAATTTTGTACCATTCCAAAAGTTTGTCTCTTCTCAAATGCGTTATGAATAGTGACAACAAATACTATTTTTTCAATTAATGGATTAATTTGTGATAAGTCAATTTTCATTTCCTCGTCATCACCTTCACCAACTCCTGTTAAGTTATCACCCATTAATTGAATACCCTGACCGACTTTATTATTGAAAAAAATTACGTTCTCAATTGAGTTAAACTTCCCATTTGAATCTAATAAAAAGGCAGCAATATCTAAATCAAAAGATTGCCCAGTTTGAGAAACATCCCAACCTGCTCCTAACTTTATTCTTGTTAATCCTGGCTCACGCTTTGTGAGATCTAGTAACTGATTTTTTTGTAGATTTAAGGTTACACCAGAAGGGTGTGTATTGGTAACATTAATACCTGATCCCCCTAAATTAATTGCCATAATAATTACCTCCAATTTTTTTAAATATAAACAATTCCTTGCTTTTATATATACATTCTAGAGATTTGTTCGATATTCGCCTTTAAGTATTGACCAATTGCTTTAAATGACCAATTTCCGTTATTTTTAATTAATTCAGCCATAATAATAGCGGTATTATCTCCACCATTTTCTGTTAAATTAAAACGACATATCTCTTCTCCAGATCGTCCTTTATCCATGTCTACTAAGCGAACGAATGCATTTTCAACATTTGAAAATTTTTGTCCACGTTGATTAGCCTGATAAATTGCAACGGCGAATACGATTCGCTCACAGTCTACCGGTAATTTATCTAAATTTACAATAATTTGTTCATCATCACCCTCACCCTCACCGGTTAAATTATCTCCTGTTGAGTGAATTCCTTCATGTATTTTTGCACCAAAATATACTATCCCTTTTGACATTAATTTCCCTTCACTATCTAACTTCAACGCAAATAAATCTAAGTCGTAATCTGATCCGCTCCCAAAAAGTCCACCAAATAAACCTTTAGGTTTTACAACATCCCATCCTGTTCCAACTATTAAATTATTTAGCGAAGGATTCTTCTTTGTTAAATCTAAAATATCATTTTTTTGTAAATTTAAAATTGTCATCTTAAACACTCCCTCTTTGTTACAAATAATCAATATTTTATCAATTTTCGTTAACGTTTGTTTTACATCAAATTATATTTAAACATAATAACTTTTAACTCTGTTAGATAAAATATAAAATCCCCCTTGATCAACTTGAATGACTAAAATTATAATTTTTCAATATAATAAAATCCTCAATAGAAGAACCTTTATAATAATATTATCTAACAAAGCTTAGATTTTAATTTTGCAGTATTTAGATTATACTAGGAGATACCTTTATTAAATACACTAGTAAAGTTTTACACAGCATCTAAAGTAAATTTTTTTTGATTTGGCTCTGTTTTAGAAGAGTGTTGATATTTAACTAAAAACATAAATTTAATGTTACTGTTATTGAAATAGTCACTAATTGAATTTGATAATATTAACCATTTTAGTCATCAACATTTATTTAAAACAGAGCCTTTGATTTACATATATAATGATAATAACCCATTTAGATCCGCTGTTCTAACATCACCAATTGCTTTAAATTGCCATTCACTACCGTTACGGTATAATTCAGCAAATATAACTGCTGTTCCCGTTGAACCATTTTCACGTAATTCAAATTTACAAATTTCCTGATTATTCTTTAAAGGATTTGTTAAACGAACGTAAGAATTTTCAATCATTCCAAATGTCTGACGTCGTTGAAAAGCTTCGTGTATTGTTACAAAGAAAACAACCTTAGATATGTTAGGCGAAATTTGTGTTAAATCAATAACTATTTGCTCGTCATCCCCTTCTCCTATTCCAGTTCTATTATCTCCCATTAATTGAACTCCTGGAACCGCCATATTGTTGAAGAAAACAACCTGTTGCATAACACTACTTGCTTCAATTTTTCCATTTTCATTTAATAGAAAAGCAGAAATATCTAAGTCAAAATCTTGACCTGTAGCTGCAACATCCCAACCTGCTCCTAATGTTACTTTTGTTAGTCCAGGTTCACGTTTCGTTAAATCTAAAATATCATTTTTTTGTAAATTTAAGATATTATTTGTTCCACCTGTTGAACTTATCCCCATTGTTCCCATATTAATTGCCATCAATATTTTCCCCTTTCTTTTTACAAATAATTACCAATAAAACCAAATAATGATCATTAAAATTGTATCATTTTTTTTATTACAAATAAATATTTTTATTTGTAATATATATATTTTATTCAGCTAAAACTTTGTTTCGCATATTGCTTTTTATACGTTCTAGCTCTATTGAATTTTGTTTTCTTTCTTCTGCATTTTGTAATTGTATTGCTTTTGTATCCTCAATTCCTTGCATAATTGTTTCATATGATTTACGTAAATTTTCAATTTGAATTGAACTTCCTGTAGCCATTTTTGCAATTTGGACTGACTGAGCAGCAGTACGTTGTGCATTACGAACAATTAATTCATTTGTTTTGTCATCTAATTGTTTTATTGATTTAGCCTGTATCTCTTGGCGTTTAAGAATGATAGCTTGAGCTAAACATTGCTTGAATATAGGTAACGTAATAACAAACGATGAATTTATTTTACGCATTAAATTAAAGTTAGACATTTGAATAGTTTGAATCATTGGCGCTGCTTGAATGGCTACATTTTCAGCAATTTGCAAGTCATATACACGTTGCGCAAGCATATCTTTGCACATTTCAAGCTTCTGAACCTGCATATTTCTTTCTTCTTCTGTCATATTGTAGTTTCCTGATATTTGATTAATATATGAATCAATTTCCTCAATTGCCATCTCACCAGCTACAATATACTTTTCCAACTCTCTATAAAAGTGCACATTGGCATCTGCTAATCGCTTCAAATTAACATTTGCTTCTTTTATATCCATTTCATATTTTTTTAATAAGCCATGTACTTGATCAACTTCAAGTCCCAATGTATCATATTTTTGAAATAATTTCGCAACTGTATTTCCAATATTTTTGAAAATTTTACTAGCAATAGAGTTTCCTTCTCCTTTAATATTTTCTATTTCACTGATATCAAACTTTTCCATTATCTTTGTTAGTGCTACTAACATCTCACTTGCTTCCTCTGATTTCACAGTTCTCATAGAATTCAACAACTCATCTGATACCTTTGAAATCTCTTCACTTGCTTTTTGACCAAATAATATAATTGAATTAGGATTCTGAACTTCTATTTCACTTGTCAAATTTTGTACTTCTGGCATAGTACGTAAGCTTTGTTTATAAGCTAAAACTCCCTGATCACTAATTTCTATAGGAATTTGTGATTGTTCTGTAGTTAATGTTCCCATTTGTGGGTTCATTTGCATTTGCCCCATTTGTGGGTTCATTTGTGTTTGCCCCATTTGTGGGTTCATTTGTGTTTGTCCCATTTGTGGGTTCATCTGCATTTGCCCTGGTATCCCATTGTAATTGTTTTGACTATTCATACTTCTCTCCTCTTTTCTTTTACTTAATCTTCATATATTAATACTAAATCATATTAATTATTTTCTAAACTTTGCAAACAAACCTTGTCTTACTCTGATGGCTTCTTCATATGTGGAATTATAATCCATAGTCTCCAATCGTTTTGTAACAAACACTGTTGATTGTAAAGTTTGACTTATATTTAATAATCCCGATGGATTAAATAACACTATATCCCAACCTACCCTATTTAAATACCCCATTAATTGAACCATTTCTACCGGCATACTACTTTCTTTTTCTATATAAATTACCAACTTTGGAATATCTGCTGGAAAGTCGAAATTATCCATTGCTTTTATAAAGACATCATCTAATGTGAGAAGAATATATAATAATTTTAACTTTTGTTCATTATTCAGTGGTGTTGTAAATATATTGTCTGATTGTATGACTTCATTGAACTTTCTTAATATGAATAACTGAGTATCATCATTATAATTTCCATATTGATAATATGTTAATTTTTTCAATTCATCGATGTTGAATGTTCCATCACTTAACTGACAAAACATTAACTGATACATTTCTTGTTCATTTATTTGTATATTTGAAAAATAACCTGTATTAAAAAACAAGGTATATTCACTTTGTGTACAGTATTCCACCAATCGTTTGTATTTTAATCTATCTTGATATATTCCATCTATTTTGTTAAAGAAACAAGGTACGTAAACCATTTCGCCCGAAACCTTAAATCCCTGCCGCATACGTGCCTGCTCATTCCAGTACACAAATATATCTTCTAAAATTGTATCTAGCGTCAAGCTGTATGTGTAACCTTTTCTAAACTGCCATGGCTTAAATATCCCTGTGCCATCAAAAAATGTGTCATGAATCTCCTGTTGAATTAATTTAGTTGTTGTTTCTATTTGAGTCAGTACTGTTCCCCTACTCGCTTTCGTCGCAAATGTTTCAATAGGAGCAATTCCCATATTATGATGAACACCACTCCATTTTTTTGTATCGACTTGATCGAATAGCTCTTCTTTTAATGGATTTAAATATAATACATCAATCCCCATTTTATATGCTAACATTAAGAAGTAAATTTCATGTCTACTAATTACTCCATAATAGACGCACTTAGGTATATAATGATCATCAAACTCTAGTGAAATTAGATAACTATAACTCCAAATTATTAATTTTGTAATAAAATCATTTCTTACATGCTCACTGAAGAATGTTTCCTGGTTTAATGCGACTACTACAACTTCCTCTAACGCATTTAAAAACCTTTGATTTATTTCTCTATCTGGCGTAATTGTAATATCCTCTTTACTTAGCTGAAACACATTCATAGTAGATAATTCTTTTTTAATTGTCTCAATCAATGTGAACTCAGCTTCTAACGGAACATATCCTTCAAAAAACACTGTTATATTTTTATGATCACTCATCAATTCTTCTAGCGTTTTCAACGTATCATGATACTCTGTTTCGTCTTCAATACCTATAACGCGTTGAAAATAGGCTTCACAAGTTTGGTATTGATTTTCACGTTCATATCTTTTTCGATACATTGCGAATATAACTTGTTTCCCATTCATAAACTCATGCCCTACTCCTTTTTACTTTTTTTCATTATATTCCATATTATAACATATAAAACGTATTTTTTATCTGAAAATCTTAATTAAATGCGACCTAAAAATAACATGATTCAGACTGTAGATACCATCTTTTTATATTCTAAATATTTTTAGAGTTAGATATTTATCGCCCTGAGCCATATCCTATTCTTCTTGCTCATTAACTTTTATAAATTATAATAAAAACACGTAATATTCCAAATAACTATAGAATTTATCAGGAATAAGAGCAGTTAAAATCTCCTCTTCGACCTTGTCAAGTTAAGTGTGTAAACTAATTTTTTAAAATTATATAAAGTGTGTTAAACGATCGGTATATAAGATTAATAATTGATTTAATATTTGACTCCAGTTTGAAAGTTGACGTTGCCATTTCTTAGTGACTTCCATTCCCTAGCAACGGAGAATGGTTCACCATGTTCACTTCCAGGTGACCCGTTCACATAATCGGCAAATTCATACTTTAGTTGTTCATCAGTTTCAAATATTCGATGATTGACAAACTATGTTTTAATCGCTTTGTAAGTGGCTTTAGCCACAGCGTTATCATAAGGACAACCTTTCATACTAAGTGATCTCTCAATGTTAAAGGTATCTAAAATCTCATCAATGATTTGATTCTTAAATTATTCCCTACTAGCAGAGGATACATTTACTTCGTAAATGGCAGGGGACCCATTCCCACGATCTGTGTGGAAGATCTTAATTTGACTTAGGTTCGTTTGGACGGTACAAAACGCCTTTTTCACTAATTCTGCATCCTTATTAAGACCTGAACTATAACCAATCATTTCACGATTAAACAGGTCGATAAGTACACAAAGATAATGCCAGCGATGACCGACTCTGACGTACGTTAAATCACTCACAACCACGTTTAAATGATTCTGCTTATCAAAGTGACGATTCACGATATTTTCAATTTGATCTTCGTTACATTTCGCTGGATGGGGTTTGAATTGAGCGACCGTATAGTTTGATACTAGGCCTCATTGTTTCATGATACGTCCAATGCGACGACGTGAAACTTGTTGTCCCATCTTTTTTAATTCGTGTTTATTTTTTCGTGTTCCGTCATTATTTCGGCTTCGACGAAAAATCTCAACGATATCAGCCACTAGTTGAGACTCATCTTTCTTCGCTTTAGATTCATAATAATAGGTACTACGAGACACCTGAAGGACTTTGCACATCGCTGAAACAGAATATTTGTGAGTGTTATTTTTAATCACATTTATTTTCGTCCTAAGATCAGCGCGGCTTGCTTCAGCGTGCTCCTTGCGGGTATAAAATATCATTTTCCATTTCTAATTGTTTTACTTTTTTACGTAGTTGGATTAACTCTAGTTCTTCTTCTGAACGGTTGTCTTTCTCTTTAAAAGAACCGGTAGAAGTAGCCTACTTAATCCATTTATCGAGTAAAGAAGATGAGAGATCATATTCACGAACAATATCACATTTACGTTTCCCGTTTAAACAAAGCTGAACTAATTGATTCTTAAATTAATCTGAGTAAGTACGACGAGGTCTACGAGTTTTCAATTGGGTCATGTTAAAGCTCCTTTGAGTTATTGTTATTTATAATTCTACATGACCTAAAAAAACTGTCTAATTAATTGTAACCTATCCAACTTCAATTAAAGTTTTGCCTTTATTATTTTTATCAATCATAATCTCATTCTCAAAATGATATCCATATAAACGACATAATTGAACGTGGATACTAACCGGAACGCCCCATCTCCACCAAAAAATTCTTGTCCACAACTGTTACAGGAAATTGGCCAAAATAAAAACCATTATCTGAGTTCAGATTAAATCTGATTTGAGATAATGGTTTTTGTATATTAGGAGCTACTGAAATTTATTACATTTAGTAATATCCTTTTTCGCATAATAATTCATAGCAATAATTGACTTGTTCATCAGTGAATAATTCGGCATATTCACCTTTAACAATCGTTGCCTCCATCGTTAATTCAAGATGCCCCACTTCTGCTAATTTATTAAAACAATCCGATGTTCTACCTTTTCTAAAAATTTCTTGTGCCGTTCTAACTATTCCAAATCTTTCTATAGTTTGTAGAAATCTTGTCATTTTGCAGCCATACTCTTTTTCTGCAAGTCCACAATTTTTCATAACTTCTTGTTGTAGTTTTTTCTCTAATGCCATCATTTTCACACTCCAATATTATAATCTGATTTGAGATAATGGTTATATTTTATCCACTTAAATATAAATAAGTATCAAAACTTCTGTCTGCTGCATGTACAATAAATTCAACAAAATCATCCGTATTAGCAGTGGTATTCGCTGCATACTACCACTGATTAATACATTCGCTTTTCGATAAACTCCAGTATTGGGATTAGAACATATGGAATAACTCTTTCTAACATGAATTACTTTAAATAGTCCTACTAAAACTATTATATCATAAATATAACTATCTACTTATCATCTAAAAGACTATTTACTATCCTATTGGATAGATATCTGGACATGGATATTCACTGGAATGCCCATACCCTAGTAGTTGGGGATCGTTCACTTCGTTCTCTGCCAGGGCACCCATACCCTAGTAATTGAGGATTGTTCACTTCGTTCTCTGCCAGGGCACCCATACCCTAGCAGTTGAGGTTGGTTCACTTCGTTCTCTCCCAGGGCACCCATACCCTAGCAGTTGAGGATCGTTCACTTCGTTCTCTGCCAGGGCACCCATACCCTAGCAGTTGAGGATCGTTCACTTCGTTCTCTGCCAGGGCACCCATCGTT
>JABLTO010043556.1_pt1 | contig 14504 bp, 9 predicted proteins | sample 7160091 | NCBI WGS metagenome assembly JABLTO01 (sample SAMN14651225, study PRJNA627086) | human gut metagenome | isolation source: feces | host: Homo sapiens
CGTCGGGCTGAGGTCTCGTTTGAGAAGTTGAGAACAAAGCTTCATGACTATGCGAATCTGTACTTCGACGCGCGTAATCCAATGATGTACTATCTTCTTCCGTCCTACCTGAAATCGGGAGGAGGGGAGGTGGAGACAACTATCATGGTTGTCGTTTTGTTTCTTGCTGTAGAGTTGGCGTTGTGCATGGCAAAGTTTTTATGGGGTATGGCGACAGAACGATCTGCGTTTTCCGAGGCCGTCCTACTCAAGTCCTTGCCCCGGTTTGAGTGCTGATTCTGGCGGTTCCATACTGGTCATCGCGTCGGCTTGCGCAGAAACCCGGCTTGGCGGCCGGCGACTGCGTCTTGATCTGCGGCTTCGGCGATGTTATGCTTCCCGGCAGAGAGAAGTATTGACGCTGGATCAAAATGAGGTGAGTGCTATGGCCACAGGAAGACGCAAAAGAGTGAGCGGCCTTCTTTGTTTGTTGATGGCGGCAGCGCTTATTGCGGGGATGAGCCCTGCTTCGGCATTTGCCGTTGATGGCTTCCAAAGCACCGAGCCCTCCTTGCCGAAGGGGTCGGTTGAGGGAACCGTCGCCGAGGAGGTAGCTGCGGAGGGCGCTGATGCAACGGAAAGCGCTGTCTCTGCTGATGAGCTCTGGGAGCTCCTCGATGGCTTAGATGTCAAGGACAGTGAAGTAGTGGAGGTCGGTTTCGATCCGCTGTTTCCCGAGAAGGGTTACACCGTCGATGTTCGCCCCGCCCTTGGGAGTGAGTTGGTGAGCTCTGGAAGCTTGAGTGACGATTCGTCGGCATCGATCAGCGTGAATGCTGGCACACTTGAAGATACGCTGCTGGCTGGTTGGGATGCACTCTCCCAAATGATCGATGTCTCGGTTTTCCAGTACGTGATCGCTGAGAACAATAGCTTCTCTTCGTTTTTCGAGGACTACGTTGATGTTGTCCTTGCGCACCCTGACAGGTTCAACGTGCGAACGGGTCTGGCAGTGAGCTACAACTCTTCAAGAACCATCGTGTCGGTGCGCCCCTCTTATGTGGCTTCTGCGGCAGTCGACTACCAGCCGATGAAAACGGCCTACGAAGAGGCGGTCGGCAGGGCGCTTGCTTGCGTCACCGACGACATGGACGATGTGTCCAAGACCTATGCCCTCCATGATTGGCTATGCGATCGTGCTACCTATCATGACGCCGCTGCTGAAGTGACGGGGTAGGATCCGAGCGACGTGTATCCCAAGTCGTTCACGTCTTATGGCTGCATGGTTGAGGGTTTGGGCGTTTGCCAGTCTTACACGCTTGCGTTGGCGGATTTGCTCAACCGTGCGGGGGTGGATAACGCGCCGCTGCTCGTCGATGCCATGAAGCATGCCTGGAATATGGTTGAGATAGAGGGCTCCTGGTACAACGTGGACGCCACATGGGATGACTCGACGGCCGAGGCTGCGAATTCTGGCGCTAGTGCTTATCAGCCCGACTACTCCTATTTCCTCCAGAGCGAGAGCAAGTTTGTGAATGGCCAGCATCATGGTTGGGAAGCTGAGGGAACCTACGGCTTCGATGCTGCGACGATGATCGACGACGATACTCGCTACGACAATCGGGAGTGGAAGAACTACGCTCCTGAGGGGAATGAGTGGTGCGCTGCTCGTAGTTCCTCCCGCACGGAAGATTTGACTCTCATCACGAAGCGGTCGGCTAATAGCATGGGCGCGGATGCACCTATGCGTTTCTACACCCAGGCATGGGGCGGGACGGGGGATTACTACTACTCGTTCGACTCGCCTCAAGTTTTCGATCGCGTCGATACGTATCCAACGCTTGTCGATCCGCTGAACGAGTCATTTAACAGGGAGTACGGGTATGCTCGTCGAGGACTATTCCTCTTCGAGTTTTACGCCTCGGAAACCTATCAGCTTCGCACCCATGTGATGGATAAGCGCTACAACGAGCCGCCTTACGCATCTGCTTCGGACACTTTCAACGTGGCCCTCTCCGATTCCAAATATCCCTCGGTCGCCGAGCGTGTGGATACGGTAGCTAAAGCCTGCGTGAGCGCGGTTGGGGCGAATGCGTCCTCCTATGACAAGGCGCTCTGGCTTCACGATTACCTGATCGACAACGCCACCTACGATTTGCGCTACGTGAAAGCTGAAGGCGTCTTGGCGCGGGGCAGGGGCAATTGCGAGAGCTATCACGCAGCCTATACGAGGTTGTTGAAGGCGGTGGGTGTCGAAGCTGGCCGGATTGAATCGCAGGCCGATAATCATGTGTGGACTGCGGTGAAGATTGAAGATCAGTGGTGCCAGGTGGACGTAACCTGGGATGACGTTGATTGCAAGTACACGCCCTTCGATTTGAGGCATCTGTACTTTGGGCTAACCGACGAGCTCATGGGCTATGCTCATAAAGGGCATACGGCGCCTGTGGCGGGCTATGAGTCGAATTCCCTCGATGGCAATTATCTCATTCGATCCGGTGCGCTGAGCCAGCGCGCTGAAGAGCTAGCTGCGGATGTGATGGATCAACTGGAGAAGGGCAATTCTGATTTCACCATAAGCGAGAAGAATGCAAGCTATCCGTATTGGGCTCAAGCCTATGACGGGAGCAGCAAGACGATATATAACAACTTGCTCGCGTGCGAGCTGGAAAAGCGTCAATGGGAAGTGGATCTAAACGGAAATGCCAACAAGGCGGCCCTGAGTGTTTCCTATACGAACGAGAGCAATGGCGAAAGTGACTTCTTATACGAGGGAACTTTCAGCGTTCATGCTGACTTCACAGCGATTGATGGGCATAAGCACAAATGGGGCGACTTCGAAATAGTTGAGCAGCCTACGTGCGTGAATATGGGGCACCAGGTGAAAACCTGCACCGAATGCGGTGCCCAGGTGTCGGAATCCATGCCCATGGTGGATCATGCGTGGTCCTCTTACGTTGTGACGAAAAAGGCGACCTGCACGGCTGCCGGCCAGAGCACTTCGACCTGCTCCGTATGCGGCAAGAAACGCACTCAAACGCTGCAGCCGACAGGTCATGCGTGGTCTGCCTATACTGTGACGAAGCGTCCCACCTGCACGGCAGAGGGAGTGAGCACTTCGAGCTGTTCGAAGTGCGGTCAGACGAGGTCGAGGACGGTGAGCCCTACGGGGCATGCGTGGGGCGAATGGGCGTGCGTGCAAGATCCTACTACGGCGGCTGCGGGTCTGGATGCCAGAACCTGCGCGAACTGCGGTGTCAGCCAAACACGCGAGGTGGCGAAATTGCCTGCGGCCGGACGTTGGATGAAGTCTGGGGGAAAATGGTGGTATGCGAATGGCGGCGGCGGATATCCGTCGAATTGCTGGGAGTGTATTGATGGCGCCTGGTACCACTTCGATCGTTCTGGATGGATGCAGACCGGCTGGCTCAAGGTCGGCGGCAAATGGTACTATCTTTCCGGATCTGGTGCTATGAAGACCGGTTGGCTCAAGCTCGGGCGTACATGGTACTATCTGGCCGATTCCGGCGCTATGGCGACGGGTTGGTACAAGGTCGGCGGCAGCTGGTACTGGTCAAATACCTCGGGTGCCATGGGGGCTAACCGCTGGGTCGGCAACTATTACCTGAAAAGCTCCGGCGCCATGGCAACCAATCAATGGATAGGCCGATATCACGTGAACGCCAGTGGCAAATGGGACAAGACGCGCTAGGGGATTGTTCGTGAAAGAGGTGGAACCCCTCAGTGGTGGAAGAACCGCGATGATGTAAAGCATTATCGTGACCAGCATTTCTCGAAAGCCAATTTCCTGAATGCCTGGCAGGCGATGTCGGCGTTGCCTCTCTCGTGCATTGCTTGCTATCGCCAAATCGGCTCCATCGACATCCTGCCCTCTTCAAGCTGCTTCTCGCCGAGCAGGAATATAGCTCGCGTGTGGCTCGACGAAAGGTTTCCGACGATGTGCATAGATCCGCAGAGGATCGCCATCATGGATTCGAGGCGTCCTGCAACCGTGTGTCCTTGCTGAGGAGTGCTTTTCGCAGAGATGCCCAAGTGTGTGCGTCAGCGTGAGCTTGATCAGTGCGGCAGGGGCTTACTGCTGAGAGGAACCGCTAGAGTGGTTTGGGTCCGAGGAGACGGGAGCTACGCTCTCGTCCTCTGCCTCTTCAATGGGAATCTCTACGTGCTTTTCGGTCTTGTGCCAGTTGTCGAGGTTGAGGACATTCCCATCTATCTCGTATTCCTGCCATGAGGTGTCGTGCTTGCCATCACTAAAGGTGGTCCAGTAATATCGGATTCGAGCTCCCTCCGGGATGTCCCAAACCGGGGTGCCGTACTTCGACGTGTCGCCGCCGACGGCGGCGATGACCGTTGCGGGATAGTCGCCATGGCCCGTAGGCGCCTCAGATACTCGCAGAGGGCGGGCGGCCTCCTCTGCTGTTTCGGCAGGCTTGACGAGCATGATAGGTGACGAAGCGTAGTTGAGTTCGTCGGCATTCAAATGCCAATAGCCATGGTCGGCGGTAACGACGATGGTGGCGTTATTGTAGACTCCCAAGCGCTTCATCTCTTGGAGGTAGTCGGCGACGATACCAAGCGAGCCTTCGCTCTGCTTAAAGAGGTCGCTTTCTTTGACGCGGTCGCCGTTCTTGTCGAGGGTGTAGGGCCAGTGGGCGCCCATTAGGTGGATAAATCGGAACGAATTGCTCTCGTCGTTCAGGGTGAGTCCCTCTTCGCGAAGCATATTTCCGTAGAAGGCATCATCAATGAGGTACTCGGCGCTTTGGGAGGGATCGTGGCCGATGTAGGCGTTGTTCAGGTCTTCCGTCGAGAACCAAAATAGGGGCTTGAGCGCCCAAGGCATGTCGCGGTACAACGAGACTTTCGCAAGGATAAGCAGTGCGGCGGGGATGTCGGGATGTGCAGAGTCGCCCTCCTCGTGGATGTTCTCTGCGAACTCGGCTGCGTCCTCATTGTGGTCGCCAAGCGTGTCCGTGTAGATACCGATGTCGTAACTGGCATCGGCGACATCGCGCAAGAGCGTGCTGTCGGTGAACCAGCTGTCGTAGAAGTCGTGGAATTTCTCGTTGCCCTCAGGGACACGACCAGTGAGCAAGTATTTGACACCATAGCGCGTGGGCACCATTGAGCCGGTGGAATCGTGGTAATAGGTGAAGCCTGTGAATTCGTCCAACACGCTCGGGTCATCTTGGAGCACCTGATCCATGGTGGCGGTGTCGAACATATCCAGAACGAACACGACGACGTTGCCGTTCTTCGACAGGTCGAACAGGCCCTCGCGAGTGATGACCGTGCGGGACGCGCTGGCGTCCCTTTCGCCTTGCTGATCGGCCATAATGCCGATGGCGCCAGCAGCTTGCACCACGACGAGACAGGTGCTGATGACGATGACGAGTGCCCTCTCGATGCGCGGCCTCTTCGCGGCTAGGAAGATAGAGCCGCCTATTAGGACAATCCACGTTAGGGCGCTGAAAGCGGTTATGTATTCGTGGGCCCGCAAATCGAGAGCCTGCCCGTCGGCGATGGGCAGGCCGATGTTCAGGAACAACGCCTGGAGGTAGCATCCCAGCCCGAGGGCGCAGACAACGCCAAGCGCCACAGTGAAGGCTCGCCCGCGTAAGAGGGAGAGAGCTGCAGCGAGGATAAGGGCTGCACTGCCGCACGCGACAAGCAGGGGAGCCAGAATAGCGGACGCGGAGAACACCAGGCTGGTGCCGCTGCCGCTCACGATCTCGATGGGGGCCATCACGAATACGGTTCCCGCAGCGAACACGGAGACGAGCAGCGCTCGAACGAAGCGCAGTGGCCAGGTGAGTGGGCGGTCGGTGCCCATTGGCGTGGCAAGGCGCTGCTTTCGCTCTCTGGCGCTCGCGTTGGCCTGGGCGATGGCTTGCCCATAGTCGGGAGAATCGGGGAAGAGTTCACGCACGGCGGGGTCGCGCTCTTTTCTGGCGTCCTCATCGATGCCGAGGATTCTCATGAGGGCGCGGCGGCTACGTCGGAAGGCGACGCCGATAACGGCGCTTAAGGCCACGGCTACGCCGGCAAGGGCCTGGATGGCGTAGGTCATGACCGATGGGTCGACGTAGGCCCAGGCGCGCTCGGGCAGCCCCAGCGTGGCTACGAGGGCGAAAAGCCCTAGGAAGAGAGCGCTATGCAGGAAGAGCGCGCAGCGTTTAGCGAGCCTCATCGGCGGCCTCCTTCTTGTTCGCGGAGACGTCGGCGTTGGATGAACTCTGAGCCTTTAGCACGGCACCGAGCAGATAGCGCCCCGCCGCCTCGCCGCCGTGCCCCAGGTTGAACACGAAGCCGTCGCGTACATCACGAATGCGTTCTTCCCACAGCGCGCGAGTGCGCAGAAGCTCGGTGACCACGTCTCCGAAGGTACTTGCGTCTTCAAGGGGTATGGACTTTCCCAGACGGTTGCGTAACGAGACGTCGGTGGAATCGATGCCGAACCGCTTGTAGTTGGGGTTGCGCACCTTCGGGGGCGTGTCCATGAAGATGGCGGGCTTGAAGGTGGTGAAGCAGAACTCGCAGAAGATGGACGACCAGTCGGTCACGATGAGGTCGGCCTGCAGAATGGAATCGAAGCCGCTGAAGTCGCCCTCGAAGACAAGTTCCTCGCGCGGCACGTCGGCGTAGCGGGTCTTGAACGCGTCCCACCGGGCTCGGTAGCGCTTGATGTACTCCGGGTGCGGGCGCACGATGATCTGGTAGCCGCGTCCGAGTGCCGAGGCCAGCATGGGGTCAATGCAGCTGTCCATAATGTTGTCCTCTTGCCAGCTGGGGGCGATGAGGATGATCGGTCGCTCGTTGGCCACGTGCAGCTCAGGGCGCGCCTCGTAGTCTGCGATCTCCTCGTCGAGCAGGTTGTAGCCGCATTCCACGAGGTTCTTCGGGGCGACGCCCTTCACATTCTCTATCTGGCGCATCTCGGTGATCTGGTGCGGGCCGGTGCACAGAAGCGTGTCGTAGTTGTCGTACTCACCCTCGGTGGAGGTCATGTCCATCGAGGTCATGTGGTGGAACATGTACACGTATTCGATGTCGCGGCGCACGTAGGAGCGCTTGATGTAAAAATTGTCCAAGTCGCCCAGGGTGGTCACCACCACGTCGGCGTCCATCTTCATCATGAGCGTGATGGCGCGCTTCTCGCCGATGTAGTAGGGAAACAGCCTCGGCTGCGTTTCCGCCAGTGCGAACGCCTGGTCGTTGGGGTCGTTCGTCACGTAGTGGATACAGATGTCGGAATGGGCGAGCAGCCATTCGATGGCGCCCTTGAAGTACTTGTAGAAGCCGCTGCCCTCCGAGTAGAAGACGATGTGCTTGCCGGCGATGGAGAAGAATCGCTTGAAATCAGTCTTCTCGCGCTTGGCGAGGGGGTCGCGCTGGTACCACTTCGTCTGCTTCTTGCCGATGGCGTTCAGGCCCTCCAGTTCCTCGCGGCTGGCGTTGAGCTCGTCGTAGTCGATGTACTTCGCCGGCTTGATGATGATGTTGCAGACGATCTGCACCAGGATGGAGAGCAGATTAGAGCAGATCCAGTAGAAGGCCATGCCGGCCGCCACAAACATGCCCAAGAAGAACGAGAGCGCGATGGAAAGCCCGTTAGTGGTGTTCTTTTCGAGGCGCGTCTGCTCCTTCTGCAGGGGGTTGATGACGTTCTGGGTGCAGCCCATGGCTACCGCGGACAGGCCGGCCAGCACGGGCATGACCCACGACAGGCCGCCGTCCTCCACGGGGACGAGGCCCAGAAACTCGGTGCCGGGGGTGCCGCTGTCGGTGATGCCGTGGACGACGTCGACGAGGCCGAACAGAATGAGGATCTGGATGGCCAGCGGGATGAGGCTGAGCATCGGGTGGTAGTGCTTTTCCTTGTAGAGCGCCGTCTGCTTTTCGCCGATGGTCTCCGCGTCGCCGAAGAAGCGAATCTTGATGCGGTTGAGCGCCGGCATCAGCTGCACCATGACGATGGAGTTCTTCTGCACCCACAGCGCCATGGGCATGAGGATGATCTTGATGATGGCAGTGAACAGCAGAATAGCGAGCCACCAATTGTGGGTGAGCGCGTAGCACGGGTCGACGATGAGGGAGAAAGCGTCTGCTAGAAACCGCATACGAGCCCTTTGCTTTGGGGCGGTCTAGCGATTTTGCGAACTTTTCGGGTCGATGCTGCCATGGTCGGGAATGCCTTTCAAGCGGACTGAGGGGATGAGCGCGGTCATTATAGCGTATCGGCTACAGATGGAAAGAAGTGTCTGGGGCCATTGCGCTGCGGATGGGAGGATCCGCTTCGGAGCATTTTCGCCCTCGCGGCCAAGATAATCTGATCTTGCGACTTAACTTGTGCGGTGCTATGCTCACCTGCAGAGAAGCGTTGACATCAGATCAACTGTGCTTTTCAGCCATGAGAGGCCGGACGGACAGCAATGCTTCACGGCGGCTCCTGATCTCATGTATGGCGAGAACATCGCCGTCGGGCAGCTGGATCCCGAAGATGTGATGGCTTCATGGATGAATTCGACGGGTCATCGTCAGAACATCCTAGATCCGGATTACAAGTCCATCGGCATCGGTTGCGTATATGCGGGCGGCTTCGGTCCCTATTGGGTGCAGTGCTTCGGCATTAACGAAGTTGCATCTCCGGCGAAGAATCCAGGCGACTCTGCCGTCATTCAGCGCATCTCCGTTCCGAGGAGTTGGCTCACTGCGAGCAATTTCGTGTTCGAGTACAACTATTACAGTGTGGAGCCGGGTGAGTCCGATGAGGCAGTCGTGGCTTTCCTCAACCAGGGAAGCGGCTAGGCTTACTGCATCCTCGACCCTTCCATTTTCCAGTGGTCGAGCGAGAAACCCTCGGTGGTCACGGTGAGCGCGGCCGGTGTTATCACTGGCAAAGCACCCGGTACTACCAATATCGTCGCCAAGCTTGGCAAACTTACATCTGTTTCGGTGCCTGTGCAGGTTGAGGGCGAGGTGGGCACTTGGAAGAAGTCTGGTGGCAAATGGTGGTTCCAACTCGACGATGGATTGTACCCCTACAACCAATGGGCCCAGATCGATGGTGACTGGTACTATTTCGATCGTTCTGGCTACATGCAGACTGGCTGGTTGAAGCTGGGCAAGAGCTGGTACTACTTGAAGAGTTCCGGCGCCATGGCCACGGGCTGGCAGAAAGTAGGGGACGCGTGGTACTACCTGAAATCGTCGGGTGCCATGGCCGCGGGTTGGCAGAAGGTTGACGGTCAGTGGTATTATCTCGCCCCCTCGGGCGCCATGGCCAAGAACCAGTGGGTCGGCAATTACTATCTAACTGGTTCTGGCGCGATGGCGACCAACACGTGGATTGGGAAATACCATGTGAATGCGGCTGGTGTGTGGGATCAAACGCGATAGCGCGGGTGCCCTCAGAGCATGGTGTGTCCGAGAGCGGTCGCTGAAAGGCGACCGCTCTCGTGCGTTTGGAGCGTCCGTTTGCCTGAGAGCCGTGATCTTCTTCATGGCGGTGTTTGTGGTTTGTCTCCGTCGTTCGTCTCAAGGAGAGGCATTGATCGAAAAATGCGTATAAGATGAGCGTTTGTTCTGCGAGACAAATTGGAGCAAGGAGACAGCTGTGGCGTTCCAGGAGTACGATAACCCCGAAGAGCTCAAGAAGGTGCAAGAGCTGTCGACGAAACTGCTCGGAGAGTTCGACCGGGTTTGCCGCAAGCTGGATATCCCCTATGTTGTGTGGGCGGGGACGGCTTTGGGTGCCGTAAGGCACCAGGGTTTCATACCTTGGGATGACGATGTCGATGTTGCCATGGTGCGCAGCGATTACGAGCGGTTCATCCGGGAGGCTCCTGCAGTTGTTTCGGACGAGTTTGAAATTGTCAATATGCGCACTGAGCCGAACTTCGTCTCTATGGTTACCTATCTAACGCTGAGGGGAACCACTTTCATCCCGGATTTCTTCGAGGGCTGTGCCTACAAAAAGCCCCTGAGCATCGATATCGATGTTTTGGACAATATGCCCGACTCTGAAGCCGACTACAAGCGCCAGAATCGCAAAACATGGCTGTGGGGGCGCCTTTTGTTTTTGAGCGCCGCCCCAGAGCCCTATCTGCCCTTCGACGGCATCAAGAAAAAGATCGTGAACGGCATTTGCCGAATCGCCTACGGAGGCATGCACCTTGTTGGGCTGACCCCCGTTAAGTTACAAGAGCATTGGGATAAAGCGGCTCGTCAGTTCGAGCAAGCCGAGACCAAGCGCGTTGCCGATTACGCGGATCGTTCGCCTATCAAGTGGTCCGCTACGCGAGATGAGCTGTTCCCTGCGCTCGATATGCCCTTCGGCGATATCGTCGTGAAGGTGCCAAGGGCTTACGACGATATCCTTACGCGAAATTACGGCAACTACATGGAGCTTCCTCCGGTGGAGCAGCGTAAAAATCATCGTCCCTCCCAGCTGGACTTCGGCGAATACTAGGAAGTGCTATGGCTCAAGAGGGCAGTCTCGGCCGCGATTATCTCTGGAACACGCTCGGCAGCGTAATGAACGCGGCTGCGAGCGTCGTTCTTCTTCTCGTGACTACGCGCGTCCTGGGCAGCTATTGGGGCGGCGTCTTCTCTATCGCCTATGCCGTTGGACAGCAGTTTCAAACGCTCGGCGCTTTCGAGATGCGGCCCATGCAGTCGACGGACGTCGAGAAAGAGCATACCTTCTCGACATACCTGGCATCCCGCATCTTGACGACTCTCTGCATGGTCGGGTGCATTGTCGGATATGCTCTGCTATCGACCGACATCGCAGAGGAGTTCCTGCTGATTGTGCTCATTGCGGGGCTTAAGATTTTCGACGTACTTGAAGATGTGTTTCATGGGGCCTTTCAGCAAAACGGAAGGCTCGATGTGGCAGGGAAAGCCTTCTTTTTCAGATCCCTCGTGACGACAACGGTGTTTATCGTGGCCCTGGTTCTTTCGAAGAGCCTTAGCGCGACGTGCGTTATCACAATAATCATTTCCGCAATTGCCCTCGTTGGGCTCAATTTGCCGCCCACCAAGCAGCTTCTGGCGCCACCGGGCCGCTTTGACGTTCGCGATATGTTCCGCTTGCTGGGCAGCTGCCTGCCATTGTTCGCGGGAGCTTTTTTAGCGATGTATCTGTCCAATGCCCCGAAATTCGGACTGGACGCCTATATGGCGAAAGACTTCCAGGCATATTACTCAGCCCTCTTTATGCCGGCCCTTGCGATTAATCTGTTGAGCGCGTTTGTGTTTCGCCCTTTGCTGACTCGGTTGGCGGTCGATTGGATCAAGCGCGAGACAAGTGTGTTCCTGGGCACTATTGTAAAGGGACTGCTGTGGGTCGGCGTGGCATCGGCCGGTGTTGCGGTGCTCGCTTTCTTTTTGGGTGTGCCGGCGCTGAGCTTCCTTTTCGGGCTTGATTTGTCGCCCTATAGGGCCGAATTGATGGTGCTCGTGCTCGGGGGTGCCTTCAACGCGGCGAGTATTGTGGTGTACTACGGCCTGGTCGTGATGAGGATGCAGGTATTTGTTTTGGCGGGATACGGATGTGCTGCAGCTTTTGCTTACGTGCTGGGGGGCAATCTCGTGCAAGCCTTCGGTATTATGGGCGCGTCCCTTCTTTACACATCATGCATGCTGGTCGTCGTAATCGTCTTCGCGCTGTTTTTCGCGGTCGGCTTCCGGCGCAAGACGAGAAAAGCTGAAACTTAGACCCGGAGCTTTGGCCCTCTCGGTATATTCGGGAATTTGGCCTCTCGCGGTATGCGCCCTCTCGGGTTTCACGTACAATGAAACGATGCGAGAAGCCATCGGAACAAATTGGAGGAATCCCATGAAGGGAATTGTACTGGCGGGCGGCTCGGGCACGCGGCTGTACCCGTTGACCACCGTGACGAGCAAGCAGCTTCTGCCCGTCTACGACAAGCCGATGATCTACTACCCGCTGTCGGTGCTCATGATGGCGAACATCCGCGACATCCTCATCATCTCGACGCCGACGGATCTGCCGAACTTCGAGCGGCTGCTCGGTGACGGCTCGCAGTTCGGCATCAACTTGTCTTATGCGGTGCAGCCGAGTCCCGACGGGCTGGCGCAGGCGTTCATCATCGGCGAGGAGTTCATCGGCGGCGATTCCTGTGCGCTGGTGCTCGGCGACAACATCTTCTACGGCAACGGCTTGGGGCGCCATTTGCGCCAGGCGGTGGAGGCAGCCGAGTCCCATGGCGGAGCCACGGTGTTCGGCTACCACGTGGAGGATCCGGAGCGGTTCGGCGTTGTGGAGTTCGATGAGGACTTCAACGTGCTGTCCTTGGAGGAGAAGCCGGAGCACCCTCGCTCGAACTTCGCCGTGACGGGACTGTACTTCTACGATTCCCGCGTGTGCGACTTCGCCAAGCGGGTGAGGCCGTCGGCCCGAGGCGAGCTGGAGATCACTTCGTTGAACCAGATGTATCTGGAGGACGGCTCCTTGAACGTGGTGACGCTGGGCCGCGGGTTCGCGTGGCTTGATACGGGCACCACCGAGTCGCTGTTCGAGGCGGGGGAGTTCGTCCGCGCCGTGCAGCGCAGCCAGGGGCTCTCTATCTCTGTGCTGGAGGAGATCGCCTTCAACAACGGCTGGATCTCCCATGAGATGCTGGCCGAGGCGGCCGCGCGGTACGGCAAGAGCGGCTACGGCAAGCATCTGAAGAAAGTGGCAGATGGGCAGATCGTCCCTCTGCGCTAGCGAATAGGATCGAGGTTTACACGTATGGCCCGAGAGGCTTTGGTACCGCGCCGCATCATCGTGACCGGCGGGGCGGGATTCATCGGCAGCAATTTCGTCCACTGGGTGGTGGAGAACCAGCCAGAGGTGCACGTGATGGTGCTGGACGCGCTTACTTACGCCGGCAATCGCGAGAATCTGGCCGGCATTCCGGAGGATCGCCTGACGTTCGTTCACGGCGACATCTGCGACGCGGCCCTTCTGGAGGAGCTGGTGCCCGAAGCCGATGCCATCGTGCACTTCGCTGCCGAGTCGCACAACGACAATTCCATCGCCGATCCGGCGCCCTTCGTGCGCACCAACGTGGAGGGCACGTTCCAATTGCTGGAGGCGGCGCGGCGCCACGGCACCCGCTTCCACCACATCTCCACCGACGAGGTGTACGGGGACTTGGCCCTGGACGACCCGGCGCGCTTCACCGAGGAGACGCCATACAGGCCGTCGAGCCCCTACAGCTCCACCAAGGCTTCGTCGGACATGCTCGTGCGCGCGTGGCACCGCACCTACGGGGTGGACGCCACCATTTCCAACTGCTCGAACAACTACGGGCCGCGCCAGCACATAGAAAAGTTCATTCCGCGGCAGATCACCAACATCCTCACGGGCGCGCGGCCGAAGCTGTACGGCGACGGTTTGAACGTGCGCGACTGGATTCACACCGAGGATCACTCGTCTGCCGTGTGGGCCATTCTCACCCAGGGCGTAGCGGGGGAAACCTACCTTATCGGGGCCGACGGCGAGCGCAACAACCTGGAAGTGCTGCGCAGCATCCTTCAGCGCATGGGGCGCGATGCCGATGACTTCGACTGGGTGCGCGATCGTCCCGGCCATGACCGGCGCTACGCCATCGATTCCTCGAAACTGCGCCGCGAGCTGGGGTGGCGTCCCAGACACACCGATTTCAGCGAGGGGCTGGACGAGACCATCCGATGGTACCGCGACAACGAGGACTGGTGGCGCGGCCAGAAGGAGGCCGTCGAGGCCAAGTACGCGAACCAGGGACAATAGGAGAGTACGGAGAGCATGGCAGAGCAGATCACTTCGGGTAACTTCACCTTCACGAAGGCCGCCATCGAGGGCGTCGTCGTCGTTGACGTCAAGAGCTACGGCGATGAGCGCGGCTATTTCATGGAGACCTACAAGCGGGAGGACTTCGTCGCCGGTGGCATCGATTGCGAGTTCGTGCAGGACAACCAGTCCGCCTCGTCGAAGGGCGTGTTGCGGGGCCTCCACTTTCAGATCGAACATCCGCAGTCGAAGCTCGTGCGCGTCGTCGAGGGGGCGGTGTTCGATGTGGCGGTGGATCTGCGGGAAGGCAGTCCCACCTTCGGCCAGTGGGAGGGCGTCGTGCTGTCGGCCGAGAATCGCCGGCAGCTGTTCATTCCCCGCGGGTTCGCCCACGGCTTCCTGGTGCTGAGCGATCGGGCGGTGTTCTGCTACAAGTGCGACGACGTGTACCACCCAGGCGATGAGGGCGGACTCATGTGGAACGACCCGGCTATCGGTGTCGTATGGCCGGCCATGGAGGGCGACGAGGCCTTCGACGAGACGAAGATCATACTCAGCGACAAGGATCGGGTGCATCCGCCCCTGGCCTCCCTGCGTCGCGCGTAGGCGAGTGAGGACTATTTCATGAAGACGATTGTGGTGACGGGCGCCGGCGGCTACATCGGGTCGCAGGTGGTGCGCGAGTTGGCCGGCCGGGGCGTGCAGGTTATCGCCGTCGACC
>JABLTO010109039.1_pt1 | contig 14504 bp, 13 predicted proteins | sample 7160091 | NCBI WGS metagenome assembly JABLTO01 (sample SAMN14651225, study PRJNA627086) | human gut metagenome | isolation source: feces | host: Homo sapiens
ACTGACTCCTCCGGTTATGGATTAAAAAATGTTCACGATCGGCTAATTCTCGCATATGGCGAAGGCTCTGGACTGACTATTAACAGCATACCGGGACAAAGCACTATGATCACATTTAAGGTTCCGGTATAAAGCTCATTGCGCTAATGTTAATCTGCATTGCTTGCCTTCCAGCAGTTATCATGATATTTTTAATGTATCAAAATTCAAAATGAAGGAGCAAAATGCATTATGTTTAGCGAAAATCTAAAAACTCTCAGAAAACAAAAGGGCTTTTCACAAGAGGAGTTGGCAAGTATCTGTTAGTCAATTACTCCCGACCCTAAAGGGATCGTGGCTTGCTAAGGGCTCCGTTACCCGATAGGTATGATATGACGCTGGGTCACATCAGAAGTTTGTATCTCGCCCATCTGGTCCTTGCGTCATCCAATGGATGCTCCCAGACTGCGCTTTTGCTCGCGTTCTCAGGTACATGAGATTGCGGATACATCACCGGGCTATTGACAACGCCCGCTTTTTTCTTCTGCCAGAATGTATCCAGCAGAAACATGTTTAGTTCAATTTTCTTACTCCAAATCGCGGATTGCTGTCACCAGACACATACATCGTTCCGAGTATCTGGATATTCATTGCTCCTACACGATCATCATTCGAACGATATCCACAGCAGTCACAGATATACTCATGAATGTCATGATGACGATTTCCTTTCTGAATTCGCCCACATTTCGGACATCTCTGAGAAGTATAATCCGGTTTTACTTTTAAAACCTGTGATCCTATTGCCTGTGCCTTGTACGTTAAATCCTGTTCAAACTGGTAGAATGTCCATGTTCGTAGTTCCTGTCTGTCTTTTGCACTGCGTTTTCCGAGAAGGTCATCGCTGAAGCTGACTCCTTTCAGATCCTCCAGTACAAACAGCGTTCCGGCTTTGTATTTCGTAACGAGTGTCTTTGATATCTGATGATTTACATCCGACATCCAACGGTTCTCTCGTCCTGAGATACGTTTTAATGCACGTTTTGCTGATTTTGTGCCCTTTGACTGCAGCTCTGAACGTACCTGCTGAAAGTGTTCTCGCTTTTTTTGAATCTCTTTTCCGCTTACAAAGGTTGCTTTTCCTTTTTCATCATAGGAAGTAACCATAAAACGAATTCCTCTGTCAATTCCTACTACATGTTTTACATGATCCATAGAAAATTCTTCAGATACATTCTTTGTCATCGGGATATGAAAATACCAATTTCCATTCATAGACACAATCTTACCACTTCCAAACGACCAGGTGCCATCAAAGTATTCTTTAAATTTCTTTGGCAGATCAAACGTAACTTTAATCCGCTTTTTCAGTGTATTCAAAGAAAGCAGCTTTTGACCATCATCTGCTGTCACAAAACTGTAATCCCGGCCTCTTACAAGATCAGCCTGAGGGCGATGAAACACGATTGGCTTTTGAAGCCATTCCAGTGTCCTACTGATGAAATGGTTTTCCCCTTTTTCATCTTCGTAGCGATACGGGTTCTGAAACAGCTGTTCCTTTACCGTTTTATAACGGGCGATGACTGTCTTAAATGCAGAAATTGTAAACTGTGATTTTAGTCCAAATTCGGCTCTAATTGTCTGATACAACGTCTCCTGCAATTTCATAAAATTTAAGATAAAGTCATGATCAAATACATACTTTGAAATAAATGTACATGCCTGTGCATAACATGCAGTCAGTTCTTCCAGGCTTTTTGCTTCTGTTTCATTGACATGAATGTGCAGTTTCATTGTTTTGACAATTTCGGACATTGCATTTTTCTCCTTTCTATGGTATGTTTGTGTTGATATGTATATTATAATATATATATTAGCAAATTTCAAGCCCTAAAAGGAGATTTTATGGATATTTATCAGCATAGACGACACAATAAGAATCTATTAATGGTTCATCTGATTTTTGTAACAAAGTACAGAAAGAAACTATTACTGGGTGACTTTCGAGATGCAGTTAAACAATATTTATTTGATACGTGTGTTAAGAATCACTGGTATGTAAAATGCATGGAAACCGATCAGGATCATGTTCACATTCTACTTCAGTACAACCCTACTGATTCCATTACTCATATTGTGTCTATATTAAAACAACACAGTACTTACTTATCTTGGCAGCAACATTCTGCCCTGTTAAAACAACATTACTGGAAAAAGCATGCTCTATGGTCAGACAGCTATTTTGCAGCGTCTATTGGTACCGTATCACAAGCAGTTATCGAACGATATATTGAAAACCAAGGATAATATTTCTTAAACGACCAGCTTTTAATTCAGAACATTTCCGTTTTTTGGAACACAAAAAACGGAAAGATCAAAATAATCTCAAGCCACATTACAAAATCGCCCCTAAAGTGGCGGGGCTTCCTTATCAAATCTGTGAATTACTCGGCTCGAAAATTGGAACTGAAAATGAAAATGTTCCTAACGATGTTGCCGAACAACTGTCTCGAATAAATGAGCAGCTTGCGATTAAAAATCGTCGTTCACATCGCATCTCAAAAGTCATTGCAATTATAGCTATTATATTAGCAGCAATCTTCCTTATATCTATTTTTATTATAATGGCTTTAAGCGTTCCAAATCTCAATAACAGCATTCACAACAATCAACCAATTGTAAGTGACGAAACAATAATGATAGACGAATGAAATATACAAAATAGCAATAGCCACCGGGGTGACACTTTCTCTGTAATGATATGTGATCTGTCCCCGGTGGCTTACTCAATCATTCCTTATAATTTAAATTTTGTGTTTAAAGCGATACACTCTCACCGAATCTTCTGGCATGCAAATTTCTAATCTTCCATCTTTTACCTGTACCTTCGATTCCTTTGGAATGATCTTTTTAGGTTCTTCAAAGCTGTTACTATCCTCTCTTGCAAATCCCTCCATTGCATATAACACTCCATCTGCCTGTTTCATTCCATCCAGAAAAATCATTACCTCCTGAAGCTGTCGTGAGGCATTTACCAATTTCAAAATGACATCACCGTTGTCATCTACCGAGGCACTGTAATACAGTGGCTCTGCTGCAAATGGTTCACAGTCTGCTTCTATTTCCATTTTTCCATCCACAAATATCTGCATATGCCGTCCATTTACACGCAATTCAATCTGATATTCTCGATCAGAAAGAAGTTGGAAACATTTCTGTGTCAGATTTGCATTTGATCCATTGATCCTGTTTGTAATAAAGATATCTGCATTTCCCCAGCCTCCAAACGAAACCCGATACTGATTCTTCTCATCTTTTCCACCAAACAAAATTGCAAAGCCTTGTCCCGGTCCCTTCTGGCATACCTTAAATTTGATTGTAAAATTCTTTGCTGCCTGCTCACCCAGCCATATTTTTTCTTTCTCTTCAAGCAAAATATCATCCAAATTTGTTTCTTCATTCGTATCTGAATCCACATAACAAATATCAGAAAATACCAGTTTACTACGATATGCTTCCAGTCCATATTTACCTACAAACGAATCTGACTTTTCCTCAAGATAAATTTGCTCTTTCCTATCTGAATCCTTACATTCCAACCGATAGCTTCCCTGATGCTTCATAAACAACTTTTGCACATAATAGCTCGGTGTTCCGTACACTTGATGGTTGTTAAACCAGATCAAATCTGGAGTCCATCGAACATAATCTACATTACACAATAGTGGAGCATAACAAGCAAGTCCAACCGATTTTACATTTCGCTCAAGTCCTGTCATAAAAGCAGCCTCAGCCAATGCATTATACCACTTATTTCCCTGACAAGCATATTCGCCTAGAAATACTTTTGTTTTACTATCATAATTGTCATATCGTCTGCTATTTGCCAAAAACCATTCTGGAGACTGATAATAGTGTTCGTCAATTAAATCAGACCCCTGTTCTATTGCAGACTTCCATCCACGTTCGTATATTTCGCCAGAAGCAAACGGACCTGCTGAATTGATAATCTGGATATTCGGATACTTTTTTCGAATAGCCTGATGGAACAAGTTATATCTTTCAAAAAAAGCTTCTCGATCTTCTTCATTTCCAATTGCAAGATATTCCAATCCAAATGGTTTTTCATGTCCCAATTCACAGCGAATTTTTCCCCATTTTGTCTGGCAATCTCCATTTGCAAATTCGATCAGATCCAATGCATCATCAATCCACGGCTGCATTTCATCCATCGGCACAGCTTGTCCTGAATGCGGATTATAACCTGCTGGAAGTACTGGGAGCGGTTTTGCTCCAATATCTTCACAAAACTGAAAGTATTCAAAATAGCCAAGTCCCAATGTCTGATGATAATTCCAATTGTTTCTTCTAGCTCCGCGATCCGTTATTGGTCCTAATGTATTTTTCCAAAAATATTGTGAATCCCTCTCTTCCATTTCCAGCGACCCATCATGCGTCAGACAACCACCAGGAAATCTCATAAATTTAGGATGAAGTTCTTCTAACATTTGCGCAATATCTTTTCTAAGACCATTTTTTCTTTGCTTAAATGTATCCTCCGGGAACAAGGATACAAAATCAAATGCGATTTTTCCAGTTCCTTTCACTGTCAGTTGAAGACGTCCGCAATATTCAGTTCGACTTGGTTCTAAAACAAGTTCATACTTTTTCCAAGTGAATTTTTTTGATCTCTCCTTCTCGTCCATTCTCACTGGATTTTTATCTGCAATTGTTCCTGTTTCAAAATGCTTTATCGTGTCTTCTATCGCAAATTCTTTGCTGCACAATTCATTTCCATTCGCATCTGTAATTGAAACCTGAATACCTTTTATATTTTTGCCACTGCATCCCACATAGCATGAAAAACGATATTTCTTTCCTGCTTCTACATAAATGCCTTCATTGTATCCAATATTTCGCACTCCCATTCTAGTGCCTTCTTCTCTTACATTTAAGACAAGATAGTGCGGATTTTTTTTGCTGACTGGATTTTTTCTCTCGATCAACCAGTCCATTTTTCCTCCATCTTCCAATTTCTCCCACGCATATAGCGGTCGAAACTCTGGATTGTCAAGAGAACTATACTCAAAAGCTCTATTTTGTACAAGTTCTCCATAAAGACCTCCATCCGCCGCATAATTAATATCCTCAAAGAAGATCCCAAAAAGATCTCCCATTGGTTCTTTCTGTTTTTGTGTCTGTACTGTTACTTGCATAAATACCTCCCTATGCTTCCTGTTTTCTCTCCAAAATTCGCAGGTTCCACGGTTCTATACGCAGTATCTGTCCTTCATATATCTTGTCTCCTGTCAAAAGATCTTTTGCCTCATTTCCACAATATTGTACTTCCTGAATCTGTGGCGAATAATTCAGATAATATCGAATCTCTTTTCCGAAGTCATTTATACCTTTTTTTATAATAACAGGAAATGGAACCTTCTGCTCCTCTCCCCAAAGTCCTATCCTTTTCAGTATGTCACTTAAAATCTCTCTTAACATTTCATTGCTCACATGGCATATAATAACTGATCCATATCCTTCCCTCTGCTTTCTTTTTTATTTTGCACAAATATTCTGTGCTTGATTTTCCGGTCTTTCATTGACAAATTTCGCTATTGGCTGAAAATTTTTATAAATCAAGAATAATCCCACAGCAATACCATACCAAAACAGGTATATGGGCTTTTGTCCCAGTAATACTACTGTCCCTAATAAAATTAATACATCCAAATGAAAACGTATTGGTTTCACAAAGGACAATTTGCAGGTCAACAATATCGCATCCTTTTTATTCTGTCCCCATTGTGTCCATACTAAAAAAAAGTTCAGCGTAAAAGAAGTCACAAACAGTATGCCTACCACCATGCACCACTTTAATGGTCTCATCACTCCATAAATTTCCAAAATTAAAATATCTGCCACAAGTACCATTATCAGAGTCCAAATCAAAGCCCACATCATCAAACTTTTCTTCCAGTTCTTTTTCAAGCATTCAAAATAATGCTTTACGATTCCATCTTCGATATAAGGCATTGCTTCAAAAGCCGCCATAAGAGACGGTCCTATCGAAAAACCTGTAATGAAAAGCACAGGCAGCATCCACAAGCTGACTTCCATGAAAAAGAACACGAACATCAGCGGCAGATTTATTAAAAGTATAACTGCATTAAGTTCCAACAGCCACCAGATATAATTCAAACGACTTGCATAGCCAAAAAACTTATAAAAGTCCAATCTCATATCAACACCTGCCATTCTTCTTTGAAAAAAGTCTGCGGCAGTTATCCGGCTGCCCCAGACTTTACTTTTATCCTTTTTATTTTGAGCCGCTGTTTCCAATTCCCAAATTGAGCTGAAACAAATACTTTTGCCCTATAAAATAAATCAAAATTTGCGGGATTGACATAATAAGAGACAACCCCATTACCACTGACATATTTAATGCACCCGTAGGATTTACTTCCGCCGACATATTGGCAACTCCAAGTGCCAGTGTATATTTACTTGAATCCTGTAAATAAATCAACGGTCCCATTACATCGCCCCATGCATGATTAAATGTAAAGATTGCAATCGCACACAGCGCTGGCATTATCAATGGAAGAACAATTTTCCTGTAAATATCAAAATAATTCAATCCATCAATTTCAGCTGCCTCATAGAGCTGTCCCGGCACTGCTGTCACAAACTGTCTGGTAAAAAAGATGTTATATGCAGAGCCAAAAAACTGCGGAATAATCAACGGCCAGAACGTATCATACAGCCCAAGCTTTGTGAACATAACAAACACAGGAATCAATGTAATTTGCCCTGGCAGCATCATTGTTGCCAACATTAGCATAAACAATTTGTTTTTATGGCGATACTGCATTCTTGCAAAACCAAATGCAACCATAGAACACGAGATAATCTGTCCACAGATGCTCAAAACGACAATAAACATCGTATTTAAAAACCATTTTCCAACAGGTCTTGCGCTTCCAAATGCATTGGAGAACAAATCTGTAAAGTTTTTCCAATAAAATTCATGTGGAATTACAGTAAACAAATCTTTTGCATTCGATTCCGGAGTTGCCAGCGCGATACTTAACATATACACAAAAGGAAGGCTTAACAGCAGTGCCAAGGCAATCAAAATAGCATAAACAATTATCTTTGTATGTAGTTTCAGATTCTTATCCAGCATTATTTCACCTCTTCCTCATAAAATACCCACATGCTAGACGACTTCATTACCAGCAAAGAGAATATCAATACAATCGCAAATAAGATCCATGCCATAGACGAAGCATATCCCATTCGGTAATAGGAAAATGCATTTTTATACAGATATGGTACGATCATAGAACTCGCATAATCCGGTCCTCCGTCCGTAAGCAAATAAACCTGTGTAAATGTCTGTAATGAGCCAATAATTCCCGTAATCAAGTTAAAGAAAATAATCGGACTGATCTGCGGAAGCGTAATCTTACTGAACATCTGAAATCTGGTAGCTCCATCTAAATGTGCGGCCTCATACAGAGATTCATCTACACTGTTTATCGCAGAAAGCATCAATACCATTGTACTTCCTACCGTCCACAATGCCAGAACTACAAAACCGCCAAGCACACTTTCTTTATCAAGGAGCCATCTGGGACCTTGGATTCCTAACAGAGCCAACCCCTGATTTAAAAGTCCTTTTGTTGCAAGAATGTTTTTAAACAATACACAACTGGCTACTGCCGGCACAACTGCCGGAATGTAATAAATTGTTCGGAATAGCTTCATTCCCTTAAGTCGAAAACTTAAAAGATATGCCATTGCTACAGACAAAAGCAAATTGACCGGCACGCTCATAAAGGTGTAAACAAACGTATTTCTAACACTTTGCAGAAAATGCCTGTCTGAAAAAGCTCTTTTATAATTATCGAATTTAATAAAATTCATTTGGGTAAACATATCCCAATCAGTAAAACTCATGGCAAAGGAAAAAATCATCGGTCCCAGTGTCATAGCAAGAAATCCAAACATCCACGGTGTAATAATGATAAAGAACCATCGTCTCTGCTTTTTTGCCCGTTCTGTATAGGGTATTTTCTTTATACGTTTTTTATCTGACATAATTACCTCCCAAAAACAGCCCTGCCGCACAGATCGTGCATTGCAGGGCTGCCCCGATTTACATACCCCCGACTCTACTATTTTTATTCGGATATCAAATCCTCATATAGCAGCAATTCTGCTTAATAGTGGGAAAGAATGTCTTCAAAATTTTTCTGCATTGTTTCCAGACACTCCTCTGGTGTTAATCTTCCAAGAAGCATTTCCTTCATCTGGTTTCTTGCTTCGTCGATAATCTCCTGATAATACGGTCCCTGGAACAGTCCATCAATCGTAACTCTCTCCATAGATGTACCAATCATATCCAACGAAAGTGTCTTTCCATTTACCTGCTGATTAATAAACTCATCACTGGAAAGCGTTTCCAGATTTGCAGGACAATCTGCAATTCCATCACCAAGCATCGCCTGTGCCTCTGTGGAGGTCATGTACTGGATAAATGTCCATGCCGCCTCTTGTTTTTCCGGACTCGACTTTGCAGAGATTGTAAGAGCGCTTCCCATCGGCCATCCTGCATCCTGCATTCCCTTTGGTACTGTAGAAATATCATAATTCAAATTTTCATCCTCTGCACAGCTCTTAATGTTCCATAAGCCGGTCAGGTTCATTCCCAGCTTACCCTGTAAGAAGTAAGCATCTCCACCTGTATTGGAACGCTCCAATTCCTCATAGGATACAACATAACCATTCTGATATGCATCGTTATATCTGGTCAAAATTTCCAGATTTTCCGGTGAATCTACTACAACCTCTCCATCTTTAATTAAGTTGCCACCATTTGCCTGGAACATATAGCCCCAAATTGCCTGATAATGAGTAGAAGCTGCTCCCCACTGATCAATCTCGCCGTCTCCGTCCGTATCCTTTGTCAGCTTTTCCAAAGCATCAAAGTAATCATCCAGTGTCCAGTTTTCATCCGGATACTCAAGTCCCGCATCATCAAATAAATCTTTATTATAGTATAAAATCGTGCATCCGCCTCGATCTGGCAGTCCAAAAATCTGATCATTGTATGTATACTGGTCAATTGCATTGCTCCAAAGCGCCTCAGTGTCAATCTCGTTTTCCTCAATTTTATCCGATAAATCAAGGAACATGCCCTTTGTTGCAAAGCCAATACCATTTTCAGCTACCTGGCAGACATCTGGGAGTTTATTTCCTGCATACTGAGTCTGAATTTTTGTTTCATAGTCATCTGCAACTGTAATTACATCTACCTTAATATTCGGATACTTCTCCATAAACGCTTCAATTCTCGGCTGATACACATTCTCATAGGTTCCATCTCCGCCCCAGTGAGTAAACGTAATTTCCACCTGTTCATCACTGCCTGATGCCAGTACTGGATTTCCACCTAATCCAGCAAACAACATTGTTCCCGTGAGTGTAGCCGCACATACTCTTGAAATTCTCTTCATAAAAAACCTCCTTATAAATGTTTGTAAGCTCTGTAGCTTTTTGCTTTACATACATTATAAGAAGGTTTTCACCAAATAAACATGTTATTATTTCTGTGTTTTGGTACTATTTTCGCTTCTACCAATTTTTTTTACTGCATCAGCAGATTTTTGCGATATTTACTCGGAGATATTCCAGTATTTTTCTTAAATACTTTTGTAAAATAAAAGTAATCATTATACCCCACTTTTTCTGCAATCTCTTCAATGGAAAGCTTGTCATCTCCTAACAATTCTTTTGCCTTCTGTATCCGTCTTGAGGCAATATATTCTGTAAAAGACAGCTTTAGTTCTGTTTTTAACAAACTGCTTAAGTGGCTGATGCTAATTCCATACTTCTTTGATAAGTCTGTCAGCGTAATGTTCTCCGCATAATTCTCGCGAATTTCCTGAATAATCCGCTGAATCGTTGTCGGATTTATCTCCTCTTCCACTCCATTTCCATCTATGTCTTCAGACATCTCCAGCAGCCTTTCCAGAACTTCTCCCAATTTTTCCTCCGTAATTGGCTTTAAAAGATAGTCAAATGCTCCAAGTCGCAAAGCTGTCTGTGCATATTCAAAATCTGCATATCCAGTGACAAAAATCACTTTCATATTCAAATGCTTTTCCTTCAGCTTCTCCATCAGCTCCAGCCCATTATATCCCGGCATTCTGATATCGGTAAAAAGAATATCTGGTTGTTTTTCTTCAAGCTCCTCCAATGCTGCTACACCATTATTGGCTTCTCCAACCACCACAAACGGATAGCCCGATTTTTGAATCATTTTTTTCAAACCTATCACAATCCACATTTCATCATCCGCAATAAATACTCTGTTCATGTTCTCATTTATCCTCCACATTGTCCGGCACTACAATCATAACCCTCGTACCTTTTCCCAGTTTGCTTTTTATTTCAAATACCATATCATCTCCATAAAAGAGACGCAAGCGCTGATAAATATTCGCAATTCCAATTCCCTTCTCATCCATTTTCTTCTCCAGTGAATTCAAAATCTGTTTGACTTTTTCTTCCTCCATGCCACAGCCATTGTCCTCTACCAAAAACATGATATAGTGATCCCATTTTTTGCGGATTGTGACCATAACCTCTCCGTCTCCCATCTTTTGCTCTAGTCCATGAAAAACGGCATTTTCAACTACTGGCTGCAAAATCAATTTAATAACCCTTTGAGAAAGCAATTCTTCCTGCGCATCTATATTGATTTCAATTTTTCCCATAAAACGATATTCAATAATTGTAGCATATTCCTTAATATAATCAATCTCGTCTTTAACGGTTACAATATTTCCGCCCTTGACGGCAAAACGAAAGACTTCGGAAAGTGCCTTTGTAATTTCGGCAATGTCCTCATTATCATAATAAAGCGCCATTCCTCTAATACAGTCAAATGTATTATAAAGAAAATGCGGATTGATTTGGTTTCGATAGGCTAAAATTTGAAGCTGTTTTTCTGCTAATTCAATCTCATATATTCGTTTTTGTGAATCCTGAAGCTCCTGATCCATTCTTTTTCGCTCGTCCAGCATTTCATTTAAGCTGGAAACCACACTTCCAATCTCATCCGCCCATTTTACTTTCATTCGTTTATCTGGTTCATATGTCACATTTTGGATAAACTGATCTATTTTATAAATACGTCTGATAAAATTCCGATAAACAAAATAAATCAGCGTTCCAATCAGGCTGCTTGCGACAGCATATGCGATCATTATCATTCCCATACTGATTCCCATTCCGCCAATTAAGTCTTTCTTCGGAATTCTGCTGGTCACCTCCCATCCTTCCGGCACAACACTTCTGCTCTGTATCAAGTAGTCGTCATCTGACTGCCAAGCCATTTCTAAAGTTTCATTTCCAAATGCAGCCAATATTTTACCATTGTTATCCGACAGATACATCTCCGTATTTTTTGTTGCTCCAGAATCTTGAAGAAAAGACGCAAGCTCATCCAACTTCAGCACCAATACAACCATGCCAATCTGCTTTCCATATTGCCGGCTTTCCAAATCGTATACCGGATAATATACTGCAAAATTCGATCTTTCTATGCTGTCGTTTTCCCCAAGCGATATAAATTCTATTTTTTCTTTCAGACCTTCTTTTTCGACATCAAGCTCTTTTCCTCTGCCTATCTCGGCAATCTGAACAAGATTTTCATCATACAGTGAAACACCTACAATGTCCTCATCCAATAACATCGTATTGGTAAATACGATTTCCATATCATCAAAAGACATTACTCGTTCTCGTTCGTCTTGTTTAAAGTAATTCTTTGTTGTGGGAGAATATGCCAGTGCCTCTGCAATATGGCTTAATCTATTGCAGTAATCTTCCATCTTTCCCGCTATCTGAAATTGAATTTTTTCATTTGTATCCAGCACATTTTTTCTCACACTATTAATTACATATACTCTGGTGATTACAAATGCCAGTGCCAAAGAGAGAAAAAGTCCCATAGAAAAAAGCAATAACTGTCCGCTTAAGCTACTTCTGAATCTCTGCTTCATTTCTCTGATTTCCTCTCTGTTTTATTCACTTTCTGAATCTTTTTCCCATACTCTTGGCAATTTTCCTGATATCCTTCATTCTTGCATTTATTCAATTTCTCGATGCCTCGCTCATACAATCCCTGTATTAACGTATTATACTCTTTTTCAAAAGTTTCCTCGTTCTCTGCTAACACTACTTTCGTAATTTGACGGGCTTTCCACTCCTCAACAGCCTTTTCAATTTGATTTTCCTTACTATCCGCAGAAATTAATGAGACAGGCATTAATAACAGCGATACATCATACAGTACCGTCTCCGGGTTCTTACCATAAGCCGTCATTACTTCATTTATCTGCTTATTCTCATCCGAAATTGCCTCAACGCTCCTTTCCCATGAAGAATTTGAAAACATCCACCATTCTCCTAATTCTTCTGTTTTATCCTGCTGTTCTATTTTGTAATAAAATCCATCCTCTCCCACATAGTAATCGCTCCCTTCTCGTCCGTAACACCATAGCGACATTCCTTCTTCGCTTGTCATATAATCCAAAAACTTGGCTGTCTCTTCTGGATTTTTACAGTCTCTAGATATAAATGTCGAAATCCAACCTGTACTTGCACTCATATTTTTTTCCATGACAGGTCTGCTGCCATCAGAAGAAAGGATTACGCCTGTAGAAACCCACTCTGTAAAATTTACTTTTATATTTGCTATATTTCCAATAAAACACAGCACCCTGCCGCTTTTCAAAAGCTTCTGAATTTCCTCTGTTTCCATTGTCAATTCATCTGGAGTTGCATAGCCAGATCGCATACAAGTATTCAAAAAAGACAGTGCATTTTTTGTCTGCGGCTGTAAAGTAATATCCATATAATTTCCGTCATCATCTACCCACTCAGCTCCAAAGGTTCCTTCCAGATATTTCAGTGTCGGATCCTGGTAATTCTTTCCATCTACCAAAAGCATTATCACATTCTCTCCCTCTACTTGAATATCTAAGTTTCTTACCTTCTCAAAAGCAGCCATTACATCCTCTTGTGTTACCAGATCTTCTGCTGTCAGTCCCGCTTGCTCCAAAAGCTGCTTATTCCAGATAATGGCATTGTTACTATTATATTGTATTACCTCCTCCAGATATGGGCTTACATTCCACTGTTTTCTAGCATCTGCGGAGTTTATATGAGACGGAAACGCATACCATGCTCCATCACGCTTAACAAGTTCTTTTTTGATATCCTCTGGAAAATCCTGAAGGATATGAGAATCCGGTTTATATGTTTTCAAGAATTCATCCAATCTCCAAACCTTGCCCGAATCCGTCAATTGACTTATTGTTGTAGTATCTACTACTGAGATAATGTCTGGCAGTTCATCATTGAGCAGCATAAGCTTTAGCTGTGTATCCGCTTCCTGCGTAGGCTCTATTACATTAATTGCAAGACCAGTCTTTTTTGTAATTTCATTTGTTATACTGCCCTCTTGCATTTTCCATTCTGGATATCCCCAAAAATCCACATCACAAAACAGGGAATCTATTGCATATTCTCCATTTTTTTCTGATTCATTTCTTTCTGATTCATTATTTTCTGTTTTCTGACCACATGAAGACAAACACAGACTCATACTTATACTAAATACAATCGCTATCTTTTCCACTATTTTTCGATTCATATAGTCACCTCCACTAAGCCACCAAGACGCATCAGGCACGGCCCTATTTTCTCCCCGGTGGCTTATCGTTTTCTTCCTGAACCTTTTGACATTCAGTTCCCTTACAACTTTTTACGACTCCTTGACTCTCTTTCCAGTCATATGCTCTGGTGTCAGCTCCAAGCAAAGAACTCTCGGCAGAGCATTTTGTAATTCCTTCTCCAAATATTCCTTATCATCCGTAAATTTCTGACAAAGGTTCGTGCAAATCTCTACTATCTTATCCTGATCTTCCACGACCTTCATACGACCAAAGACAACCACACTCTTGATGTTTAATGCCCATTCGCCCTCATTGCGATAGCCACTGTCATACACGCAGAAAGAAACCTTATCATATTTTTTGATAGCATCAAGCTTATGACCAGACTTGGCACCATGGAAATACAATTTTCCATCCTTTTCGTTGTACCACTGGTTCACTGGAATTCCATATGGGTACCCATTCTCATCGAAAACAGAGAGGACGCCTCGCGGCTCTTTCTTTAAAATTTCGATGCACTCTTCCTTGCTTAACTCCTGCTTAAAACGTCTCATTTTACAAAATGTTGTCATTATCGTTTCCTCCAATTTTTCATTTTTTCAAAATGCGAAAGGGACGCACACCACCGGGGTTGTCCCCGAGGCACGCGTCCCCACTTAATTCTTCTTTCTATTTTTTATTTACAGTGCCTTTACTCTTGCTACTACGTTCTCTACGGTAAATCCGAAGTATGGGAACAGTTTGCTGTACGGAGCGGATGCACCGAAGCGATTC
>JABLTO010241170.1_pt1 | contig 14504 bp, 17 predicted proteins | sample 7160091 | NCBI WGS metagenome assembly JABLTO01 (sample SAMN14651225, study PRJNA627086) | human gut metagenome | isolation source: feces | host: Homo sapiens
GCCACCACTTTTATGCGGGTTTAGCTCATCTGGTAGAGCGCCACCTTGCCAAGGTGGAGGTAGCGAGTTCGAGCCTCGTAACCCGCTCCAGAAAACGCTGTACGGCTGATGTGCAGCGTTCGATTCGGCGCCATAGCCAAGAGGTAAGGCAGAGGTCTGCAAAACCTTTATTCACCAGTTCAAATCTGGTTGGCGCCTCCAGAAAAGCGACATTTTTCGGTAGAAAATTGTCGCTTTTTCCTTTTATTTTTCCTCAAAAAAATAAATTCTTGTCCATAGTAAGAGAGAAAGATGAAAAAAGACGCGATCATTGCAAAACAATTCTTTCGCCTGGCGCACGAAAGTCAGCACGAGTATGAATTGGAGCAATTGATGGTAATATTGGGGCTGATTTTATTTAAAAGCTTTCATGCGGTAAAGGAGGATATTTCATGAATAAATGGATTGTTGAAGACTGGGCTTTTGACATAAACGTTATCGAAGGTTCTTCGAAAGATTGCAGACTAGGACTAGAAAAAGGCGACAGGTTTCACTTTGAATATGAAACTCCTCAGAATTTTTGTCCGCGTGCTTTGTCTGATATTTTTACTTGGTGCGAGGTAATCCGATGCGGCGGAGATTTTACATATAGGGGAGCGCGTGAGAAATACATAATGGAAATTTCGTGTCCATGCCATGTTCTGAAATTTCAGCTTACCGCCACGCCCATTAATAGAGACGAACATGGAAACTATATTGATAATACCATAAAATCAGAAGGATAGTTACAAGAGTTCAAACTCCCATACAAAGCCACTGTGAATATATTTTTTATAATGTTTAGATAAAGAAAAGTCCAGATAAATGGCTTGTTTAAGCCGTTTGTCGGGGCTTTTTGTTTTGCAGAAATCTGATTTTTCAAGAGCAGATATTTACGAATGATGCGCTTTTTTATCCTCTTTTTCCCCGCAAAGTGCGGCCAAGAGTGTGGTCAAATTACAGGAATTTTTATCTTGTTAAAACACGATTTTAATGGCGGGAAAAGAAAAAGCGTCTATGGGAAAACGGAACAAGAGGCCAAAAGAAAACGCAGAGAGTGGAAAAAGAATGTCAATTCTTCTGCTGTTTTGGGAAATGACAGAATTACCGTTGGTCAACCGATGAAAAGGTATCAGAAAATTTTGGTAAGGCAAACAGAACCCAGGTACAAGGCAAAACAGAGCTGGGCGCAAGGCGAAACAGAACCCAGGTACAAGGCAAAACAGGGCCGGGCGCAAGGCAAAGCAGGGCCGGGTACAAGGCGAAACAGGGCCCGGGCGCAAGGCGAAACAGGGCCCGGGTACAAGGCAAACAGGGCCGGATGCAGACACCGGGATTACAGGCAAAGATCCCCTTCGACGGAAAGCGGCCAAAAATGCCGCTGAAAGCCTTTTTCCCTTATTTGGGGGGGTAACTCCCTGTGCTGCTCAATACAGAGCTTAAAACGGGGATTTTGCCCGGTTTACGGAGAAGCAGAGGGTATTATGACATACCCTTATCAAAAGTGACAACAGAAAAGCGCCCTGCCGGCATTGACAGGGCGCTTTTCTGTTGAACAGAGGGGATCATGAAAGCTATCACACATAGCAGGTTTCGGTATGGGTTTCGCCGTCTGCGGTAAAGGTAAACACAACCTTGTCGTTTACGTTCAGGCTGTAATCTTCAACTAACATTAGAAAATCACGATCTGTCGCGCTTTCTGTGAATTTTACCGATCTCATATAATCGTCCGCCGCGCTGCTGTATTTATAAACCTGTGCAGTAATTTTTAAACTTGCCGGCCGCTGAGTGCCTAAAGTCCCTTGAATACGTGTGGTTGTTGCGCTTGCGGAAACATCGTCAATCACAGAGAAGCGCATGGTTGCCGCAAAAGCGACCAAGGTCAAAGAGCAGAGCATGAGCACCGCGAGAAGAACAGAGACTACTTTTTTCATTTTTTTACCACCTTTTATAAAATTTTGACATCGTACGACATACGAAGTAAGATAAAAAATATTACACTTACAGCCCAACGACCATTTCTAAGCTTTCAGCGATCCGGATGATTTCTTTTTTGGAAAGGTCATTACTTTTGATTTTATAATAGTTGTTATTGTCAAAAAAATGCAACGTGTGAATACCATCTTTTACTTTATAAAAACCAGCATATTCATTTACAGTGACCTCTTCCAGGGCAGTATCTTCAGAATCCAAAGCAAATTTACTATTATATCCATTTATAGGGTACTGAATAATAGAAATGTAGCTTTTTTCATTCTTCAGAGTTAATATCAGATATCGTGAAAAAAGTTCCATATCTGAGATAGAATACCCTTCCGGTACATACTTCGGGAAATACACCTGCATATCCGTGCTGCTCGTCTTGTCTTCTATCAGTTCCTCCCGAACCTGCTCGGTTAACTGAATGCCGGTGTGCGTTTGATGGGTCTGAAACAACAAATCAAAAATCGCGCCGTTGTTCGCCTGTGCCACAAATAACGCGCAGATGATAACCGATAACGAAACGGCAACCTGCGGAATCCCTTTCCGGGTAAAAAATTTTTTCGCACTGCCGATTCTTGCCTGCCGCCGGGATTGACGAAGCAGCTTATCCATGTCTTTTTTGAAATGTTCCGACGGCTGATAATCGTCCGGAACAGCCTTGCGCGCGGCGGCTAATACCTGGTCCGGATCAAACGCTTCTTGCGGCATGTTATGATGCATGAATTGTTCAAAAAGCTCTTTTTCATCCATCTCTTAGTCCTCCTGTTCCAGCAGTTTGCGAAGTCTTACACGAAACCGGAAAATTTTAACCGAAATGTTGGTTTCCGTCAAGCCGTATTTCTTTGACAGTTCCTTGTAGTGATAGCCCAAAATAACGGCGTCTATAAACAGGTTACGATTTCTCTCGGATAATCCTTCTAAAAAGATCATTAATTTTTTCTTAATTTCGTTCACGCTGAAATTGTCCCAGACCATGTCCAGCGGATCGCTTTGAATCGCTTCATACTCTGCAAGGTCCTCGGCGGGAACAAATTTCAGCAGATAGTCGTAACAGGTATTGCGAACGGTGATGACCAGATAACGTTTGGTACGGGCCGAAGCGGGCTCTTCGATGTCTTCGATCCGTTTCAAAATTTTTACGTATGCGTCGTGGACGAGTTCCTCGGCTGCAGAGTGGGATTTCACGATGGAAATTGCATAGCGGAGCAAGTCTTGATAATATAGCTCGTACAGCTTAATGAATTTCTCATGGTTATCCAGGTGATTCGTTGTCATATGATGTCGTCCTTCGCTGTCGATTTTTATAGTTCTATTATACCAAATGATAGAAAAATAGGAAAGTTCAATATATTTGTGTAATTTTTTTTTTGAATTTGGTTGGCGTTTTACACCGCAATCATGCTATAATCATTTCAACAACTCAGGATAATTGGGGGATATGCAAATGAAATATCAAAAGCTGGGAAAAACCGACCTGGAGGCTTCCGTAGTATCTTTTGGCGGATGGGGCATTGGCGGGGGATCGGTATGGTCTGACAAATCCGTAAACGTGGCAGATCTTGAAAAGCTGTTGGATCTGGCCGCTGAGCTTGGAATCAATTATATTGATACAGCGCCGGTATACGGCACAGGCGCCAGCGAGCAGCTGCTGGGGGAGGCGCTGAAAAAAGGGCGCCGCTCCAAATTCCTTTTGCAGACAAAGTGTTCTCTTAACTGGCGCAACGACGGCGGAAATTTCCACTATGAAAGGGACGGCTATACGGTCAATAACGATACCAGCGCCCGCGCCATCCGAAAGGATGTGGAGGATTCTTTAATTCGTATGCAGACGGATTATATTGATGTGCTGGTGGTTCACTATGTATGCAAAAGCTGGCCGGTGGAGGAAACCATGGGCGCCCTGCAGGAACTGATCCGGGAAGGAAAAATCCGTGCGGTCGGCATTTCCAACTCCAAGCCGCAGGATCTGGAGGAGTATGAAAAATACGGAACAGTGGCGCTGGTGCAGGAGCAGTTCAGCCTGCTGGCTCCTTATCACGGCGTGGATTATTTCCCGATGGCCAACCAGCACCAGACAACCTTTCAGGTATACGGCGCGCTGGAAGAAGGATTTTTGACGGACCCGTGCTATGTGGACCGCACTTTCCCCAAAGGGGATGTCCGCGGAAAGCTCCCCTGGATTCATGAGCCAATCAAAGGTTCTATTCATAAGCTTTTTGATGTTATGAAACCGCTTACGGAAAAATATCATTGTTCCTATTCGAATCTTGTGCAGGCGTGGACGCTGCTGCAAAATCCCGGAATCAATCTTTTGACAGGCTTTACCCGCCCGGAAACCATGATAAACACCTGTGAATCCCTGCGTGTTTGTTTGTCGCCAGAGGATGCGGCCCTCATGGAAGAGGCTGCAAAGCCGGCGCAGGTAAGGGAACTGGATAAATAATGAAAGCGCCTTTGGGCGTTTTGGAACTTTTACTGATCTGTTCATTTTTTGTTAGGATTTCCTGAGGTTTCACCAAAAAAGGCCCCTTATTGGTTTCGTTAGATATGTTAGCATTACCCCACTGTGACGATATGGGATGGTGGAGGTAGAAACATATGAAAATGAATGAAACATTGGCATGCAAGCTCTCAATCATGAGAAAATTGTACGGAAAATCTTTGGTGGAATTTGCCGAGGAGATTGATGTCAGTAAGACCACGCTGCAGAATATTGAAGTCGGGAAAGCGAATTTGACTTTGAATATGGTGGAAACCATTGCAAATCGCTTGGGGATTTCTCCGATGGCTTTGATTTCGGATGAATATGACGCCAGGCAGTTATACACGGCAAAGTTGTTTTTGGAATTTCTCAAGTCCTTCCGAAATCTTTCGATGGAAGATCAGACAGAAGCCATTATTCTCTTTGACCGCTTGGTTCGGATTCTCTCCAGGAGCAAGGCGGGCGAATAGCCTTTTTTAAAATGGAACAGACAGCATTAAGAAAACCGTCCTGATAGAAATATGGGACGGTTTTCTTTATCCCAAATGAGCTTTGCTGTAGCGGTAGTATGGTAATAAAAATCGAGTACCAAAGTAGATCCTTTGCGTACGGCCGTAGGAGGATGTCAATTTTTGTGATTGTCTATATTTTTTACGGTCGACGATGTTTTTTAGTTATATATTCGATTGCCCAGAAATGGAAAAGTTTCAAGTGCCGTGTAGTTTTTCATAGAAACATTGGTTTTCTTTATCATAAGGTTATGTTTTGGTTTTATCACTCTAAAAACCAGGATGGGAAAATTCCAATCTGCTTGCGGTTTGCAAAAAGCAAGATAAAATGATTTTCTCAAAAAATATAAAAAACTACAATACTTATACTGAAAAGAGGAGATTCTATTACAATTTTTAAAGAGTGATTTTTTATTTCAGAAGGTCTAACGGTGAAACGCCCAAGGCTTTGGCAACCAACTCCACGGTGTTCAAGCTGGGATTTGCTCTGAAACGCTCAATCGCTCTGATTTCTGTCAGGCTTATCCCGGATAAATTGGCCAGCTGCTCTTGCGTCATCCACTTTGCCTTTCTGTATTTTTTCACATTTATTCCAAGCCTCTCATTCAGCATAGTGTCCTCCTCATACCTAGCGTATGGGAGAAGAGCATATCTTTTCAACATCATTATAGTGACGAAAAATAGTAATATATTGGAATTGGTATTCGGTAGTAAAAAACCAAGCAGATTTTAAACGGAGAGAACGCCAAAAGTGGGAGTTTAGCCTCCATAATCAGGTGAATCGGAAAGAGTCAGTTTGTCCTTTTTTCCTTAATCTTTACTTGTTTTATTGATCCTCACTATGATGGGGGAGAAGGTCAAACCCTATATGCCGACTTGTACACTTTGGAAAGACCTTTTTGTAGTGGAGATTCATTCTCCATGTGGCCGCAAAGAGAGCTAAAAGGGACTGTTGCTTAAGGGATCAGCAGGTAAAAGGCATTTTGACTGAATTACGAATAAAGTAGATTTTAATGAAAGGGAATTTTTTGCCGCGATATATCTGTCCTGCAGAATCGATCGAAAAAAGAGGCCGATGTTTTCACAAAAAAGGGGCAGATTTTTTCTGCCCCTTTTGTCATTCCATGAAAAATGTAAATAGCCCCGTACCCTGTACGGAGAATCAATACAATTTATTATTTGAGAAGTTCAATTGGTGAAATTTCTAAAGCATCGGCGAGTAAATCAACAGTATCAAGGCTTGCGTTTGTTCTTTGGCGTTCGATATTTCTGATTTCTGTCAGGCTGACACCTGACTTGTCGGATAATTGTTTTTGTGTCATCCAGACGCTTTTCCTGTGATTTTTTAATTTTGCAGAAAGATTTTGATTTAGCATAGTAACCTCCTTGACATCATTAGCGTATGGGAGATTGCTATACAAATTCAACGTCATTATAATGATGATTTATAGAGATATAGACAAATCAGCTTTTCCAAAAATTTTGTGATTTGTGCCGCATGATAAAATTTCCCCAAAAATAAAACACCCTTGAAAGGGTGTTTTATTTACTGTATAGTCGGTTGCTTTTTTCTGCGCCAGGTAGAGGGACTGAAAAGAATCAAAAGAGGGAAAAATTCCAATCTTCCTAAAAGCATATCGAGTGAAAGCACCAATTTGCTTAGATTAGAGAAACCACCAAAATTCCCAGTGGGGCCGACCAGTTCCAAACCAGGGCCAATATTATTCAGACAGGAAACAACCGCTGTAAAATTAGTAATCATGCCAAAATTATCAAGAGAAATCACCAAAAAGGAAATTGCGGCAGTAAAAAAGTAAACAGTCATAAAGACGTTTACGCCGCGAATCACACGAGTATCCAGCGTTTTTCGGCTCATGCGGATGACCCGAACCGCCTTAGGATGCAGCATACGGCTGATTTCTTTCGCCGCCGATTTAAAGCAGATCAGCAGTCGGGAAACTTTCATACCGCCACCGGTAGAACCAGCCGAAGCGCCAATAAACATTAAAATAATCAGGATTGTTCGGGAGAATTCCGGCCAGGCATTAAAGTCAGCAGTGGCATAACCGGTAGTAGTCATGATGGAAGATACCTGAAAAGCGGCGTGATGAAAGGCCTGACTCCAAGATTGATACTGGGAATAAATGTTGAAGGCAATCAGTACAACAGAGCTGACCATAATTCCCAGATAGCAGCGCAGTTCTTCGTCATGCAGAACCTGGGAAAAATCGCGCATGAAAAGCAAAAAGAATATAGAAAAATTAACGCCAAACAGCGCCATAAAGATAGTAACAACATTTTGCAGATAAGCGCTGGGATATGCAGCCATACTGGCATTTTTGATTGAGAATCCTCCGGTGCCGGCGGTACCGAACATCGTGCATAGGCTATCAAACAGCGGCATGCCGCCGCATAAAAGCAGAATAACTTCTATTATGCTCAAAGCGATATAGATGACATACAAAGTCAAAGCGCCCTGGCGCAATTTCGGGGTGATTTTACCGACATCCGGCCCCGGACTTTCCGCCCGCAGCAGATGCAGAGAATGGCCCTCTCCTCCGCCAAAAGAAGTAATGGCCAATAAAAATACCAGCACTCCCATGCCGCCCAGCCAGTGGGTAAAACTACGCCAATACAAAAGCCCCATAGGGAGTATTTCAACATCGGACAATATGCTGGCTCCTGTTGTGGTAAAGCCGGAAACGACCTCAAAAAAAGCATCCACAGGGTTGGTAATAGCGCCGCTGAGGTAAAAAGGGAGTGCTCCGAACAGCGAAATAACCAGCCAAGACAATGCAGTGACAACAAAGCCTTCCGCAGCATAAAAAGCTCTTACCTTTGGCTTGGTGCTGCACAGCAGAAAGCCGACTACTGCCAGAATGATCATGGTCATGACAAAAGCTTTTACCGCTTCTGTTTCCTGATGGTACAATGAAATGGCAGTGGGTGGGGCAAGCGTAATCAATTCTATCAGCAAGATTTTTCCAAGCAGAGTGGAAATCATACGTAAATTCATGATAGGTCAAAAATCCTTTTCCAATTTATCCGATTGATCAAAGAAAAATATCATTTAATTCATAGAAGCGACCGCTCTCTGTTGTTACAATCAGCACCCGATCCCCTAACTGGATACAGTCACTGCCGGTGGGGAAGATTGTCCGATCATCCCGTCGGATGGAAGCGATCAGCAAATTCGGACGCATGGGAACTTTGGAAAAAGGTACGCCCAGAAAGTGGGTATCCTTTCCAGCCAGAAATTCAATGGCCTCAACCTGATTGCCGATTAGTCGATACAGCGTGAGCATGGAGCCTTCTCCGCTGTTGCCGACTGCCCGCACATAACGCAGCACATCATTACAGATCAGATTTTTGGGACTGATAAAGGATTCTTCCGTGAAGCTTTTGAAGACGTTCATATATTCAATGCGATCTATTTTAGCAATGACTTTGGGAACTCCAAGCTTTTTGGCATACATCGAGATTACCAAGTTGACTTCATCAATATTTAAAAGCGAAATCACAGCGTCGGCCTTACCGTATACTTCCTCGTTCAGCAATTTTTGCTGGCAACCATCCCCGTTGATAATCAGTGCTCTGGGCAGCAATTCTGAAAGTTGCAGGCAGCGTTCATAATCAATTTCAATGATTTTAACCTTGACACCTGATTGAATCAGCATATTCGCCAAATAATAGCCCAATCGGCTTCCTCCGACAATGACAACATCCCGCATTTTAGGAAGAGGAATGCCCAAATAATGGATCAACTTAGTCAGGTCCCTTGTTTCAGCAGTAACATGAATCTTATCCCCTTCCTCGATTTTAAAGTTACCGGAAGGAATGTAAACCTGTTCTCCCCGTTCCACAGCACAGACCAGGACTTTGACTTTTGCATTTTCATGCAGCTCGTGCAAATACTTTCCAATGATTGTACAGCCTTTTTCGACCTTTAATTCTACAATTTCTACTCGGCCCTTGGCAAAACGGTCACGGTTTAAAAAAGAAGGAAACTGTAAAATCTGAAACATTTCCCGCGCGGCAGTCGCTTCCGGGTTAATGACCATGCTTAGTCCCAGTTCGTCTTTCAAGAATACCAGCTGCCCTGCATATTCTGGATTGCGCACCCGCGCGATCGTATGGGTGCATCCGAGTTTTTTTGCGGTCAAACAGCATAGCAGGTTGATTTCATCGGCAGAAGTAGCAGCGATAACCAGATCTGCATCCTGCGCGCCAGCTTCGAGCAAGACCTGACGGCTGGCACCGTTTCCTGGAACCACCATTACATCAAATGTTTCCTGTGAGTTTTGCAATACCGTAGGGTTTTTGTCGATGACGACGATATCGTGTTCTTCTTTGGAGAGCTGCTCGGTTAGGGTTAGTCCTACTTTACCGTCTCCGACTACGATGATTTTCATTTTGAATTCCTCAAAAGCTTATAATCTTTATGTTATCTTTATATTTGTAAGATTGATTATAGCATTTTCATAGGAAAAGGCAAGCAAGATTCTGAGTATTTTCGCGGGGGAATAGAGATACAGAAAAGAAATCGGTTGCAGAAAATGATTCCTTCTCTTATAATGAAGGCGTTAGTTTTGCACAACAAAACGGGAGAAGGGACAGAAAATGGGACCATATGAATATTTATTGATCCGGATTGACGGAGATTATGCTTTACTGCAAAGGATCGACCAAGAAGATAAAGATGTTCTGCCGATTGCGCGGGCACTGCTGCCGCCAGAAGCAGAAGAAGGCAGCCGACTGCATTATGAGAATTTTTGTTATACAATTATAATTGGAAAATAATGATATAAAATAATAATTTAATGTTTTTCATTAAATTATTATTGACAAAAAAGAATGCTCTTTCTATAATGAAAATAGAAGGAGGTTGAATCAAATGGAAAAAAGCTTACATTCTCTGAAAAAAAGTTCTGAATTGATTCGAAAGATTTTTTTGGGACTTTTGGTGATTTCTTCTCTGTTTCTTCTGTGGACGGCATCTGCTTGGCTTTATGGGGTGTTCTGTGCCGCGGAGAAAGTGCAGGTTTTTCAGACTGCTTCCGGCGGGTGGAGTCTTTCTGCCGGATCTTTTACGGTACTGATTCGTCAAGGGTATTTTGCGCCGAGTACGCCAATGGAAGCGATGGCAAAAACAACGTATCTGATTGAAAGCGGCATGAATCTGTTTGCGGGCCTTTTCCAATGGACGGTATTTTTTATAGCTCATTCTCTGTTTGATACCGTACAGGAAAATCCTTTTTCGATCCGCAACGGAAGTTATCTACGCCGGATTGGTGCCCTACTGTGTTTGGGAGCTGTTTTGCCTGAAATCGGGAAGACCGTCTTATTCAGCGCGTTGTCCGGTGGATGCTGGTCGTTTTTCCCCGGAGGCTTACCGGTATTTTCTGTACTTGCCTGGTTGGTTCTTTTTGCGGTGTCAAAAATTTTTGATTATGGATGCGTGCTGCAGAAAGAGCATGATGAAACACTGTGAGGTATCAATAAAATGGCAATCATTCTGCGCTTAGACCGTGTCATGGCCGATCGAAAGATTTCTTTAAACGAATTGGCTCGCCGCGTGGGAATTTCTACGGTGAATTTATCCAACCTTAAAACCGGAAAGGTAAAAGCGATCCGTTTTTCCACTTTGGATGCCATTTGTCAAGAGCTGCACTGTCAGCCAGGCGATATTCTGGAATACAAGAGAACAGGTGAATAGTCTGCCTATTTCTAGAGGCGGGCAAAAAAGGAATATAAAAGCTGCCGAAAGATACGGTGAAAAATCAGAAAACTTGTGAGGATAGAAATGCCTGTGAGTGCCAGAAAACTACCTTTGCAGGAATTCGAAACGCCGTTCTAATGGCAGCTTTTGTTTGCAGGAGGAAAGAAGATGCTCGTCATTCCCGGCGAAGTACGGTATTTATTAAGCCGTTTAGAGCAAAAAGGATATGAAGGTTATTCGGTAGGCGGTTGTGTGAGAGATGCGCTGTTGGGTCTGACTCCTAAAGATTGGGATTTATGCACTTCCGCGCGTCCGGAAGAAGTGAAAGCCTGCTTTTATGATAAAAAATTGGTATTGTCCGGTTCCCGCCATGGCACAGTGGGCGTTGTACTGGACGGTCATCTATATGAGATTACCTCCTATCGAACCGAAAGCGGATACACGGATGGCCGCCATCCAGATTCGGTGACTTTTGTGCGCGATTTAAAAGAAGATTTGGCCAGAAGAGATTTTACGGTAAATGCAATGGCTTATCATCCGGAAAAAGGGTTGATCGACCCATGGAAAGGGCGAAAAGATTTGGTTCAAAGAGTCCTGCGGTGCGTAGGAAACCCCAATTTGAGATTTCAAGAGGATGCCCTTCGGATTCTGCGCGGGATGCGTTTTGCCGCTGCATATGGCTTTCATGTGGAAAAAGAGACAGCGCGGGCAGCTATTTCCTGCCGGGATGGTTTGAAACAGATTTCCAAAGAACGAATACAAACAGAATTGTGCCGCTTTTTGACAGAAAGCGGCACAGGAAGAGTTTTGTTTGCTTTTTGGCCGGTATTTGCTGTTATTTTGCCGGAATGCGGAGAAGAGGCTGAGGATTGGAAAAAACTGTCCGGTTGTCTTGAACGGGCAAGTACCGATTTGGTTATCCGGATAGCGGTTTTGCTTTCTCAATCGACCGACGTGCCGGCTGTGCTTTCCCGATTGCGGTTGCGTAAAAAACTTTCGGCTGAGGTGCAGATGTTGCTGCAGTGGAAAGAAAATTTATCTTTGCCGCTGCGGGTATCAATGAAATACCTTTTGCGGGATTTGGGGCAGCAAAACGCACGCCGTTGGATTGATTACCGATTTGCCTTAGAAGGGGAAGCAGATTGCCGCCAAAAACGTATGGAACTTCTGGAGCGGATTTTGACCGATGAAGAGTGCTTTTCTATTGAGCAGTTGGCAATCAATGGTCAGGATTTGGCGGGTCTGGGTTTCACAGGGCCTCAGCTGGGAGCATGCCTATATACTTTGCTGGATCAGGTTATTATGGGAGAAACAAAAAATACACTTACAGCCTTGAAGAATGCAGCGAGTCGGCAAAAAGAGGACCGGTAAAACGTCATTTTTTTTCATTGCGGGAAAGTGGCATTCACGTTATAATAAAGAAAAAAGAGATTTTAGATCCACAAGAGAAAAACGCAAAAAGGAGGAAATAAGTATGGGAATCATCAAAGCTGTGCTGAGTGCTGCAGGCGGTGCACTGGCAGATCAGTGGCTGGAGGTGATTGAACCAGATGACATGGGAGAACATACTGTTTTTACCCGCGGCATTATGGTTCGTCCCAGAGATAAGCGGGGGCAAAATAACAAAGGAACGCAGGCTTTGATTACCAATGGGTCAGTGGTTCATGTCTATCCCAACCAGTTTATGATGCTGGTAGACGGTGGGAAGGTGGTAGACTATACTGCAGAAGAAGGATACTATCAGGTGGAGAATACAGGTGCTCCTTCGTTATTCAATGGACAGTTCGGTGATGCACTGGAAGAATCTTTTCGTCGGATTCAATACGGCGGCGTGCCGTCCGATACACAAAAGGTATATTTTATCAACCTGCAGGAGATCAAAGGGATTCGATTTGGTACCCGCACACCAATTAACTATTTCGACCAGGCATATAATGCGGAGTTGTTTTTGCGTACCCATGGCACCTATTCCATCAAGATAACGGATCCGCTGCGTTTTTATGCAGAGGCGGTGCCGCGAAATCAGGAGAGGGTGGAGATTGAGGATATCAACGAGCAATACTTCTCCGAATTTATGGAGGCTTTGCAGGCTGCAATCAATCAGATGTCGGCAGATGGGGTTCGCATTTCTTATGTACCGTCAAAAGGGCGGGAGCTAAGCCGGTATATGAGCAGCATTCTGGATGAAGATTGGAAGCTGATGCGCGGTATAGAAGTACAGTCGGTGGGAATCGCCAGTATCTCTTATGACGAAGAATCTCAAAAGTTGATTCAAATGCGGAATCAAGGAGCAATGTTAAGCGATGCGGCAATCCGTGAAGGATATGTGCAGGGAGCGATGGCCCGCGGTTTTGAGGCGGCGGGTTCCAACGCCAATGGATCTGCCGCCGGATTTGTAGGGATTGGAATGGGCATGCAGTCTGGCTCTGGGATGGCGTCGGCTTTTTCCCAGAGTAATCAGCAGCAGATGAGCCGCCAGCCGGCAGTGTCTGATGGCTGGAAATGCAGCTGTGGTGCGCAGAACGGAGAAAATGATCGTTTCTGCTCACAGTGCGGCGCTAAAAAACCGGAGAATTGGGAATGTCCCCAATGCCATGCCCAATGTCAGGGCAATTTCTGCGCCCAATGCGGAGAACCCAAGCCTGCGGCAGAAAAGAAATGTCCCAAATGCGGCAATCTGATTTCACTGACAAATGGCAAAATCCCTAAATTTTGTCCTCAGTGCGGAGAAAGGCTGTAACAAAAATTTTGAGAAAGGCGGAAACCGGTCATGGCGGTTTTAACCTATAAATGCCCCAATTGCGGTGCACAGTTGATTTTTCGGCCCGAATCACAGCATTTTGTCTGCGATTACTGTGGCAGTCACTTTGCTCAGCCAGAACTTGATAAGATGGCGCCGGTTGCCGACAACCATGAGGAAAATAAGTCGCGGGAACAGATGGAGGAGACTGTGTCGTACCAGTGTCCTTCCTGCGGCGCACAGCTGATGACCACAGGTACGACCGCCGCTACATATTGCTACTACTGTCATAATCCGGTGACCGTTAGCGGCCGCCTTTCCGGCCAGTGGCAGCCAGATGCGATTATTCCTTTTTCTGTTTCAGCGGAGCAGGCAAAGGAAAAATTTATGCAATGGTGTAAAAGAAATCCCTTTGTAGATCGCCGCTTTTTTTCGGAGTCTCAAATAGAAAAACTCAGCGGGGTTTATTTCCCGTTTTGGCTGGTCAGCGGAAAGAGCAAAGTAGCTGCGGAGGCAACGGCGAGAAATATCCGGATTTGGGTTTCGGGTGAAACGGAATACACCGAGACAAGCGTTTATTCGCTGATCCGCGAGGGTGAAATGAGTACGCGCGATTATGATATTGTGGCACTAAACCGGGAGGAAACAACGCTTTTAGAAGGAATATTGACCTATGATTATAGTCAGATAAAACCTTTTTCGGCAGCTTACCTGTCCGGATTTCAGGCGGAACGCAGAAATCAGGAGCGCTCAGACCTGGAGGAGCAGGTGCGCAATAAAATGAGAGAACACGCAACCCGTCTGTTGCAAGAAAGTTTTGACGGGTTCACAACTATTTCACTTCATAACTGCGATATAGAAGAAAAAAGCACTGATTGGAAATATCTTCTGCTTCCAGCGTGGATTTTGACTTATCAGTACCACGGAAAAAAATACTTTTTTGCAATGAATGGGCAAAATGGTATGGTGAATGGAAAACTGCCGGTCAGCATATGGCGGATGGCAAAACTGTTTGGCCTTGTCAGCGGCATCTCTTTTATTTTGCTGACAATA
>JABLTO010137396.1_pt1 | contig 14503 bp, 28 predicted proteins | sample 7160091 | NCBI WGS metagenome assembly JABLTO01 (sample SAMN14651225, study PRJNA627086) | human gut metagenome | isolation source: feces | host: Homo sapiens
GATTTTTGGAATTTTTGAACTGAATCGTTCAAGACTGATTAGATATTATCTAAGATATTTCCTGTTACTTCATACATTTCCAAATCATTTAATTCACACCATGATTCGAAGTTATCTCTCTGAACATACCAACCAACATTCATTCCGAGAAATTCATTCTCACCATTTCCATAAGAGACTACATTATATAATTCTCCGTTTAGAATGTCGTTTTCAAAGATTAACTTACCATTCTTATCATGGCTGCTAGTACATCTACATAATGTCTTTGGATCTATTTCTTCAAAACCATCGGTTTCACCATGAGAATAGAATAGTGTTGCTGGTTCAAATATTATATGAATTTCTTCACCGTACATATCTAAACCTTTTACATAATATCCACAAACCCATTGACCACTACTAATGCTCTTTGCTTTACATAGCTGCGTATCCATTTCTCACCTCCTCAAAATATTCTCTCTTACCACCTTGGGAGCTTTCCATTATGTTCTAACTTAATCTTATTAAGCATATCAGACAGTCCAAACATAAGTGTTTTAATTTCTTCTGCACTATCAAAATCATAAAACTCTCTTATACAACCATGTTTTTCGCCGACTGATAAACCATATTTTGTACCATCAACAAATCTACATGTAAAAACGATTGATATATCTGTACCATCTTTCTGCATTGATAGTCACCTCCTCAAAATCCTAATGAAACAGTGATTTACTGTGACTGCTTCACTTATATATTCTCTATTTGGTTTTCATTTTTATTGGAAATTGTAACTCGAATGAGTCTTAAAGAATTTCAACAACAATACCAAAGATATTGCTTCTTGTAATTGTGCCATTGACATGACCATGATTATTTGAAATCTGATAACTGACACCATTTTTGATCGCTGAAATTTTATGTAAATAATAATTACCTTTAACCTTACAGAGTACAATATCATTCTTTTTTAACTCTGTATCTTCTGTCACAGGCTTACAAATCACTGGTTGACCTGATTTAAGTATTGGTGTCATTGACTGACCAAACCCAACTACTTTACAAGTTTGACCATTTCTTAAATGTTCTGCCGTGATAGCATTTTCTTTTCCTTCAAAATCGTATTCTATAATTTCTCACCTCTTACTTATTCTCTATTCGATTTTTATTTTTATTTGGAAATTGTTTGGTTGATTAACCAATAATATAAAGCATTCCGATTATATAATGTAATGTCTGGTCAGTAGTATATGTAATCTTATTCCATCTTGCTTTCAACGGATCAATAATCAGATGCGAAATAAAGATTACTGTCAACTGCCATGTCCAACCGAATACTATTAAGAATGGGACACAATATAATGCACAATGTACAAATAAATGATACCAATTCTTTCCTTTTGTCTGTGCAATAAAATCACATTGCAACACATAATCACCAATTAAATGACACAACACAATCAATACAATTGTGTGTAAATTTAAATTCACTATACTCACATCCTCACCCCTAACTATATATTCTCTGTTTTCTTTCTTCTCATTACTAATTCAAACTCTGTGCTAGGATATGAAATCTGATATTCTTCTTTCTTGCCTTCTGAGTCTTCCATATTGCCCATAAACCATGCATATACAGCATCTATTACTTCATTTGTAACATCTATTTTCTGTCCAATCCACATATGGTTTTCTGTATCCTGAGTTCCATAGTAAATTGTATTTGTTATTGGACTTATACCAAAACCTTTCTTTTTCGCCATTTATTTTTCTCCTTACTGCAACATTTCTGGATAAAAGTCATACAAATAATCTCCAAAATCTCCACTTCTCTCTGAACCTGTTTGACTCTGCCAAAAATGTTTCCACTCTTTACCTCTTTCAGTCTGAATAAACTGTTCGTATTTAGGTCTTAAAGCTTCTCTATCTTTACAAATGTCGCTCATTCTATAATTCTCCTTTAAAATTGCACTAAGAAATGTCAGATTCCTTCGATTATAAATCAACATCTTCCATGACTGCTCTTGCTTCAAGAACCGCAATATAATCCGTCATAGCCTTAATTTGCATATTATATGTACTTCTTGGACAAGTTGGTTCAAAATTTAATGTCCTTTCATCCCATTTTGTAAGCATTGATTTAAGACCTCTATATCTGGTAACTAACTGATAATACTCAGCTTTGAATCTCTCTTTATAATCATCACTGTTCATCATTTCTACTGTATCTTTTAATGTCATAATTATATTCTCCTTTATTTTTAATCTTCGCCAATAAATACCAACTTATCAATATATTCTCTGCCTTCGCCCTTGAAAATAGGGATATCTGTATCAATAATCCAATTACTTCTATATACTCCTGCTAAAGCTTCTTCATCTTCAAATGGATCTGAACATCCTTCTGAAAAGCATATTTGAGTTCCTTTTTCATTTTCTATAAAATGATTTTCTTTTACACAGCAGCTTCCTCTCTTCTGATAAGTCGGTAAATCATTCCAGTTGATACCTTTCTGAGTCATAAGCATGTCCTGAATATCATTACATGATTTATTCTGTAATTCCTTGTGTGAGAAATTGGCTTGACCTACCATCTGAATTGAGTTACGAGAAGCGTCTAATTGCCTCCAGTATACAAGATTAGTTACTTCTTCCTTTGGAATATTAAAGCAACGACAATCAAACATTGCACCATTGTTAATAGCTTTTTTATAAATTTTCCATAACTTTCTATTTTCTTCAGTATCAATTCCATTATCGTTATATGCTAACTCTAAATCAAATCCCTTTACATATTTAGAAAAAATATTATTAAATGCCATAGTAGCCATACTTGCTGCAATACTACATAACTTATCAACTCTATAATCAAAGAAACAATCTGTATTTAACTTATCATAATCAACAAGAAGTAATGTAATTTCATCGCTCTGTTGATAAGATAATTTGCAATTCTGAATATTTTCGCATAAATATTTAGCAGTATCCTGCATTGATTTTATAAATATTTCATCAAACGGTCTTTCAAATCCTTTTGTGAAGCTATGTCCAGCTCTCATGTCTAACCTCAAAATCACTGGCATTCTTCGCTGAAGATAATATCTATTTCTTTTTTCATAACCTTTCATTCTCTCTGCGAGATCACTTCTATCCATATTATTCTCCTTCGCATTATACATATTCAAAATGTTTATTTAATTTTTTGGGTACTTTCCCATTAGAACAATATCTATAAAGATGTGGTAAATTATAGTATTTTTCACATTGATGAACCGTATCAAAAATCAAATTATCTTCAATACATTTCACTTTTCTTGATTGTGTATTTTTAGAACCTGTTCTTGATTTACATCTTTCGGAACATATTTCTCTGTTTTTATCTGAAATAATGTTTCCTTTCATAGATTCGCTAATTTTTTGTTTATGATTTTCTGATAATTCTCCATAACTAAGACCAATTCTTGATTCACTTATATGCTTTTTATGTTCTTCTGTTTTTGGGACACCTTTCATTTGATTACTTATTGCAATAGCAAAATTTGATTTTATCTCATTATAATCAGAATCATTCATTTCATTTTTTGGTGTCATCAACCATAAAGCAAATGTCATTTCATTTGAAGGAAAAATTTTAGTTAATAATTTATGACATTTAAAATGTTCGCATGGTGTTAATAAAACAAAGTTGTTTTTATTGTCTTTAAATAAGGGAAATAAACTTTTAGGTAATATATGATGATTTTCATAATATATATACTCATCATCATTTTTATTTAACTTTTCTCGTTTTTCAGATAATGCGGCACATACAATATCCAAATAATCATTTAATTCCTTACAAGGATGTTTTTTTAATTCATTTATGATATCATCATGTACTGGCATATATATACCTCTCTTTCAATACGTTATTCTCTTTTTTAATCATTCTTTGAAACATCCTTTAAAATAGGTTTCTCATTGATAATCTCATGTAAAAAAACAAAAATAAGACCATCATGGAAGTCAACTTCATACTTATCATATACATTAGTATCAATAAGTAGATGAATATCAATTTCATTCTCAAATCCAAAACCTTCAATTTTATGTTCGCCTTTGATATTCAGATAAGTTTCCTTAGTTCTATTGACAAATTCTGTCTCATATTTAATATTCTCCTTTGGAATACCAATCGCATTATAAATATAAATCTTATCTGTTCCTACCTGTGCGACTCTAAAAGCTGCTGTGTGATTATTAAACATACATGTATACTCCTTCTTAAAACTTTCTTCGCATAAATCGTCAATAAATATATTTGAATTTCCAAATCTCTTGCTTAACATATTTCTCTGCCGAGGGGTTAAATTATTTATTAAATTTCTCTGCCATTCGGTTGAAATATAAATTGGATGATTTTGACTTTCAATAACATCACTATTATTAATATCTACCGTAAATACCCTACTTGTCACACTGCCAAACTCTTCAATTCTATGACCAGTAGAATCAATCATTACCATTAAAAACGGCATAATTAAAGTAATAACAACATCTCTATCAATTTCATTTTCAATTATTGCACCATTAAATTTATGTCCTCGTATGTAATCATTTACTTTAAGAACTGTAATAACACTTTCATTATCCCACCAGAATCTTGACTCATGATTACTACTTCTACGTTGAACACAACTTGGCAATAAATTTGTAATACATTTTGTAACAATATCTCGTTGATCTTCTGTTCTTACAAATACTCCACATTTATACATGGCGTTTTCTTCGCAAAATTTAATTTGTTTCGCTAATGCTTGTACTAAATTCGTATGTATCAATCCTCCTTATGTATATTCTCCAAAAGAAATCGAAAATTCTTGTGCTATTCTTCGTTATAATACTGAGCTAGTGATTCTCCATACCACTCCCAGTTATCAACTCCACCTGCTTCTAATGCACTTAATTTTCTATCTCTATCAAGTAAATCCTCATACTCTTCTTTGCTAATAGTCTTATTAGAGTCTTTAACCTTGACAGAATTGTTACCAATTAAATTACATAACTGTGTTGTTGCATCCTTAACCTGTCCAATTACTTCATTTCTTATAGAACTATACAAATTTTCATATAGATTCTCGCTCACTTCGCATTTAATAATATTCTGTAATGAACTGAGACGTTCTGGATTTTTAGATAACTGATTTTCTACATAATCATTAAATTTATCAGCGTATTTATCACCGACTTCTTTGATAATCGAATCATAAACTCTTTCCTTGATTTCATTTTTTATCTCGTCTTTTAATTCTCTTTCGTCACTGTATGTAAGTTCTATCTTTGATTTAATTTCACTCTTTATCTGATTGATAGCATTATCTTTTGCAGCATCAAAATTCATTTCTTCCAATTCTCTAATAACACCTTGTTTAATTCCTTCAAACACCTCTTCAAAATCGAATTCAAATTTTAGTGGTGTACTCATCAATATCCTCCTTATTCGTAAGTATTACTTTACTTGCATATTTCACAACATTTTCACTTGTTTCGTTATCATCTAAATATTCTCTGTAAGCATCTTCACAATGCGCACCTTCGCACCAATAATATCCATTTGGTGTAATGCACGATTTATGTTCCCCATAATCGGTTGCTGAACAATATTTACACAAACTTTCCTCGTCAGATAACTCATCAAAAGTCTTTAACATATACACCTCCTAGATTCACAATTTACATTTTGTTTACAGTTATATATTCTCTACTTTTCAGAAGATTTCTTTAGCTCTACTAATGCATCATCCAAATCCTTAACTGTATGAATAGCTTCCTTCATACTATTCATACCAGCAACAGCACTTGAAAAAGCCTTAATACTTTCAAATTCCATCTCTGAAATAGTTTTTAAAACATCAACTAATTTCATATCACCAATTCCAGATACCTTTGCTGCATTTTCAATTGTTTCTTCTTCATTGACAAGTAAATCAATAAACTGTCTTACTTTATTATTCTCCATCGTTTCAATCTCCTTTATATGTTCTTTTATTTTCTGTTTTCCTACATGACTTGGATACCCAGAATATGAAAGTGCCTTATTTATCCACCACAATGTCTGTTCATCTACATCATCATATTTTTTCATCTCTTCTACTAAATTTCCGATATGTAACACCTCATTTCGTTTCTCTCCAACTAATACTGTAATATGGTTCATTGTACTGAGTACCAGTTTCAACTTTATAACCAAGTTCCTCTAATTTCTTTCGTGTTTCAGGTTTTAAACAGCCATCTTCACTGATTGAAAATTTGCCATCTGCAATTGCATCTCTAATCAATTTTGATAACTCTGCTAATTGCTGTGTAGTGTAACTATCAATTGCATTGTTTGTCATTTTATTTGCTTCTGATGCAGACGGAATAACATTCTTTGGTGGCTGAACTTCTGGCATAGGTATATTAGAAGTAACTGCATCTTCACAACAATCTATATCGCTACAGCCTAAACAAAATTTATAACTTCTGCTAGTTATTGGATACTTACAAGTCATTTATTTCACCTCCCAAGGAAACCGATAATTCCTACTTATTTATTCTCTGTTCTTAGAATCCCATTTAATAAAATCTTCTAAATCATATTCACCAGATTCTTCTTCCTTAATCTCAGGAACAAATACGTTATAATTACCTTCGTTGCGATCATGTTCAATAATTTGTTTCAACATTTCGTACATATTTGTAATTCCTAACTGATATGCTCTCTTCTCGCCTTCAGTCATTCCATCACAAATTTCATCATTCTTATTTTCTAATAAATCCTTATATTTTTCTAAGCTTTCTACGATTAATAAAAATTCTTCGTTCATTTATATATTCTCCTATTCATTAATTTTTCTGTCCAAAATCATAGTAATCTTCAAAGGTTTTTCAAAAAATTTTGCACAATTCTTTACCAGCAATATATTTATTCCCCTCTTACAGTCACATCAGTTCGTCTATCGTAAGCCCAATCAACATCAAATGAAGTCATATTATCTGTGCTAACCACTTCACCATTCTTAATTACAACTGGTTTACCTCTATATGGGACGAACACCATACACTCCATATCTTCACTATTTGCATACGACTTAAATATCGCCTGCAATATTCTATCCTGTTGTTCAATTATTGCTTTATATTCACTCAGATTTTTAGAAATATCCAAATATCTACTATATGAAGCTTCACTTAAAAATCGAATATCAGTTTTAATCTTTTCAAGTGTTTCTAAAATTTTACTTAATGTTTTCATATATTCATTCTCCTCTCAACTTCTCCAAAATTAAAACAAATTAATATCTTCTATATTTTTAGCCCATGCATACGCAACATATAATTGTCCATTAAAAATTCCATAAACAGGATGATTCCTATGTTCAAAATAATCTAAACAATAAAGCATCTCATTTTTTAAATCGTTTAAATCCTGTCCAACATCAACCTTACAAATTGTTGTATGTTCTCTCATTAATATCTCCTTAAATTCTCTGTTCAATTTCGCAAGAACCGATAATTCTTCTTAATCATGGATATCAAGCACTGTAATAAATCCATCCATATTATCTGTTATAGCCTGTTTATATTTTTCATCGAATTTTTCATCTTTGATAATATCTTTACCATTCCATGAATCTCTTGCAATAGCTGAACCGTCAGGAAGAATACATACGTAACATCCAAGCTTGTTAATATTTAAAACATCGCTTTGTTTTGCTCCATCGACAAGAATGTATCCATCGCCAAACCCCATATTCATAAACCAATCTTCCTCATGGTACATCCATTCAGGTGTAATATTCTCTTTTAATGTTGATAAAAGACTTGACCAAAACAATCTGCCGTTCCTATCTTGTCTGTCATAATAACCCCAATTATAATATTCACTATTTGCAGATCCTTCTTCATCTACTTTTAGTTTTAATTCAGCCTTGTACCTGCCACCGATTCGATAGTAATCCCATGTAAAAACTGGATAATTAATCTGCTTGTCTTCTTCATCTGAGCCATATACAAGTTCTGAATTGTATGGCTTCATAATTGTTGCAATTTTATTCTCACTTGGTAATTCTTTTGTGAGTAAATGAACACAATAATGCATTTAATTTTACCTCCTACTCTTATATTCTCCTTTCAAATTTCCGCAAGAAAAACAGATATACCAAGTCTACTCTTCCTCATCAAAACCACAGATTTTACTAATATCTTCGAGAAAATCTTTTTCGTCAGGAAGATTACTAAGACTATATTCTGTAACAAATTTAACAGGATAATATTCTTTGGGATTTTCTCGATACTCTTTCTCTGCAATCGGTGTTAAAAAATAAAACCTTTCAGATTCATCTAGTGGCTCTTTATTAAAACCTTCGTATACTTCATAAGTATTCTTATCCAAATCAATAACATAAGCCCACTCACAGAAAAGGCTATCTGCTGCAAAGTTTAATGAGTTTTGCAACTTTGTTTTATTCTTAAACATAATTAGCTCTAAAATATCTCCACCTGTATCTCTTGATAATTCTGGATAAAACTTCTGCCATGAAAATCTTGGATTATCCTTCTTTACTTTATCAATATTCTTATTTATCTCATCAAAATCTTCCTTAGACAAATATGTACAATCATTTACTGCATTTCTTAATTCGTTAATATTTATCCCTTTAAGATATTTAAGCAACTGTACGCCTAAACCTTCAGGATACCCATCCCACTGTCCATACTGTGCAACTTTATATTCGCCATTACTATATACAATTGTTAAATTTCGTGTTCCCATTTGTACCTCCTGTTCTTATATCTTCTGTAAAAATTTCCAAAAGAACGAATCTTTCTTACTCTCAGTTCACATCATTATGTGTTTCGCCATCTGAGTAATAAATGTTCCAATCCTTGAATAACTCAATTAACTTATTATTATCCCAATCATATTCATTACAATGTGTAATGGCGATTGATTTTTTATCTCCAAAGTTTCCTATATCATTAGAGCATCTACCATATAATTCTTCTAAATCAAGTGTTCCATATCTCAATGTATCTTGGAATGGGTTTGGCACATTTGTTTTATCAAACATATATTCGTTGATAAATCTCTTATTACATTCAGATGGGAATTTACCAGCACCATGTCTCGTTAAATAAGTACGAGATACATAACAAGTTTCAATATTTATCTCATCATTCCATTCAACATTTTCAATTATTCTCTTGGGATTTTTAATACCTGTATTAGACGGTGTTAGATGTGGAAAATATTCTGTATTGTTCTGATCAAGCAATAAACCTTGCGCAGCTTCAAATACAATATTGTCAAACTGATTTAAGAAATAATTATCTGATATAGCCAATGAGTGATTATTCATAAAATTCCAATCATCTAAAAAGTGTTCAAATATACCATTATCAAGGAATATTCTTGACCATTCATCTGTTAATATAATATTCTCTCTTTCAAATTGTTCTAAGTAATATTCCCTGATATGATTATCTACATCAGTTATGCCAGCTTTATATCTTTTGATAGTTTCAAAAATTCCCAAGCCACAACTACCATGTTTATTTTTCCCACGATTTTCCTCTATAATCTGATTTGCCATCATATCAAAAGGTGTAGTCAACATACAATCTTGATTGATATAAACATTTGGGACATATCCTAATTTCATCAATTCATCATATTCCTGCTTAAAAATAATTGGATTAACAATAAAATCCTCAGATAAATATGTACTTGCGTGATTGAATGTTCCAGATCCAAAATGATGAAAGACATGTCTGATTCCATCAGGCGTTATTACGGTATGTCCTCTCTGAGCACCACCATTTGAACAAACAACAATACTATTAGGTTTCTGCGAAAAATAATCTGTCACTAATCCTTTTCCTTCATCGCCCCAATTCGATCCCACAACAATCTTAATGTCTTTCATCTTTTAAATCTCCTACCTTACCAAGTAATTCCTTCTGAGTTAGAAGGTATAGTAACTGTATCTGCTACATTATTCTCTGCTTCACTAACAATAATATCTACAATCTCATTTGTAATACTATCCATAGTCACTCTTCTAAAATGTGTATCATCAAGATACTTCTTGTAAGACTTTTCGATCTCCTTTTCATCCCATCTGTAACCATGATTTACGTCTAAATGATAAATGTTAAACTTCTGAGAAGCCTCTTCGTATAAATCCTTAGTCTCTATATCAGACTGAAGATTATCCCCTGTCACCTCTGATAAGCCATGACCTCTACCCTTAAATGGAAGATATGGATTTAACTGCTCATCACCCATTGTAATAATAATTCCTTTTCTTCCACGGTTTAGACAATCAAGCTTCGTGTGACGAGAACCGAAATACCATGCTGCTGTGTAGGATTCATAACTGTTTCCACCACCGCCAAATTCAAAATAAATCTTATCAAGCTGTTCAGCAATACGAATATCTGACTCAAACTGTGAAGCCTGAATTGGACAGCTATCACAAGCTAAATCACCAATACCCATGATAAGGAACTCAACATCTGTAACTTTTTCATATAACTTAGTCATAATTACATTCAACTTCTTTGCTACCTCAACAGCAGACTCTCCCATACTCCCTGTAACGTCTAAAGCGAGGATAACTGGAATTGTATTTGGATGTTCCTCTGTATCGCAACACTCTCTAATAACATTCTTAGGATCAAGTGCAGAATCAATATTTCTTGCCTTAAACATATCCTGATTAGAATAAAAACCTCTAATCATACCATCCGTTGAAACACTCATACCCTTTGTTGTTGAATAACTTACATAACTATCTTTTGTCCATGAACCACATCCCATATTATGCTTCCTCCTCTTCATCTACTTCTGTATCATCGTCATCATTGCTACTCATATCAAAATCGAACATTCCGTCAAACATATCACCCATATTTCCACCCATCATCATAAGTGGTAACATAAAACTCATTCCACCGTTTCCGTTCATTATGCCAGTAGCACCGTTGTCACCTTTCATCATCTGAGAAAGCATCATATACTTGAAGATATTGTTTGTACCTTTCTTACCCTTGATAATGTCACTACCAAACATTGAAACAATCTTGCCATAAAAATATGTATTGCCCATAAATACATGTCTTTCAGGAAGTACAGTTTCGATTGTTGAGTCCTCATAATTAATGACCGTAATCTTTGTCTTATCAGCTTCAATAACACATCTAGGCTTGCCATTTACAAGAATAATGTCACCCTTCTCTACCTTATTAGTTGGAATAATAAAGAAGAATTCCTCACCAATATCAAATACAAAGTTACTACAGTTTGTGAGTTTGCCAGTCTTGATGTTATATGTCTTATAACCACCATTTGTCTTAACTGCAATTCCACCATTCATAGAAAGTCTACACATTCCACTTCCTACCTTACCAAACATACCATTTAAAAAATTGTTCATCATTTATTTCCTCCTATGATATAAAATTATTGTTTACAATTACTTATTCTCTTAACTGCGACATTCTCATCAATTCTTCTTTGTCTGCTTTTGATAATGTCAATCCTGCTTTAATCCAAGCCTCTGTCTGTTCATCAATTTTCTTCTTATATCCACCTTGAATTATCCCATTTTCACTTAGCAACCTCTTACAATTCTCATACTGAATATCATTTGTCTCATGAGCATTTCTAAGATTACTTTCTAAGCAACGAATAATATCAATCAGTTCATCTTTCGTCATAGACTTTAATGTACTATCTGAATATGTTTTTCTTCCATCACCTATTGACATATAGTTATTCTCCTAATCTTTAGAAATCCCAATTCCACTCACGTGAAAACTCGTTACTTTACCATCAACCATTTCAACACTTTCTTCTGTACCACCATGCCAGATAAGACCAACGCCTATGATATTCATACCATTTTCATCTTCAATCAATTCAACTTCCTGTGCTACTCCAATAGGTAAGAACTCACCATCATTGTTTGGCATTTCAATCGGAATATTCTTTACATTTTTATAGGCATTTCTAATTGCTTCTTTGGAATATATGACACCATTCAAATCAGTTTTATCAACTGGAATTGGAATTTTAAATGTTACTTCTATATTCTCAGTTCTCATGTATTTATTCTCCAATTTCTATCTTCTTACCAATAAACTTCTGAAGCTGTTCATTTACATCATCAGGATAAGTTTTCACAACATAGTCAGTGCAAACATGAATTTTTGTAATCACCTTGTTCTTATCGTATTCAATACTTCCAAGTGTTCCACCTGGAATTCTGATAGGTAAACAACCATCCTCATAATCACAAAGCACATAATGTTTCCAATGTCCATTTGGATCAAGTCCAGCAAGCTTATCCAATTCTGTTGTGATTTCACAATAATATTCATTCATTTTTGAATATCTTGAATTCGCATATTTGTTAATCAGCTTCATGATACAGTTCTCCTATTTCTTTTATGCTCTTTATATAAAGTATTTAATTCCTGCTCTAATTTCTTTTTCTCCATAGGATTCTTACAATACTTTATTCTCTTCTTGAGAGTAGATATATCTTGTTTCGGAGGTTCAAGGCATTCAATAGGAAAATTATCGCCAAAATGCATTTCATTAATTGTTTCAAGAAGCTTTGCAACTGAATCTTCTTGTACCTGTATGCCTAAGTCTTTATATTTTTGTTCAAGTTCATTTTGTATTTGAGCTTCTGCCATTGCACTTATCATTTTCCCTATTGCATCTATCTGCTTACTAGCTATTAAGACTTTTATATCGTCACTTATTTTTTCTAATTTATCATGTAATTCTAAAATATCAATCACCTCCAATCTTCACAAGAAAGAAATTTTCTTTCTATGATTCAAACTGATAATTTTTGTTACTTACAAATTTGTCAATTTTTCCATCTTTGAAAAATACAAATTCTGCATAAAAATTATTTGTATTTTCTGACATTGCACATGAAACATACTCATCAGATTCCTCATCATATTTTTCAAACCATCTCTCAACACCATCATCAACTGTTGTATTTTTAAATACAAAATATGGAAATTCGTTTTCGTCAATTGATAGAATATCATTCGCTATTTCGGTAAATCTTTCAATGATATGTTCTCTTTTTAAAACTGGGATATTATCTTCTTCTGATACATCATAAGTATCATTTTGTTTTAAGAATTGCATAATAGAATTTGAAATAATCTGTTTATCAGATGTATGAAAAATCTGTTGATTTGACATCTCCCAACAAACTCTATCTGGCGTGTTATCACACTTATTAATGATTTTGTTAGTTCTTGTCAATACATCATTTCCGTCCATTCCGATAATTCCCTTTTTAAAACCAAACGGTGTTTGAATGTAGTCATGAATATATTTGTCTGGCAAGACACTCCAAATTATAGGAGAAAAACACCACGAATTTTTATACTCTAATATCTCTTCTCCTGTATAATCTTTTCTTATTCCATAAATGCTACTGCTACTCATTTGTTCTCCTTTCTATCCTTAATCCAACCATCTATTATCCAAATAATAGAACCCAAATACCATTCCACCGATTAAAATAACCCAAAAAATCCAGAAAATAATAATTGGAAAATCAGATTCTAACCTTTCTATCGTCTCATCAATAGTCGAATTATTATAAAATGATGTATTATCTGAAATGGTTTTATCTCTCAAATCTGTAAAAATTGTTCCTTTATACTCAGTACCAACACCATAATATTTATACCTTACATGGCTTGATTCTTTAATTGTGTCAATATAATCAGTACCAGGTAAATCAATCTTATTACTTGCGAAATTTATTCCACAAAATGATATTTCTTTACACTTAATATCTTCACTTCCGACTCTATCCCAAGTCCAATATGTTTCTGTTGTAGTATACGAATGTCCTTTACCATCGGTATGAGTAACAGTTCTTGTATGCATCGTATATCTCTCTTTGATTTTTTCTACATACATATATTTTCCACCAATTTCAGGATATGTAACTGTATCTACTGCTTTCAAATCACCATATACAAACGCATTACCAACATTTGTATCCATTCCATATTGGAACATTTCTTGACTTTCTATCTTAACAGCTTTGTTATAAATTTCATTTTTATCCATTTGGTGTTCTGAAATCTTAGAAGAAATCAGAATACCAAACAGAATCATAACTGCAATGATAGAAATACTAGCCAAGATTTCACGCTTTGTTATTTCAAAATCGTCAAAATCAAAACCATATCTCATATACTAATCCTCTTTGAACAATGACTGTGGAGCATCAACTGGTGCTTTGTAATCTAGATACTCATATTCCTGTACTTCATATCCAAGCAATCCAAGGAACTGTCTTGTAGGAAATTTTCTTACATATCTCTTATATTCCTTAATTTGCTTATTGTAATTGCTGCGATACTCTGCAATCATATTCTCTGTCATAGATAACTCATTCATAAGAGTCTTATAGTTCTCATTGGACTTCAGCTCAGGATATGCTTCTGC
>JABLTO010129361.1_pt1 | contig 14500 bp, 11 predicted proteins | sample 7160091 | NCBI WGS metagenome assembly JABLTO01 (sample SAMN14651225, study PRJNA627086) | human gut metagenome | isolation source: feces | host: Homo sapiens
AAACAATTGTTCGAAAAAATGCTTGCAATTTTCTAAAAAATAAGTTAAGATTATATTGTAAGCGATTTGCAAGGAGGAAAATATGGCAAAACAAGTAGAAAAAGAAACAAACAAAGATAAGGCACTTGAACAAGTTTTAAGTGATATTGAAAAACAATTTGGCAAGGGTTCAATTATGAAACTTGGAGATAACACTCACATGAAAGTGGATGTATGCTCTAGTGGATGTTTATCTCTAGATATAGCATTAGGTGTTGGTGGTTATCCTAGGGGAAGAATTATTGAAATTTATGGTCCAGAATCAAGTGGTAAAACAACTTTTGCATTACAAGCAATAGCAGAACAACAAAAAGCAGGAGGTCGTGCTGCATTTATCGATGCAGAACATGCTTTAGATCCTGAATATGCAAAAAAATTAGGAGTAAATATAAATGATTTATTACTAGCCCAACCAGATACAGGAGAACAAGCTCTAGAAATATGTGAGGCTTTAGTTCGTAGTGAAGCAGTTAGTATTGTAGTAATTGATTCAGTAGCAGCTTTAGTTCCACAAGCTGAAATTGATGGTGATATGGGAGATTCACATGTTGGACTACAAGCTCGATTAATGTCACAAGCATTAAGAAAATTATCTGGTACAATTAATAAAACGAAAACAACTGCAATTTTCATTAATCAATTGAGAGAAAAAGTTGGAGTTATGTTTGGAAATCCAGAAACTACACCAGGTGGTAGAGCTTTAAAATTCTACTCTTCTGTTAGACTTGATATTAGAAGAAATGAACAATTAAAAATGGGTGATGGAGTAGTTGGAAATAAAACAACAGTTAAAGTAGTTAAGAATAAAGTGGCTCCACCATTTAAATCAGCAGTAGTTGATATTATGTATGGAGAAGGAGTTTCTCGTGAAGGTGAAATAATTGATTTAGGTTCAGAAGCTGGAATTATTCAAAAAACAGGAGCATGGTACTCATACAATGGTGAAAAACTTGGTCAAGGTAAAGAAAATGTTAAACTTCTTTTAAAAGACAATCAGGAACTAAAAGAAGAATTAGAAGCAAAAGTAAGAGAATATTATGGAATTTCTTTAGACAATGGAAATAAGTAAAAAAACTAATAAGATTTATAGGAGATAATTAAAATGGCAAACGGTATATTTTGTGGAAAATGTGGAACAGAAAATTCCGAAAATAGTAAATATTGTTTTAGTTGCGGTGAAGAACTTCATAAAACAGTTGATGTTAACTATGAGATAAAAGGAGGAAATCTTCCCTTTGTAACTATTAAATTAAATCATGGTGATAGAGTTTTTTCTGAAAGTGGATCAATGGCATGGAGAACAAATGACATAAAAATGGAAACAACTTCTAATGGTGGTGCCGAAAAAGTATTTTCTAGAATACTTACTCATGAAAGTTTATTTCAAAATATTTATACAGCGATGAAAGAAAATCAAGAAATAACTTTTTCATCAAGTTTTCCAGGGGCTATTTTACCAATAGATATTGGACCTGGAAAAGAAGTGATTTGTCAGAAGTCAGCATTTTTGGTAGGAACATCAGGAGTTAATTTATCAATTCACTTTAATAAAAAAATTGGTACTGGTTTATTTAACGGTGAAGGATTTATTATGCAAAAATTGTCAGGAACTGGTAAAGCTTTTATAGAAATCGATGGAAGTATTGAAGAAAAAGTTCTCGCTAAAGATGAAAAAATAATAATTAGCAGTGGACACTTAGTTATGATGGATGCAACTTGCAATATAGATGTGGAAACAATAAGTGGTTTTAAAAATATTTTCTTCGGTGGAGAAGGATTATTTAACACTGTAATAACTGGTCCAGGTAGAGTTGTATTACAATCAATGCCGATAGGTAAGATGGCTAACACTATAAGTGGTTATTTGCCTGTACAATCATCTTCTTCAAATAGTAATTAATATTTAATATGAAATAAGAGCTAAATCAATTAGCTTTTTTTGCATACAATACTATGGAGGTTTTGTTATGAAGTATTTAGATGATTTATATAAAGGGGAGAAACATACTCCTGTTAAAAATATAAAAACTGATTCTAGGAATATTGAATCAGGTGATTTGTTTGTAGCGATAAAAGGTTTTAATGTTGACCATAGTGAATTTGTTGATGATGCAATTAGGTCAGGATGTTCTGCTATTGTTAGTGATAGACATTTAGAAAAAAGTGTTCCATGTATTAAAGTTGATAATTTAAGTGAAGAGTTAACAAGACTTTGCAAAGAATTTTACAATTATAATAATGATTTAGAATTAATTGGTATTACAGGAACAGATGGTAAAACAACAACTGCAACTATTATTCACCAATTACTTTCTAATTTTACAAAAAATGCTTATCTTGGTACTAATGGTATTTGCTATAATAATATAAAACAAAAAACTGAAAATACAACTCCTAGTAAGGAATATTTGTATAAGTGTTTTTCTTCTTTAAGAAATGCTAATTGTAAAAGTGTTGTAATGGAAACATCTAGTGAGGCACTACTTCATGATAGAGTAGATTCATTTAAATTTAAATATGCTATATATACAAATATTACAGAAGATCATTTAAACATTCATAAAACTTTAGAAAACTACATTAATTCTAAATTAAAATTAATTAATTATTTAGATAAAGATGGAGTAATTATTTTAAATAGTGATGATGAAGTTTTAAAAGATATCGCTAGTAGTCATAAAATATATACATATGGTAAAAATAGTCGAGCAGATTTTCAAATACTTGATATTAATTTAGATTCTAAAACAACATTTAAAATAAAATATTTAAACAAAATTTATGAAATAGAAAGTCCTTATCCTTTTGAATATAACATTTATAACTTAACAGTAGGATTCATAGTTTGTATTTTAGAAGGATATAGTACAGAAGAAATCATTAAGTATATAAGAAAATTAAAACCAATTTCTGGAAGAAGTGAAGAATTAAATTTTAAAACGGATTATCATATTATTTTGGATTATGCTCATACTTTAAATGGAATTAAGAACCTAATTGAAAACGTTAAGAACTACAATAAAAGAATAGTAGTAGTTACTGGTTCTGCTGGTGGTAGAGAAAAAGAAAAAAGAAGTAAGATAGGTTCATATTTATTAGATAATGCCAATTTTGTTGTTTTCACAATGGATGATCCTAGATATGAAAAAGTTGATGATATTATTGATGATATGTTAAAAGATACAAAAAAGAATAATTATACAAGAATAGTGGATCGAAAAGAAGCTATTAATTATGCCTTAAGTCATGCAAAAAAAGATGATTATATTTTAATTATTGGTAAAGGTAGAGATAATTATATGGCTCTTGAAGATAAAAGAGTTCCTTATTCAGACTATGAAGTAATAAAATCATATTTTGACTAGTAAATTTTGTTTAGCTTGACAATAAAAAAAAATAACTCTACAATAGAATTAGATTATGATTTAAAAATTATATTCTAATGGAGGTATATATGAATGATATAGTATTCTCCATTTTACTTATAATAGTTGGATTAGCAGCGGGTATAGGTATAACTTTTATAGTTAACCTATTTAAAGAAAACACAACTTCTAAAAAAATAGAAAAACTTCTTAGTCAAGCTAAAAAAGATGCTGATAAATTAAAAAGAGATGCAATTTTAGAACAAAAAGAAGAACAACATAGATTAAAAATGGAATTAGACAAGGAAATTAAAGAAAAAAAAGAAGAAATTAAAGATTCTGAAGCAAGATTATTACAACGTGAAGCTAACATGGATAAACGTGATGAAATGTATCAAAAAAGAGAACTTGCTTTAGATGAAAGAGAGTCTAAATTAACAGAAAGTTTAGATGAAATCCAAAATGAAAAAAGTAAAGTGGAAGAAATCAAAAAAGAACAACTAGAACTACTAGAGAAAATCTCAGGATTTAGTAAAGAAAAAGCAAAAGATTTAGTTATGAAACAAGTAAAAGAAAACATGACTAAGGAAATCTCTGAATATATCAGAGAACAAGAAAACGAAGCAAAATTAACAGCAGACAAAACAGCTAAAGAAATGATTGTTACATCAATGCAAAAATATGCAGCTGATATTGCTAGTGATCAAACTGTTACTGTTGTAGAATTACCTAATGACGAAATGAAAGGTAGAATCATTGGTCGTGAAGGTAGAAATATTCGTACAATTGAAGCAATTACTGGAGTTGATTTAATTATTGATGATACTCCTGAAGCTGTTGTATTATCAAGCTTTGATCCTCTAAGAAGAGAGATTGCTTATGTTACACTTCAAACTCTAATCAAAGATGGAAGAATCCATCCAACAAGAATTGAAGAGTTATATGATAAAGTTTGCAAGGATATGAAACAAAAGATTATTGAGTATGGAACTGATGCAACATTTGAACTTGGATTAACTAAGTTTGATCCGGAATTAATTGAAATAATTGGTAAACTTCATTTCAGAACTAGTTATGGTCAAAATGCATTACAACATTCAATTGAAGTTGCTAATCTTTCTGGATTAATTGCAGCTGAACTTGGGGAAAACGTAATGCTTGCAAAACGTGCTGGATTACTACATGATATTGGAAAAGCAATCGATCATGAAATAGAAGGAAGCCATGTTGAAATTGGTGTGGATATAGCTAAGAAATTTAAAGAAGATGAAGTTGTTATTAATTCAATTGCATCTCATCATGGTGATACAAAAGCTGATAGTATTATTGCAGTCATAGTTGCTATAGCTGATGCTTTAAGTGCATCTCGTCCAGGAGCAAGAAATGACTCTTTAGAAAACTACATTAAACGACTTACTCAACTTGAAGAAGTTGGAAACAGCATTCCTGGAGTTGAAACATCATATGCAGTTCAAGCTGGTCGTGAACTAAGAGTTATCGTTAAACCAGAAGAAGTTGATGACCTACAAGCTCATAAAATTGCACGTGATGTAAAAGAAAAAATAGAGGAAACAATGAAATATCCTGGAACTGTAAAAATTACAGTAGTACGTGAAACTCGTGCCCAAGAAGAAGCTAGATAATGGAAAAAGTTAGAGAGTTTTTGATAAATGAAAAGTTATGTGACAATAACTTTTTATTATACATTGATAATCATATAGAATTTATTTCTCCTAAATTAATCGATTTTGTTGGTTGTTATCAATTGGGTGATAAAATGAAAACAAAGGTTCCAAGAATTATCAATGATTATACTAGAAGCATTGTAATTCATGAACTTGGCCATTTATATGATTATTATCAGAGTGGAAAAATAATAGAAAGCGAAGACACTTCTCTATTATGGGAATTATTATACTTAAGATGTTCGAGTAATGAAGAATTGTTATTAAATAGAATTAACAAAATCAATCAGGATACTTCCAGTGTTTATTATAAAAGTTTACAAAAAATAAAAAAAAGAAGTTAAACTTCAGTTTGAACTTCTTTTTTTATGTCTATAATTACTGGTAAAATGATTGGATTTCTTCCCGTAAGTTTAGAAATATATGAATATAACTCACTAGTTAGGTTTGACTTTATAGAAGCAAAAGTAGAATGATGATCGGATAGTTCTTTTCTTAAAATACTTTCTGCTTTTTCTTCTATTTTCTTTAATAGTTCTTCATTTTCATTAATTAAAATAAATCCTCTAGTTGTTATATTTGGTTTAATAAGTAACTCATGACGTTTCATATCAACGTTAATGATGACTACTAAAATACCATCTCTAGACATCATTTGGCGGTCTTTTAATACAGCTCCACCAATTTCTCCAATACGATTACCATCAACATAGATGTCATCACCTGGCATTGATTCACTTCTAGTAATTTCATGATTTACCAAAGAAAGTGAATCACCATTCTTTAAGACAAAAGTATTTTCTTTAGGAATACCACAATCAATACCAATATTAGCATGTCTTTTTAACATTCTATAATCTCCATGGAATGGCATTAAATATTTTGGATTCAATAAACGGATAGCAAGTTTTAATTCATCTTCATTAGCATGACCAGATGTATGTAGGTCAGCTAAAGCAGTATTAGTATAAACTTTTACTCCTTTTAAATATAGTTTATTGATAGTTTTTGAAATACTTAAAGCATTTCCTGGAATGGCACTAGAAGAGAATATTACAATATCATCAGGTCTTAATTTTATTTGACGATGAGTTCCATTAGATATTCTTGATAGTGCAGCCAAAGGTTCACCTTGACTACCAGTACATAAAATTGTTACCTCATTTGGTTTTAAATTATTTGCTTCTTCAGCGGAAATTAATAATTCTTTGTGATTGATATATCCTCCATTAATAGAAATATTGATATTATTTTCCATACTTCTACCAAAAATACAAATCTTTCTGTTATGTTTATAACAAGTTTCAAAGATATGTTTTAAACGATAAATATTTGAAGCAAATGTTGCGATTATAATACGATTGTTTTTATATCTATCAAACATTTCAGCTAAAGCACCATCTACTTTTGATTCTGATGCTGAATATCCTTCATTTAAAGCATTAGTTGAATCACTAATTAGTAAATCTACTCCTTCATGTCCAAGAGTTGCCATTTTATATAAGTCAGCCATTGGTCCAATTGGAGTTAAATCTAATTTAAAGTCTCCTGTTGTAACAATTCTTCCATTTGGAGTTGTTAAACTTATACCATGTGAATCAGGTATAGAGTGAGTTATTCTGAAGAATTCCACGTTGATTTCTCCAAAAGTTAGTTTAGAATCTTCGGTATATACGAATAAATTATCATAACGAATATTTTTATCTTCAAGTTTTACAGCTATTAATTCTTTAGCTTGATTAGGTGCGTATATTGCAGGTATATTTATCTGACTAAGTAAAAATGGTATCGCACCAATATGATCTTCATGACCATGAGTAATAAGTAAAGCTTTAATTTTATCCTCATTTTCCTTTAAGAAAGTAAAATCTGGTAAAACATAATCAACCCCTAACAAATCACTTTCAGGAAAACTAATACCGGCATCAATAATTACAATATCGTTTTTATGCATTACACAATACATATTTTTACCGACTTCTCCTAAACCTCCTAAAACAACTACCTTTGTTTCATTTGGTTTATTATCTTTCATAAATACTCCTTTCTTTTTAAGTTAACTTTATACATAAAAGAACTAACCAAACAAGATTATACACTAAAACTATAATTTTGTAAATATTTGCATTTTATGTTATACTTTTTCTAGGTGATAACATGGGAATTTTTAACAAACTAAAAAATATGTTTAAAGAGAAGGATACTCTAGAAAATAAAGAAGAAATAAATAGTGAATCTTCTAAGAATGAAACTTTATCTAAAGAAAAAAGTCCTAGTAATACAAAAAAGAAATCTAAGGAAAAAAATAATGTTAAAAAATATGAAAAAGGTCTTACTAAATCAAGAGAAGGTTTTGTTTCAAAATTAGTAAATCTTACAAATAAGTATGACAAAATTAATGAAGATTTTTTTGAAGAGTTAGAAGAAATTTTAATAATGGCTGATATTGGTGTTAATACAGTTATGGAATTTATGGATAGATTAAGGCTTCGTGTTAGAAATGAAAAAATAGAAGATCCAGAAGTATTAAAAGAAGTTATAGTAGATGAATTATTTATTATATACGTTAATGATGAGGTATTGGTAAATAAGATTAGTTTTGCACAAACAGGTCCTACAGTCATTTTATTTGTAGGTGTTAATGGAGTTGGAAAAACAACAACTATTGGAAAAATAGCTTATAAATTAAAAGAAGAGGGTAAAAAAGTTTTATTAGTGGGAGCAGATACCTTTAGAGCAGGAGCAATAGAACAATTAAAAGATTGGAGTCAAAAAGTTAATGTTGATTTCTGCTCAAAAGAAGAAGGTAGTGATCCAGCTAGTGTTGTTTATGATGGTGTATCTAAAGCTATAAGCGAAAAATATGATGTTGTACTTGTGGATACTGCAGGAAGACTTCAAAATAAAGTTAACTTAATGAAAGAATTAGAAAAAATGAATAAAGTAATATCTTCTTTAATAGAAGGTGGAGCTCATGAAACACTATTAGTTCTTGATGCGACTACTGGTCAAAATGGAATTAGCCAAGCTAAAAGTTTTAAAGAAATTACTAATATAACAGGTATAGTTTTAACTAAACTAGATGGTACAGCTAAAGGTGGAATCGTTTTAGCTATCAAAGAAGAGGTAGGATTGCCTGTTAAGTATATTGGCCTTGGTGAAGCTAAGGATGACTTAGAAGTATTCGATATTGAAAAATATATTTATGGACTATTTAAAGATATGATGTAGGTGTAATATGGAAGAATTTATTTATTATAATAACTTATATGATTGTTATAACTTACTATTAACAGAAAAACAAAGAAAGTACTTTGAAGAGTATTATTTCAACAACTTAAGTTTGTCAGAAATAGCTGGAATTTATAATATAAGTAGAAATGCCTGTTATAAACAAATCCAAATAACAATAGAAAAATTAAAAGATTATGAAGAAAAATTAGGCCTATATCAGAAAAATAAAAAAATAGAAGAATTAATTTCTATAGAAAAAGATGAAAATATTAAAAAGGTATTAGAAAGTTTAATCTAATATCTTTTTTCTTTGCTTGTAAAAGTTACTAAAAAAATGTATAATCTAATTATAGAAAATAGCAAGTAAAAGAATAAGAGGGATAAATATGTTTGATAAAATAGTATATATTAGTGATAGATCTGCTAATATCAAATTAAAAGAAGGAACAGATGTAAAGATAAATTTAATGAACTTACACTTGATTTTTGAAGACAAAGATAAAAAAATACTAGGTGAAGTTGATGATGTTGATAAAGATCTTGTAAAAGCAAGATTCTTAGGAGAAATAGTAAATGGTAATCTATTAGGTGGTGTTATCAGAAAACCATCATTAGATTCTACTATTAGAGTTATAACTAAAGAAGAAATTCCATTAATTGTTGGTTCAGAACGCCCTGGTTATATGCCTTTAGGTGTAAGCCCTTTCTATAATGATTTTCCAGTTTACATGAATGTTAATAGTTTCTTTAGTAATCACTTTGCTATCTTTGGTAACAGTGGTTCAGGTAAAAGTTGTGGTGTCTCAAGAATTATTCAAAATATGTTTCATGATAAAAATTTATTTCCATATAAGGCAAATATATTTATGTTTGATTCCTCTGCAGAATACTATAGTGCATTTCGTAATTTAAATGCCATTAATCCTAACTTTAATTATAGATTTTATTCAACTAATGAAAAAGAAGGAATCGGAGAAAAATTAAGAATCCCTATTTGGTTGCTTAATGTTGATGATTTATCACTTTTATTACAAATTACTAATCACTCTCAAATTCCAATCATTGAAAGAATGTTGAAACTAGCTTTAATATTTTCTGAGGATGGAGAACGTGCTGAAGCATATAAAAACCATTTAATCGCTAAGGCAATTATGTCAATTTTATATACAAACGAAACATCTCCTAATAAAAGAAATGAAATATTTACAATTTTAGGTAGTTGTTCTACAAAGCAATTTAATTTAGAAGCTCCAGTACAAGGTATTGGTTACACTAGAAAGTTTAGAGAGTGTTTCTTAATTGATTCTCAGGGAAATTTCTCCGAAAGTGTTTTATTAAATGAATATGTTTCTAGTTTTATAAAAGAAGAATTTGATTCATATGAACCAAAGGGTGGAACTTATTATGACTTAGATACATTAGAAAAAGCCTTAAACTTTACTTTAATTAGTGAAGGATGGTTAAGAAATAAAAATACTTATGGTGATGCTGTTACAATTAGAGTTAGACTTCACTCATTAATAGTAGGTGAGTATGCTAAATATTTTGATTACAAAGATTATGTTACTCAAGAGCAATATCTTTCATCTTTATTAATAGATGGTGGTAAAAAATATCAATTTGTTAATATTAACTTTGATGATGTTGATGACTGGTTTGCTAAAGTTATTACAAAGGTTTATACAAGAATTATTTTTGATTTCTGTAAAAATCTAAAAGATAGAGCGACAATTCCATTTAATATTATTGTTGAAGAAGCTCATAGATATATTCAAAATGATACAGATAGATTCTTACTTGGGTATAATATATTTGAACGTGTTGCTAAAGAAGGTCGTAAATATGGTGTCTTACTTGGATTGATTTCTCAAAGGCCAGTAGAATTATCAGACACAGTTATTTCTCAATGTTCAAGTTTCTTAATATTTAAAATGAACCATCCAACAGATGTTGAATATATTAGAAAAATGGTTCCAAATATTAGTGATGAAATTGTTGAAAAACAAAAAACACTTCAGGCTGGTACTTGTTTAGGCTTTGGTATGGCTTTTAAAATCCCATTAATAGTTAAATTGAAAATGCCAGATCCAGAACCAAGAAGTGGTAACTGTGACGTGTGTAGAATTTGGAACGGAAATAAGAACATAGTAGTAAATCAACAACAACCATCTAGCTCTACTATAAATCCAATAAACAATAATGAAAATAATGATCAAGAACTTATCATTAAACCTATAGTAGAAAATAAAGAGAGTGAACTTATAGTTGATAATCAAATTTCAGAAATTCAAGAACAAAATAGTTTCAATAATGTTGCTAATTTAAATCAAACAAGTTCTTCTCAGAAAATTAACAATTATTCAGAATCTGTTAAAGAAATGAATAAGCAAGCAATTGAAGAACCTCTTATTACTCCTATAAACGATGAAGAACCTTCACTAATTACTGTTCCAATAAAAAATGAAAATACTCCATCTAATTCATTAGATATCAATGATATTATTAATGCACCAGATGAGGATAATAATATAGAATAAAGGCATTTAATGTCTTTTTCTTTGTTTACTTATTTTTCTAATTCTTGTATAATAATTTTTAGGTGATAAAAATGTTTGAAAGTTTAGGAGACAGATTACAAAATGTTATTCATAAAGTAAAAGGTTATGGAACAATTACTGATGATAATATTAAAGATATAATGCGTGATGTACGTCTTGCACTATTAGAAGCAGATGTTAACTATCAGGTAGTTAAAGAATTCACGTCTATCGTTAAAGAAAAAGCCTTAGGTGAAGAAGTTCAAAAAAGTATTAAACCAGGAGATTTATTTGTAAAAATTGTACAAGATGAATTAGTAGAACTTCTAGGAGGAGAGGCTAAACCTCTTAATCTAAATGGAAGTCCTGTAATTACAATGTTAGTAGGTCTTCAAGGTTCAGGAAAAACTACTACAACTGGAAAGTTAGCTAATTACTTAAGAAAAAAACATGCCAAAAAACCACTTTTAGTAGCATGCGATGTCTATAGACCCGCCGCAATTGATCAGCTAAAACAAATTGGTAAGCAACTTAATATTGAAGTTTATGAAGAAGGTAAAAAAGATCCTGTAGAAATATCTAAAAATGCAGTTAATTATGCTAAAGAGAATGGTTATGACTATGTACTAATTGATACTGCAGGACGTCTTCATATCGATGAAGAATTAATGGAAGAATTAAAAAACATTAATGATGAATTAAATCCCCAAGAAGTATTATTGGTAATAGATTCAATGATGGGACAAGATGCAATTAATGTTATAACTGGTTTCAATGATAAATTACCTCTAACGGGAGTTATCTTAACAAAATTAGATGGTGATACTAGAGGTGGTGTTGCTCTATCAGTTAGACATTTAACTAATGTTCCAATTAAATTTATTGGTGTTAGTGAAAAGATGGATGGACTTGATTCTTTTGATCCAGAACGTATGGCAGGAAGAATTCTTGGAATGGGTGACATTGTATCACTTGTAGAAAAAGCTCAGGATGCAATCGATGAAAAAGAAGCAGAAAAAACTGCTAAAAGAATGCAACAAGGGAAATTTGACTTAGAAGATTTTTTATCAACTATGAAACAAATGAAGAAATTAGGACCATTAGAAAACTTAATAAAATTAATTCCAGGAGCGAGAAAAATGGGACTTGATAGTGTCAAAATCGATCCAAAACAAATGGCCCATGTAGAGGCAATAGTATTATCAATGACTCCAAAGGAAAGAAGAAATCCTGAGATAATAAAGGCAAGTCGTAAAACAAGAATTGCTAAGGGTAGTGGTACTTCAGTTCAAGAAGTAAACAAACTATTGCAACAATTCGATCAAATGAAAAAAATGATGAAACAAATGAGTAATGGTAATTTTAAAATGCCATTTTAAGAATAGACCTATAAGGTCTTTTTCTATTCCTATTTTATTGTAAAGTATGTTAAAATAAATTTAGGTGATGTAATGTGAATATAGAGGAAAAAGCATTAAAGTTTGCTATTAAAGCTCACTATGGTCAGGTAAGAAAAAGTGAAAAGGATAAACCAATGATAGTTCATCCTATAAATGTAGGACATATTTTAAAAGAATATGATTTTGATGAAAATGTTGTTGCGGCAGGATATTTACATGATGTAGTAGAAGATACAAAATATGAAGAAAGTGATATTCTAAAGGAGTTTGGATCTGATATAGCTTCACTTGTTATGACAGCTAGTGAGCCTATAAAAAGTCTTCCTTGGGAAGAAAGAAAACAACATACAATTGACATAGTTAAAAATCTTGACTTAAGACATAAAGCTGTTGTTTGTGCAGACAAGATTAGTAACCTAGAAGATTTAATAATTCTTTCAGAAAAAAAAGGTAATTATGATTTTTCAGCATTTAATAGAGGTTATGATAGTCAAAAGTGGTATTATACAGAAATCTATAATTCACTAATACTTAATGACAGTCATCCTATGTTTGATAGATTAAAAAAACTATTAGATCATATTTTTTCAGGTAATAAAGATAGCTATATAGAAGAAGTTATCTATGATAATGATGATGAATATAGTAAAGTTTTAAGGCTTCATTATAAAAAGTTAGAATTAAACAAACTAAAAAATGTATTTGAAATTAATCCATACGTAATTGAATTTACTGGTACACCACGTACAGGAAAAACTACCTTAATAAACAATTTAAAAGATTTCTTTAAAAAGGGCGGTTTTGATGCAAGTGTTTTAGAGGAGTTTACAACATCAGAAAGATATAAGAAAACTATTTTTCCAAAATTAAAAAATGAATACAAAAATGTTGTAAACACGGAAATTCCTAAATATGTTTTACAAGATTTAGAAGAAGAGTTACAAAAAAACAAAGACATAATTATTGTAGACAGATGTTTATTTGATAGATTAATTTGGGTAGATAGATTGTATCTAAAAGATGGTATGACTAAAAAAGAATATGATGATTATAAAGAGTTTTATATTCCAAAAATAAAAGAAAAAATAAATATAATTATTTCAACTTATACTGATAGTCTTACTTCTATAAGAAGAGATTATAAAGCTAATTTATCTTTAGAAAAGAGAAGTTTCTTGAATGAAGCAAATGTAGATGAATATAATAAATCATTATTTAATATGGAAAAAGTTGCTAAAGAAGAATTAATTAATTTTCATATATTTGATACAACAAAAAAATCTGAAAGAGATATTTCTATTGAAGTTGCAAATAAAATTTTAGATGATATGAGAAAATTTTACCTAGTAGAAATAAATAAAAGAATTAGACAAATAGTTAAGTAATATTAACTGTTTTTTCTTTTTAGTGGTATAATTTTTATGGATAGAAGGTAATAAAATGATTCAAATATTTGATATAAAAAAGTCTAAAAAAAATTTAAAAAGCAATAATAACGAAATCTTAGAAGAATATATTGAAGAGTCAAAGAAAGATAGTGAAGATGATTTCTTAAGATTTAAGACATCTTTAAATGGACTATCTAATATAGAAGCTAGAAATCGTTTTAACAAGTACGGTAAAAATGTAGTTATAAAGGAAGATAATAAAGGTCCATTATATTTTTTATTAATGTCATTTAAAGATGAATTTATTATTATTTTAATCTTTCTAGCAATAATTAATTTCTTTCTTGGTGATAAATTAGGTTCTATAATTATTTTGGTAATAGCCTTTATCAGTGCTCTTATTAGATTTTTTCAAGATTATTCTGTTTATAAATTTAATAAGAAATTAAAGAGTAAAATCTATTCAACTGTTACAGTGTTAAGAAATAATGAAGAAATGGAAATAAAAGTAGAAGATGTTGTTGTTGGAGATATCGTTAAACTAAATGCTGGTACAATTGTTCCGGCAGATATAAAGATTGTTGAATCAAAAGATTTATTTGTTAATCAATCTGTATTTACAGGTGAAAGTATTTTAGTTGAGAAGACTACTGAATCATCAAAAGCTTGCAATCAAATATTTGATATAAATAATATTTGCTTAATGGGTGTAACCATCGAGAGTGGTAGAGCTACAGGTGTTGTTATAAAAACAGGATCTAATACTTATCTAGGACAAGTTGGTAGTGAAATAAGTATTAAAAAAGAGGTCACTAACTTTGATAAAGGTATTAAAAATATTTCTAATTTATT
>JABLTO010098243.1_pt1 | contig 14497 bp, 12 predicted proteins | sample 7160091 | NCBI WGS metagenome assembly JABLTO01 (sample SAMN14651225, study PRJNA627086) | human gut metagenome | isolation source: feces | host: Homo sapiens
TCGACCAGATTTTGCGCCGGTTCGTTGTGGTATGGGCATCCGGGAATAGACTGGTTTCCGATGGCTGCCGGAGGGACTCCGGCAGCGGTTGTTGAAGCGGTACCGGTCGGCGTGATACTTATGCTGTCCGGAGACCGTTGCCTCCCGTGCGTGAAAAGAGCGGCAGTGCGGACGTGAGATTATTCCTGCCGTTCCATGTATCGATAGACGATGTCGGATGCCTCTGCGATTATCCGTTCGGTCTCCTGCAGACTCTCCTGCGAATCCTTGACGAATACCGCAATCGTGTAGTGCTGGCCGTCGGGCAACTGTACGAATCCGATGTCATTCGTTCCGATGAGGGCTCCGGTGCTGTTCCGGTCGCCGCTGCCGGTCTTGTGGCCGATAACCGCTCCCGTGGCGGCCAGCGGTTTCGGCAGCCGTTCCGGTCCCGTATTGCATCCCGTCATGGTTCGGATGATGAACTCCTGCAGGGAGGCGTCCCGGAACAGGGGGCGGGTAATCAGCATCTCCAGCAGCCGTGCCGCATCGAGCGGATGGCTCCAGTTTCGGTAACAGGCTGTCAGGTCGCGGTGCATCTCCTCTTCCGTCGCTTCGACGGCGAATCCCTCGATTCCCAGTGTACGAATATACCGGTCGGCGGCAGTCGGACCGCCGATGTATCTGAAAAGGAGGTCGCAGGCGTTGTTGTCGCTCAGTTGCAGCGTGTAGACGAGCAGCTCCCCGATACTCATCTCGATGCCGCCCTGCGGGTATGCATCCCGTAGCGGACTATAGGTGTCGGGCAGCAGGTCGCTTTCCCGAATCGGCAGGGGCGTGGAGAGCGGCAGGCCGTTCCGGTCGAGGAAGTCTGCCACCGCGAGTGCCTGGTGGAATTTGAAGACGCTCATCATGGGATACCGCCCGGCGTCGTTTACCGTGACGGTATCCGTTCCGTTCAGGATGACGGCGATGCCTGTCTCCGCCCGCTTCCTTTCGACGAGGGTGCGGAGTGCCTGTTCCAATTCGGTCCGGTCCCTCTCCTGTGCCGGCAGGGACAGGGAGAGGAAGAGCAGGAGGGAGAGGATGATGCCGGATGTCCGTTTCATTCGTACAGTCTTTCCTTATCTTTTTTACATGGTCAGTTTGAGTCCTGCGAAGAACATGCGGGGTAGCGCGGGGCCGTAGACGTAGCCTGCATCTTTCAGCGGCCCAAAGTCGAGGTCTTTCTGGTAGCTGTTGAAGATGTTTTTGACGCCCGCACTCAGTTCGAGGTTCACGCTCGTCGAGAGCCGGAAAGTGTAGGCGAGTTTGAGGCCCATGTCGAAAAAATCGGGCGTCAGCGTCTCCGCATCCTGCATGCTGTCGGTTTGGGCGTTGTAGAACGTGTGTTGGACGAGCATGGTGCCCGTATAGGTTCCGAACAGCGAAGCGCGGAACCGGGGGGCGATGTTCCAGGTGGAGGTGAAGTAACCGTAGCTGTCCGGGGTACGGAACATTTTGCGCTGTGCGGGCAGGTCGGAGTTTTCGGCCCACTCGAAGGGCCGGTCGTACAGGCTGCTCTGCAGGGTGTATCCCAATTGGAGCTCGAACAGATTGGGTATCCCTATCTTGCCCTCGAAATTTCCGGAATGTTTTCTCCATTTGTGTCTCTTCGTACATACCTTTTACTCTCCCCTTTAAAATTTATGGTGTTGTTTTTTTATTTTCTTTCCCGTTACCTCTTTTCTCAGTTCTCCGCCGCGAAGCGATTGCACTGTTTTTTCAAATTTTATATAATGAATTATACAACGAAAAAGAAGTCCGATTCAAGGTTTACAGCATTTCCCCTTTTAAAGAGCTGCCAACCGACACTTGTGGACGATACGAATGGAGCTTTCCCTTTCATGAAACAGGAACTTACAAAACCTTCATCCCTCCGCGCCATTTCCATGCTGGCGGTTTTTACATTTCTCTTTTTGAGCACAGAATATTTTTATGTCAACCAGATCGCCCAGAACGCTTCCAGTGCCCGGACGGTAAACGTCCAGAATTATGCGCTCGGTATCAGCGCGGTCGGCTTTTGCCTCTATCCGCTGCTGTTTCGTTTTTTCCGCCATCGTCTGCGCAGCGCTGTGTTTTTCACACTTGCGACGCTGGCAATCGTCTGCTTTGTAATCCTTGGCAGTCCTGTTGCGCCCGGTCTTCTGACTGCCGCCGGAATGCTTCTGTTTCTGGTTCTCGGCATCTTCGGCAGCGCGGTGCATTACTATTTTCTTTGTGAAATTTCTGACAAAAAATATTTCGCACGCATGGTCGGCATTTCCTATGGGCTTGCTATCCTGCTGCAGTTTCTAAGCAACAGCCTGATTTCTTCTGCCCCGGCAGAACAGCTGCTGCTTTGCGCCGCGTTCCTTTTTATCGTATTTTCCCTGTTCCGGTTTCAGCACCGGGAGGCAGGCAACAACTTCCGGATGCCAGAGCCGACAGCTTGTGCCTCTTCCGACAACACCGACTCACAGCATAAGCTCCCTGCCCCATCTGCCTCCGGTGCCCTGCCGCAGCTCGTTTTGCTGATCTTTCTCGTCATTTTTATGACCTGTATTTTCAGTACGCTGGACAACACCGTTACACTGGGACACGCAGACGGAACCATGGATATCGGTCAGTGGCCTCGTGTCCTGCTCGCCTGCAGCGGACTTGCTGCCGGATTTTTGTTTGATCTCCATAACAGACGTTTCATGAATCTCATCATGTACTGCATTATGATGCTTTCCACGCTCAGCGTCGCAATCCTGCAGCTTGGCGGTTCTTTCCTGATCGGACTGATCGTCTTTTACCTGTCCTCCGGATTTTTCGTCGTATTCTTTACGACCTCTTTTCTGGCGCTGTCCGAAGATACCCGCTGCCCGCGCCTCTGGGCAGGAATGGGGCGTGCTGTCAACAATGCGGGCGCTGCCCTGGTCTCAAACCTGTCTCTCTCCCTGATCGCATCGAACAGCAGCATCACGCTGATTATCACGGCTCTTGTCCTGTTCGCAACGGTAAGCATTTTGATCGCAGCCTATAGCATGTTAAATGCGCCGGGCGTACAGACTGAGACAGGCGGCACTATGACTCACAAAATGCAGGAAGCTTACGAAGCGAACACGAGCCACGACACAAAATCCTCCTCCGGCAACGATTCGTCCGCCTCTACGGCTTCGGACATTTCCTCCGATCCGGATTATCCACAGAACACTCCCCATGCAGACCCGTTTTCCACATTTTCCACGGCATTTTCCCTGACTGACCGGGAACAGTCTGTTTTTGACCAACTCGTCAACACAGAAAAGAGCATCCAGGAAATCGCCGACAGCCTTTTCATCTCCCGAAGAACCTGTCAGCGCTATATCACATCCATTTATGAAAAGGTCGGTGCAAAATCCCGGATGGGACTGTACCAGTCCTACATCGAATGGCAGCGCAAAAACCTGTAACCGGAGCTGAAATTATATTTCCGTAAAGTCTTGCTTTCTAAGTCTCAGCAGCCAGCTCTCTTAAAATATCTGAATACGTCACAAGCCGGACATTGCCACGATGTTCGGCTTTTTCTGATTTTTCCCCTGGCGCACCAGCGCCAAACCGCATTTTTCGCCGTTTTGGCGCGCATACGGCATACCTGGATGACCGCCCGGCGCGTAGACTGAAGGTAACAATAAAACTGCAAAACGGAAAACAAGGAGGACTCTATGAAGCAGTGTGATAATGGTCATTTCTATGATGAAGCAAGATTTGAAAGCTGTCCGTATTGCAAGGAGAATACAGGGATCGGAAAGACAATGGCTGCAGCGGATATCGGCAAGACAGTGGCTGCCTTTCCGGGCAATCCTGCTGTAGCAGCTGCGACATCCTTCGACAGCGGCAAAACAGTCGCTGTGATGAAAAAGAAAATCGGTATTGATCCGGCAGTCGGCTTTTTGATCTGCATCGAAGGTCCACACCGCGGAACGGATTTCCGTCTCGTTTCAGGAAGAAACTTTATCGGCCGGGCTGCCGCGATGGATGTTTCCCTGCCGGACGATGATACCGTATCCCGTGAAAGCCATGCACTGGTCACTTACGATGCCAAACACAATGCCTTTTCCCTTTCGCCCGGGCAGGGACGCGGCATTACCTACTGCAATGATGAACAGGTCGAAATGGTTCATCCACTCAAAGCATACGACATCATCGAGATCGGGAAAAGCCGACTGCTTTTCCTGCCTCTTTGCAGCCAACAGTTTCAGTGGAGCGAGGAATAGCCCATGTTCTTTTTTAAAAAGCGAAAAAAAGTACAGACTCAGCAGCAGCCATCCGAACCAGCACCGGAGTCGCTTTGCGTTACCACCGTTCTGACTTCGGAACAGACCTCTATTCTGGACATTGCAAACCTGCAGGGAATCGGGCAGCGTGAGCAGCAGCAGGATGCCTTCGGAATTTCTCCGGCAGACCGCTATGAAACAGACGGAATTTTAGCCGTTCTCTGTGACGGCATGGGCGGAATGGCGGAAGGACAACGGATTGCAGTTCAAACCGTATCCTGTCTGTTAAACCATTTCCCCTTTCCTGAGCCCCAGACAAAAACTGCATCGGAGCTGATCCTTACATGCACCCGGAAGATCTATCAGCAGTTTTACGGACACGGCGGCTGCACCCTTGTCGCTGCCTGGATTTTGGGAAATCAACTGCACTTCTGGAGCGTCGGAGACAGCGACCTTTTTCTGCTCCGGGAACATCAGCTTTATGCATTAAACACCCGACAGGAATTTCAAAAGGACCTGCTGCTGCGTTCCTTTCAGGGTGCATTTCCCATCGAGGAAGCTTTTTCTGACCCTCAGGCAGGCGCACTTTCCCAATATATCGGGAAGGAGGAGGTCACGCTGGACCGCACCCACATTCCACTTTCCCTTTTTCCGGGCGATACCCTGCTGTTATGCTCCGACGGAATCAGCGATCCACTGACCCTGAAACAAATCCGCGAGGCGATGGAGCTTCCGGTTCAGGACTGCTGCAGCGCGCTCGAAACAGCAATCCGAAAAGCCGCACTTCCCACACAAGATAACTATACCGCAATCGTTTTACATTATTACGGGGAAAAGGAGAATACTGAATGAAAACCAAACAACTCTCTTCTAAACAGCTGATCGCCCTTGTGCTGATCCTGATCGGCGCTGTCTCATCCATTTTCGGCATCACAGGGCTGACCAAAAGCTCCTCTGAGGATCCCTATGAATCCAGAAACGGTATCGTCATGGTCTATGCGACAGTCTATGACAACGAAGGAAACAGCGAAGCCGGAATGGGAACCGGCTGGGCCATCGGCACGCCCGGACAGCCGATTCAATACATCGTGACAAACGGGCACGTCGTCAATAAAGCCTATACCTATCCCCGCTATGATTCCAGTCTTTACGGAGGGGAAATTGATGTCTTTTTTTCCGCAGCGGAAAACGACTATGTAAAAGCCAAGGTCGTCTACTTTTCCCCTCAGGAGGAAAAGGATATCGCCATCCTGCAGCTGCCCTCCCCGACGGATAAGCGGACTGCCCTGACGCTGCGCGACTCCGGCGACATCAAGATCGGCGACACCGCCTACGCGCTCGGCTATCCCGGCAATTCCTCCCAGCGTCAGGATTTTGCCACCTACGATATAGACGATATTACAATCACCCGAGGCATCATCAGCAAACGTACAACCACCTCTTTTTCCACCTATGAGGCATTTCAAATGGACGTTTCCATCGCTCCCGGCAACTCCGGCGGTCCTCTGGTCGATGAAAAAGGAAACGTAATCGGTATCAACGTTGCAGGCGCCATTGATCCCAATACCGGGCTGAGCCTTGGCATGAACTATGCCATCATCATCAACGAGCTGACGAAAATCCTGGATGTTGAGCGCATTCCCTACACGTTTTCGGGCTCCGGTTTTTCCCTGTTCCACGGTCCCGGCAGTGCTGTGCTGCTCCTGCTCGGCATTCTGTTGATCGCAGCGGGCACGTTTTTCTTCTGGAAGGAAAGAAAGGCTGCAGCCAGCGTTACAAATAGCCGCAGCAGCCTGGGCGGCGGTCTGGCGAATGGCGCAGCAAGCGGCTTAAACGGCAATCCTGTACACTCCGGTGCGGCAGGCAGCTCCAGTGCTCATGCGATCCTGCGTGGAATGACCGGCTACTACGCAGGGCAGAGCTTCGACCTGCTCAAGGGAAGGGTTACCATCGGCAGAGATCCTGCGTTCTGCAACATCGTTTATGAAAAGAGCACACCCGGCATCAGCAGCCGCCACTGCCAGCTTTCCTACAATCCGGGGGAAGGCTGCTTCGTCCTGACCGACCTCGGTTCCTCCTATGGAACCTTTCTTGGAAATGGGAAAAAGCTCGCCCCGAACGTCCCCGAAAAGCTCTATGCCGGAGATACGTTCTTCCTCTGCGATCCCTCAAACCGTTTTCTCGTTGCAAAGGAATAAACGAGATTTGTGTCTGCGCGCACTTGACACAAACTCGACATGCACAAAAAACGTACGCAGAAATGAGAGAACCTATGACTGCATCTGATACGATTTCTGCCAGAACAGGTCTTTCCTGTGCGGCTCTCCTTGAAACACGGCTGGTGGAGCTTTCCTCCGATACCCTTTCTTTTCCCGAAGCTGCCGTCTTTTACCATCTGATGGCAGATGGTCGGCTGCAAAAAGAGACTTCCCTCCCGGTGCTTTTGCCGGGGGAGGGCAGCCTTGTCTGCTGCGGAGATTTTTATATTGAACCTTTGGAAATCCAGATTGAATTTTCAAAAGCCAACAACGCGACAGACTGGCTCGTAGGGCTGCTGTTTCGCCATACGGAACGCATCCGCAGCATCGATGGGACGCTTTTCGTCCTGACCTGCATCAGCCGTCCCGATGCGATCTCGCCAGCCTTTTCCTAATACACCGGAACATTTTACAACTGTCTATCATCAAAAGCCGCTTTTGCGGCGGAATGTGAGGAACTATGAATCCCGAACGTATCTGTTACGGCTGCTTTTCCGAAAAAGAACCCGGCACGGTCTGCCCCATCTGCGGGTTCGATGAAACAAAGCAGCAGCCCTATCTCGCCCTTCCCCTGGGCACAATTGTAAACGGCCGTTACCTGATCGGCAAAGTCCTCGGCATCGGCGGCTTCGGCATTACCTACCTCGGCTTTGACCTGACCCTCGAAATCAAAGTCGCCATCAAAGAATATATGCCCTCCGCCATGGCTACCCGGAATACCGACCGCTATACTGTCGTTCTGACCAGTCATCAGGAAAAGGATTATCAATCCGGAATGGAACGTTTTCTGGAGGAAGCACGCATTCTGGCAAAGCTCCAGAACACACCGAATATCGTTTCCGTCCAGAACTATTTCCGGGAAAACAACACCGCATACTTCGTCATGGAATACGTGAACGGCACCAGTCTAAAAGCCTATCTTGCTGCGCACGGGGAAAAAATTTCCTGCGAAGAAGCATTGAAAATCCTGCTGCCTGTTATGAACGCGCTCGTTTCTGTCCACTCCATGCAGCTTTTACACCGGGATATCAGCCCGGACAACATTTACCTGACCGCCGACGGTGACAGCAGGCTTCTGGACTTCGGCGCAGCGCGCTTTGCTTCCGGTGATGGGAAAAGCGTTTCCGTTATTCTAAAGCATGGCTATGCCCCGGAGGAGCAATACTCTTCCCATGGAAATCAGGGACCCTGGACAGACGTTTATGCCATGGGTGCAACGCTTTATCGCTGCATCACCGGAGTTCTTCCGCCGGACTCCATCGAACGGATTCACGGCGATACCCTCAAACGCCCCTCCGAGCTTGGCATCTCCATTTCCCCTGCCATCGAACAGGCGATTCTGAAGGCGCTCAGCATCCGTACGGAAGACCGCTTCATGAGCATGGAAGCCTTTATCTGCGCGCTGAACGGGGATGTCGCAACTGCATCGGCACAATCGCCATCCCCCGGATCAACGGCAAACGCACCGCAGCAATGTACCGGCGCGTTGTCTTCCCGACCTGCCACATTTTTTGCTGTCCTGTCGGCACATCTGAAACAAAATCCGCTTCTGGCAGTCGCTCTTGGCGGCGCTCTGGTCGCGGTAGTCGCCCTCGTCCTCTTTTTGCCCCTTTCCGGAAAATCCGGAAAAAATACCAGCTACACAAACTCTGCTTCGTCCATGAATCCTTCTTCTGCATCTGCACCTCCCGGTTCGGATACGCCGACGCCCTCTCAAACCCCGCCCGGGCAGGATTCAGACGCACCGGACGATCCTTCCTCCGGCGATTCAAACGACAGCACCGGTACGGAAATTGTCACCTATGATCTCGGAATTTTAAATGCTACCATCGACGTTCCGGCAGAGTATAGCGTTTCAGATGATGGTTTTACTTTTACCAACAATGCCAGAAACTGCCGGATCGAAACCAGCTTCAACTGGGCTACAATTGTTCCGATCTATTCCCTTGCCGACATCGAAAACTACCGGGAGGATATTGTTTCCTCCTACGCAGAGGGCTACGGTCTTACCGACGCCATGATTCTGACCGCAGGACCGGACGATTTCGGCGGACAGTCCGCTTACCAGATTTTCTTCCAGGGAACAGATTCCAGCCAGACCACCCTGCAGCATGTACTGCTTGCAGTAGAAGGAAGGAATGACTTTGGCGCATATCTGCTCGTCGGCTCCTATCCAAAGGATTCCGAAACAGACCACACACAGATTTACAACAGTCTGACATCCTTTCGTATAAATGGTCCTGTGGACATTACCTATGAGCGCTATTGCGACACCGCTGCAGGCATCCAATGCATCACGGATTCCGCTCAGATCAGCAGCACAAGACGCAGCAGCTTTACGCTTCCAAACGGCAACAGCGGAACCGCCCTCCTTCTTTTCCTTTCCTCCAACGAAGAGGAATATATTGAGGTGGAGCAGGGACTTTCTGCCGGAAAAAACGCAGACGAATGTATTGCTTACCTTTCCGGCATCTGGGAAGATGTCTCCGGCGCTTCCCTTTCGGAGATCATGACAGAAAGCCGGGAAGACGATATTATCTGGAAATTTCGGATCGTTTCTCACGATTCCGATATTTCTATCTTCGCTGCAGCTGATATCGACGGTGTCCCCTATATCGTCGGTGCAAGCACATCCGAAGAAAATATTGATAACTCCAGCAATGTGCTTGCCGAAATAATAGGCACGCTGCGGCCGCTGTAAGTCTGCAGCATTGAAAAAAGCAACAAACGCCAGTTTTCATTGGAAAATGTAATAGGAGGGTTCTCTCATGTTCACGCTCAAACAGGATCTAGGCTGTCCGCGGCGTATGACCGTCTATGCGATTTTTGATATTCTGGATCGCCTGAAAAGCTCCTATGACCAGGTTATGACCGGTGATATTCAGGCGCAGGTTTCCGTATTTGGCAAAGAATGTCTCTGTGCCTTTGCAGTTACGGAAAGCTCTCTGGATACCTCAATTCTCCACATCACTCTCCTGCAGCCGATTTCCGACATGACAAAGGAGGACGAGCAACTCGTCCTCCTCTATCTCATGGAACATATTCTTCTTCATATTAATGAAGTTCTGGTACACTGAAAATCATTTTTGTCCAGCTTTCGATAATACCACATGTTTAACAGTGCCGCAAATATCCACGCCAGCGGATAGGCCATTGCCAGTCCCGGGAAGCCCCAGATACGGCTTAAGCAAAGTGCTGCAAAAACACGCATGAGAAGCTCCAAAAATCCGCCCATCATCGGGATCTTCGTATTTCCGGTTCCCTGCACCGCGCCCCGGTAGGTGAACAACAGTGCCGCACACCATAAGCAGCTGGCTTCAATACTGTTGTAAATTCTGGACAGCCGGATCACCTCTACTGCACCGCTTCCAACGAAAATCGAAACGAGCGGCTTACAGAACACAATGATCAATCCGCCTACCACAACACTGAAAAAGAGACAGCTCAAAAGGGAAACCTTCATTCCTTTTCGAATTCTCTGATATTGCTTCGCACCAAAATTCTGTGCCGTAAACGTTACCATGGCAACTGCGATCGAATACATCGGCATCTCGACAAAGGTTTCCAGCTTACTACATGCAGTGTATGCCGCAATCGCATCTGCACCCATCCCGTTCAACGCACTCTGAAATACCATCATTCCGACGCCCGTAATGGAGTCCTGAATCGAAAGCGGCAGCCCTACCCGGAGATGATCCGCTAAAAAAGCAAATGATATTTTAAAATCTTCTTTTCTGACACGCAGCTGTGGATATTTCCGAAAGCTGTAGATCAGACAGCCGACCCCGGAAAGGCTTTGGGCCAGAATCGTCGCTGCAGCTGCTCCGACCACATCCATATGAAACACCAGAATAAACACAAAATCCAATATAATGTTCAACACAGAGGAAATGATCAGAAAAATAAGCGGTACTTTACTGTTTCCAATCGCCCTCAAAAGGCTTGCTTCCACGTTGTATAAAAGCTGTCCTCCAAGTCCGATAAAGCAGACCAGCTGATACGTATACGCACGCTGAAACAGCTTTTCCGGCATATTCAAAATATGCAAAAGCCCTGGCAGGCAAACAATACCTACCACGGTACAAAGCAGGGAAACCACCGCCCAGATCATATAGATCACTGCTGTGGAACGTCTCGCATTTTCCATTTTCCCAGCGCCAATAAACTGAGATGTCACAACTGTCACACCGCCTGCAAGGCCGGAGCAAAATCCAAACACAAAAAACTGCAGGCTCCCGATGCTTCCTACTGACGCCAACGCGTCAGAACCAAGGGTACGTCCCACGATGATCGTGTCCACAGCAGAATACAGCTGTTGAAATACATTTCCTGCCAGGATCGGCAGCGTAAACATCAGGATCGTCTGGAATACATCTCCCTTTGTCAAATCGTATTTTCTTTCCAATTTCTTCTTCCAAACCTTTCCTTCGAAATAGTCTCTGTCTTTTTCCCTTTACACTGACATCGGGCAGCTTCTTCTTTCTTCCCGATTCATGTCTCCTCTCTCGTATCTGGCATTGAATTCCATGTTGATGTCACGGATTTCTTTTTTGCCGTCGATGTAATCCTGATACATATCCGCAAGTCCCGCCATGCAGCCGTCGCAGCTGGCGGACAGATTGCCAAGTGCCTCCTCCACGATCTGTTTGCGTTCCTCGCAAGTGGTTTCTTTAATCAGATATCCTGCCATTTTTCAATCCTTTCTACCCGGATCTTCCGGGTATTCTTTGTTTTTCCTTTTATCTGGTGCTTTCGCTTGTCAGAATCTCCTGCAGACGCTTCTCCATCTTCTCCACCTGATCTGCATAATCCCAGGCGATGTTGTTCTGCTGCCCGATATCATAATCCATATTGTAAAGCTGCGGATCCTTTGATAAACCGGTTTCAATTCTGGTAAAGGGCATATATGGAGCTCCTTCGCTGGGAGATAAGTATACCCAGCTGCCGCAGCGCAGCATTTTCCCGCAGGATAAGTCCTCTGTCATCAGTTCTGATCTGCCTGCAGGGTCCTCTCCGATCAATGCCGCATACCTGTCCTGGCTGTCTACTGCGCTGTCCTCTCTTGTTTCGATGCCAAGCATATGTGCAAAGGAAGCATACAGATCTACCTGACTGATCAGCGCCTCAGAAACGCCCCGATGCTTCAGCGCAGAACTGTATACAATAAACGGAATCCTTGTACCACCGTCAAATTTGCTGTATTTTCCGCCTCTCAGCGGTCCTGCTGCCCGATGCGTCCCATTTAATTCATATGCTCTGTCCAGATAACCATCATCCAGTACCGGTCCATTATCACTGGAAAAAATAATCATGGTGTTATCCAGAATCCCTTCTTTTTCCAACGCAGCCATCACTTCCCCAACGCACCAGTCAAGCTCTGCGATCACATCCCCTCTGGGTCCCAGTCCGGTCGCGCCATCAAAGCGCGCAGAGGGCACGCGGGGTACATGGGGCTGATGAAGGGCGTAATACAAAAAGAATGGTTTTTCTGCCCTGCAGCTGTCTGAAATAAACTGCGTTGCCCGATTTAAAAAGGCTTCTGCCAGCTCTTCATCCTTCCAGACTGCTTTGCTTCCGCCGCGCATATATCCAATCCTTCCGATGCCGTTTACAATGCTCTTATCGTGTCCGTGAGAAGAACGCACGCGCAGAAGCTCCGGATTTTTATAATACGTTGGAATATCCTCAAAGGGAGATTCTGCTTCGTAGGAAACCTCGATCGGATCTTTTGGATCCAGATTTACCACCGAGCGTCCCTCTAAGAATACACAGGGCACACGGTCTGCCGTTGCCGGAAAAATAAACGATTCCTCAAAACCAAGGTCTATCGGTGTCAGATTGATCTCCTGATTCCAGTCGATCGGTTTGCTGCCATCTCCCAGCCCCAGGTGCCATTTTCCAACAATTCCGGTATGATACCCCGCTCTCTGAAACAGCTTTGGAACGGTATCAAGCTCTCTTTTAATAATACAGCCTGCATCTCCCGGCAGAATATGTGCCTGATCATTCCGGAACGGATAACGCCCTGTCAGAATGCTGAAGCGTGCAGGCGTACAAACCGCAGAGGTGGAATATGCGTTGGTAAATTTCAATCCTTCTGCACACAGCCTGTCCAGATTCGGGGTGTCGATCTTCCTGCTCCCATAGCATCCAAGATCCCCAAAACCAAGATCATCGGCATAAATGATTACCACATTTTGCTGTGCCGGTTTTTTCACAGCCTGTTTCCCTTGTCTGAACATAATAAGCAATCCTCCTTTTCACCTTGGGCATCCTATAGATGATAGTATATCAGATTTCTGAAAAACTGTTCAAAAAAAATAGGGAACCAAACAATAGAATACACGCGCTGTGAGCATTCTATTGTCATGAAGAAAAAGATTTCCTTTGCAAAACGAACATCAGTTCGTGTATAATATAAAAAAGCCACTGCAATGTAAAAAAGAATGTGCCTTGGCACATTCTCGCGCCGAGGCGCGGTTGCCTCGGCAACCATCTACCCTTGCGTCGAGTGCGCATCCTCGCGGAACGTTTTTATTTCATAGGACGCATTTTCCTATGAAATAAAGAAAGGAGGCCACCTTCCATGAAAGACCGCATCTATATTGCCATCGACTTAAAGTCCTTTTACGCTTCCGTAGAATGTCGAGAGCGCGGCCTTGACCCCCTTGACACCAACCTTGTCGTGGCAGACATCAGCCGTACAGACAAAACCATCTGTCTTGCTGTCACACCATCTCTGAAAAGCTTTGGCATGTCCGGACGAAGCCGTCTTTTTGAGGTAAAACAGCGGGTCAGGGAAGTCAATATCGAACGAAAACAGCATGCGCCCGGACAGATACTTTCCGGTACATCCTATTTTTTCTCGGAGCTTTCTCAGAATCCGGCACTCGCCGTTGATTTTCTGATCGCGCCGCCCCAGATGGCGCATTATATGGAATGCAGCACCAGAATTTATTCTATCTATATGAAATATGTCGCACCGGAGGATATCGTAGTTTATTCCATCGACGAGGTTTTTATGGACATTACGGATTATCTGCCCGCCAGCGGGATGACTGCCCGCGAATTTGCCCGTAAAATTATTCTCGATGTCATGGATACGACAGGAATCACCGCTACTGCCGGCATCGGGACGAATCTTTTTCTCTGCAAGGTTGCAATGGATATCGTAGCAAAGCACCTCCCGGCAGATGAATACGGCGTGCGCATCGCTTTTCTCGATGAAATGACATTCCGACAAAAGCTCTGGGCACATCAGCCGCTCACTGACTTCTGGCGCATCGGACACGGCTATGCCAGAAAGCTTGCCGAAAATGGATTGTTCACGATGGGGGATATCGCACGCTGCTCTGTCAAAAATGAAGACCTGCTCTATCGGCTTTTCGGAAAAAATGCAGAGCTTCTGATCGACCACGCCTGGGGCTTTGAACCCTGCACCGTCCCGGAAATCAAAGCCTACAAACCGGAAACCAACAGCATCAGCTCCGGGCAGGTTCTGCATTGTCCGTATGAGACAGACAAAGCAAAGCTCGTTTTGAAAGAAATGGCAGACCAGCTCGCCCTCGATCTTGTAAATAAAAAAATCGTAACCGACCAGATTGTCCTCACCGTCGGCTACGATATCGAAAACCTGTCCGATCCCTCCCGGAGATCCGCCTACCACGGTTCCATCGAAACAGACCGCTACGGCCGTTCGATTCCAAAGCCGGCGCATGGAACCCAAAATCTGGACGACTACACCTCCTCTTCCCACAGGATCATGAACGTCGCCGTCGATCTTTTCGATCGTCTTATCGATCCGACGCTCCTGATCCGCCGGCTGTATATTGTCGCCAACCACATTATCCCGGAGGACACTGCTCTGCAAAAGAAAGACCGCTTTACCCAGCTCGATCTTTTCACAGATTATGCAGCAGAAGAACAAAAACAGAAAGCCGACGCTGCTGACCTGGAGCGTGAGCGAAAGCTGCAGGAGGCGATGCTTTCCATCCGAAA
>JABLTO010194075.1_pt1 | contig 14488 bp, 12 predicted proteins | sample 7160091 | NCBI WGS metagenome assembly JABLTO01 (sample SAMN14651225, study PRJNA627086) | human gut metagenome | isolation source: feces | host: Homo sapiens
AGTACCAAGAGATTATCGGAACAAAGCTTATCATTATGCCTATGAGACGATTCAGATTGGCGCAGTTCTTTTGAATGAAGAATTCAAGCAGGTTGAGACAATTCGAGAATATGTACATCCGGAACACGGGGTGATCGATCCATTTATCGAAAGACTGACAGGAATAAAAAACAGTCAGGTCAAGAAAGCACCGCGTATTGGGGAGGCATTAGTACATATGATCGACTGGATTGGGGACAGAGAATACAAAGTCTATGCCTGGAGTGAATCCGACAGGAATCAACTTCTTCATGAAATCACAGCAAAACAGATTACGGATGAGAGTGTCGATGATTTTATGATGGAGGACAGATGGGTGGATTATCAAATGGTTTTCAGTCAGAGATTTCAGCTGACTCGCCGTATTAGTCTGGAAGAAGCATTGGGACGAGCAGACATTGATCCGAAAGGTAAGTTTCATGATGGAATGGATGATGCAGTGAATACAGGTCTTTTGATCGAGAAGCTGGAAATGAACCCAGACTATCAGCTGGTCAGTTACGAAATGCCGGAGAAACCGTCGGAACATCTTGGCAGCACACTTGGGGAGTTGTTTGCAGGGTTGAATTTAAAACTGGCATAGAGATAGGTGTATAGAAAATAAATACCAGCTGGAGACGGCTGGTATTTTTATAACCCATCTAGTGACGTATACTCTAATTAATGAAAGACGAAAAACAAACTATTTAGAGAAACGGAGGATGAGTTTATGTTAATGCTAACAGCAGTAGTCTTATTTTTGGTGTTGTCATTTGCAGCAGCTTGTAGAGGAGATTTTTCAGGATTTGGTATGATTGCAGAAGGTATCCTTTATATTGCAGGGATTTCATTAATGTGCTGGTTGTTTACGCAGCCTGTCTTATTAGGAATTCTTATTGTTATTGGCATTGTCATTGCGTTTGCGAGTTACAGAAATAAAAAGGAAATAGAATAACCGTGGGAAAGGAGAAGATTAAATGGCAAAGATTTATTTCACATTAACAGGGACGAGGCATTATTACGGATCAGATTTTTTAAAAAGCGGTATGAAGATTCAGTTGGAAAAAGAGCCGGATAATAAATATGATCCTGAGGCTATTCAAGTGAAACTTAAAGGTATGGGGAAGATAGGTTATGTTGCCAACAGTCCGTATACAATGATTGGAGAAAGCATGAGTGCCGGAAGAATCTACGACAAGATTGATGATCAGGCCAATGCGAAAGTTGTGATGGTAACTCCGAATGGAACATTATGTAAGCTGAGCAAGAAAAGCCTGGTGAGTTATACATTGAATGAGAAGGCAGAGAAAGAAGAAGAGGAGTTATCCTTTGTATAAGCAGCGGGCCATTACAAATGATTGAAAAGTCGCTTGTAATGGTCATTTTGTAAGAATAAAGGCCCTATTTGTTGAGTTCTTATGATATACTAATGCTATAGTGTATATTGAGTTTAAGAAGAACTGGATAACATGAGATTATCAGAAATTCAGAAATTGAACAGTCGGCAGGAGAGGCAGGAGGGAAGATGCGGCATGTCAGAAAATAAAACTTTACAATTTTATAATCAAAATGCTGAGGTTTTTTCGATGGCTACACTGAATGTAGATTTTTCTGATGTGCAGCAGGTATTTCTGAAGGCTTTGCCGAAGAAAGCACATATTCTGGATTTTGGATGCGGCTCCGGCAGAGATTCGAAGTATTTCTTGGAACATGGATATCAGGTGACGGCTGTGGACGGATCAGAGAAAATGTGTCTATTGGCTTCGTCTCTGATTAGACATCCTGTTCGGCAGATGCTGTTTCGTGAATTAAATGACAAGAATGCCTATGATGGCATATGGGCCTGTGCCTCTATTTTGCATTTGGCGAAAGGTGAATTGCAGGAGGTCTTGAACAAAATGGTTCAGGCATTGAAGGCGAATGGTGTGATTTATACCTCCTTTAAATACGGGACTTTTGAAGGAGAGCGTAATGGACGGTATTTCACGGATTTTGAAGAAGAAAGTTTCATGGCATTCATTGAACGGATAAAAGAACTGCAGATTGAGAAAATGTGGGTGACGGGAGATGTCCGAGAGGGAAGAGGTGACGAGCGATGGTTGAATCTATTACTTCGCAGGGCGGATATCAGCTGAATATTGAGCCAAAGTATTATAATAAATTAGATATCGAAGGCTTCTCTCAAATGATGAAAGATCCAACTTATTGTTATAAGTTCTACTGGCTGGAAGCGGTCGTACATATTATTTTTGAAGGAAAAACAGATACAACATTTGATGAGATTATAAATGAAATGATTGCCAATGCATGGTATTCAGTCAGAGAATTTCATATTCATCTCAGTGGAATACAGGCGGATGGCCTTGTGAGGGATGGATTGGAAAGAGCAATTCTCCAGCTGACAGAATTGAGCGGTCTGCCGGCCAATGCCTCAAAAGTTGAGATTAAGAATGCTATAGGCAAATATCAGACAGAATTGAAAAAGGCAAAAGAGCAATTGACGAAAAACGTGCCGTACAGGGCACTGGCGGGATTTTTTGCTAAAAGCAGTGAGCCGGCAGAATGGGACAACGTTCGGCGTCTTACGGCATATATTTATGCGATTAATGAACATATTACATCATTGCCATATACATTAGGCGAGAGCAGTAAACTGAAAAAAGGAGTACATTTTCATCCGGATTGGATGATGATGATTCAGGATAATACGGTCAATATTTTGGGATGGATTCAGTATGAGAAGGTCAAATGGCTCCAGCGCAATAATCCTGAAGTGCCGGGATTGATCTACAAACTGGCTCCTATGGACGAAAAAATGCGAAAACTCTCCAATGTGCGGAAACTCTGGGAAAGTATTCTGGAAGTTCGGGAGATACGAGATGTCTTTACAGGTCAGCCAGTGCAGAAAAAGCAATACGATGTGGATCATTTCATTCCATGGTCATTTGTCATGAATGATGAGCTGTGGAATCTGATGCCAATGGATTCTTCGCTGAACGCATCCAAAAGCAATAAGCTGCCGAAATGGGATCCGTTTTTCAGAGTGTTTGCAGGCAATCAGTATCTGATGTATGAGATGATTCATGACAAACCGGAGCTTTATAAGCGGTTTGAGGCATGTTATCGGGATAATTTGCATTCCATCTGGGCTGGGCAGGAATTGTATCGGAAAGGCAATTCAATGGAAGCGTTTTATACGATGCTGGAAAAGAATATGATGCCTGTGTATGATTCGGCAAGGAGACAGGGGTATGAGATTTGGGGATATTGTTGATTTGTAAGTAATATATTCAATGTGTAAAACGGTTCAAATTATAAAAATATATTGAAAGAATGTAAAATGAAAGAAATATCGTCGAATATGCTTGTTCAATGCTATAATAAATAGTAAAAGAATATCATATTTTGAACGGAAAATGTATGTGTTTATAAGAATGACATTAATATCAATATACTAAGGGGAAAGTAAGATATGAAAACAATTGATATGCCTCCATTTGCACCAGTTCTTATGGAATCAACGCGTGCAATGGGATACAGCTTAGAATCTGCAGTAGCAGATATTATTGATAACAGTATTGCAGCAAAAGCAGATAATATAGAAATTCAATTTTCGCCATATACAGCAGTACCATATGTTTCCATTCTTGACAATGGCTGCGGAATGTCAAAAGAAGTAATCAATGATGCAATGAGATATGGCAGTCAAAGTTCTTTGGATGAACGAGAAAGCAGCGATTTGGGAAGGTTCGGACTGGGCTTAAAAACCGCTTCATTATCTCAATGCAGGTGCCTTACAGTTATTTCAAAACAAAATCGGAAAGTTGAAGCACGCAGATGGGATTTAGATGAAATTTATAAAAAGGGATCTTGGGCATTAATTAGTTTAAATAGATCAGATTTGGATCAAATACCTCAGTATAAAGAACAATTGAAGCCTTTGAAAAGCGGTACATTAGTTATCTGGGAGAATTTAGATCGAATGCTGAAAGGAACTGCATCTCCTTCGAAATTGATGAATAAACAAATGGATGATGTAAGAGAACATTTGTCACTTGTTTTTCATAGATATCTTTCAGGAGAGAGTGGTATAACAAAATTGAGTATCAAGATTAATGGACTGCAAATTGAACCGAAGGATCCGTTTCTTATAGGTCGAAGTACTGTATTTCAGGCAGACGAGCATTTTACAATAGAAGGATCAACGGTAAGTGTTTCAGCATACATGCTGCCGCATATTAGTATGTTGACTAAGAAAGAAAAAGCATCACTGGGCGGAAGTGAAGGACTGACAAAAAATCAAGGATTTTACATATATCGAAATAAACGATTACTTATTTGGGGAACATGGTTTCGGATGCACAGGAAAGATGAATTATCTAAATTGGCACGAATAAGAGTTGATGTGCCGAATTCATTGGATCATTTATGGACGTTGGATATAAGAAAATCGACAGCAGTTCCGCCAGATGTAATCAAGAAAAATTTAATGAGAATTGTAAAGAGAATTTCAGAAGGAAGCAAAAGAGCATGGACTTTTAGAGGGAAAAGAGAAATTAGTGATAATGGAAGTCATCTATGGAGCAAAACAAAAATTAGGGATGGGGTAGTTTATAATCTTAATAGAGACCACTTGATGCTTAAATTATTATCAGATTCTTTAAATGCAGAGCAAAATAAGCTTTTGGAAAATTATTTGCGTATGGCAGAATGTAATCTTCCCTTAAACCAACTCTATGTTGATTTAAATAATGAAGAACAAGTGAATGTAAGAAAAGAAAAGGATGCTGAAGCAGAAGCAATGGATACGGCATTTTCTATATTAGCTAATATAGTGAATGATCCAGAACGAAATATGCAGATTCAATTGATGATGCAGACGGATCCGTTTTGCAACTATAAAAAAGTGGTAGATATGCTTACAAAGGAGCTTGAAAATGACTGATTTAGTATTATTTGAAAAATTTGTGAGGACTCAAATTGGATCTGTTGCTGTAAATCGTGCCCCAACAGAGGAAGAACTAAGAGATGCATGTTCTATGATTCGACGCATGATGCCTGTTTCAGATGAGGATGTAGAGTTAATAATTAAGAAGCTTCAAGCTGCTTTAGATGTTGCTATGGATGCAGGAATTGTCATTGAAAAAGAGTATGAACCATGGTTGGCAGCAAAAAAACGCAACGATCCAAATTTAAAATTCTATTATTGGGATAGATATGCATTGTACTTAGAACAGGATCTGCAAAGAACTTCAGGTGTTATTTCCACGATTGACAAGGTATCGGATAAAATAGTAGATTTAGCTGGAGATCCAACGCTTCCGGGAATTCTTAAAAGGAAAGGTTTATTACTGGGAGATATTCAATCTGGTAAGACGGCAAATTATATTGCTGTAATGAATAAAGCTGCTGATGTTGGTTATAAGGTTATTATTTTGCTGACAGGAACTATAGAAAGTTTGCGAAGGCAGACTCAGGAACGAGTTGACGAGGGATTTATAGGGAGAAGCAGTAAGGCTTATTTACAGCGAAACAGCAAAACTATTATTAAAGGTGTCGGATGTAAAGATTCCAGAAGATTTGCAACTGGTTTTACAACAGAATCCAGTGATTTTAAAACAGCCGTTGTACGTGGTATGAATGCCAGTCTGCGAAATATGACTACGGAGCCGATTGTATTTGTTATGAAGAAAAATGCGCGGGCACTCCAGAATCTGATTGATTGGTTGATTGATTACAATACCAATAATCAAGGCGTTATAGATTTGCCATTGCTGCTTATAGATGATGAAGCGGATAATGCATCAATTAATACTAGAGAAGAAAATGATCCAACGACCATTAATAAACATATTCGCAAATTACTGAGTTTATTTGTGAAAAGCTCATATGTAGCTGTTACAGCGACACCATTTGCAAATATTTTTATACTTCCGGACAAGAGTGAAGATATGGTATCAGATGATTTGTTCCCTTCAGATTATATTTATGCTTTAGATCCTCCAACAAATTATATTGGAAGCAATGAGGTATTTGGGGATAATGCTCAGTATGTGAATTCACTGGAAACAATAGATGATGCAAATGAGTTTTTCCCTTATAAACATAAACAATCAATTATTCTAAAAGGACTGCCTGAAAGTTTATATACAGCATTGAGATATTTTTTGCTGGTAAATGTTGTTAGAGATATTCAAGGAGAGCCAACAACTCATAGATCGATGATGGTCAATGTAAGCCGATTTGTAAGAGTTCAGGAACAAATAAATGATTTAATTACGGAATGGCTGTATGAAGTTAAACGAGATGTACGAAATTATTGTATGCGGCCTGAAATTGAAGCATGTAAAAATGAGAGCATATTGGAATTGCGTAAAATGTGGAATAATTCAGAATATTGTTTTAAGGATTATGGAGTATCATGGATTGATGTACAGCAAAAGTATTTGCTTAAGGCGATTAGCGCAATTGAGGTTCGAACGATAAATCAGAGAAGTGCCAGTAAGTTGGATTATACGGAGTATGCTGAAACAGGTCTTAGAGTTATTGCTGTAGGCGGACTTAGTTTATCAAGGGGCTTGACATTAGAGGGTCTTGTAGTTAGCTATTTTCATAGAAACACGCAGATGTATGATACTCTTATGCAGATGGGAAGATGGTTTGGGTATCGTACAGGATATGAAAATCTGTTCAAAATTTGGATGCCGGATGATTCTATAGGCTGGTATTCACATATTACACAGGCTTCAAACGAACTTAGAGAGGAAATAGCCAAAATGAATCGTCTGGGTGCAACTCCAAAAGATTTTGGGCTAAAGGTTCGGGCGCATCCAACATCATTGATTATTACAGCAAGGAATAAGATGAAACATGCAGAGCGTCAAGCATGTTGGATTACACTTGATGGAAAATTTTTTGAAACACCGCGATTTAAAACAGAAATTGGAAGTATTAGAGAAAATAAAGAAAGAACGGATAGGTTAATAAAAAAGATCATTGTTGAATGCGGACAACCAATTGGCTCAAGAAATCAACCTTTATTTTGGAAATCAGTGCCTAGGGAACTGATATGCGAGTATGTGCGTACCTATGATAATCATTATCTTAATACGGAAGCTGATGGAACAGCGCTTGAAGATTATATCAAAAAAAACCCACATTTTGATACATGGGATGTATTAATTTATGATAGCCATGTTGGAAAAGAATATTTAGTTGAAAATTTGACAATTCATCCTTCACAAAGACCATTTTCAAGAAAATCTGGAGTTCTTAGTGTTTATGGCGGAAAGATGCGTATTGGTACAATAGGCTTAACTAAGCATGGGTTGTCTGAAAAAGATGCAGCGGTAGCGGAACAGGCTTTTAGAGATTTGAAAAGGGAAGATTATGAGTTGAAATTTAAGGATCAGGCAGAAGAAAAGTTAAGAAGACTGAGTATTCCTGATAGGGCGTATTTAATCCCGGAAAGAAATCCTATTTTAATTATTCACTACATGTGGCCTGAATTTAAGGAGCCTAAAGATATTCCGACAGGTTTTGTTGAGGGACAAGATTTAATGGTAGGATATGGAATGGGATTTCCATCTCTTGCAGGATCAGAGCCAGTTTATGCGGTATACTATGTAAATGCGGTTGCTGATCGTTTGAAAAAAGATTTTGGTGACGAAATAGAGGAGGATCAGTTAGATGATAACGAGGACTGAGTTATCTCATCTATGGTCAGAAATAAAACCACAGTTTGGAAAAAATGTTGGAAGACGAGCAGATCCATCACATCCGTTGGATTTCTTTATTACATATGATGAAAAGCCAAATATGCAATTGATGCTTTTATCAGATTTTCAGCCTAATCTCCCAAATTCAAGTAATCAACTTTTCGTTCGAGGAAACAAAAGAACAGATGGCAAATATGCAATATGTTTTTCTTTGAAAGATGATGATTTGAAAGAACAGTATGTTTCATTATGTTGGGATATTATAGATTGTACTTTTAAAGTTGAAAATCAAAAAATAGGTGTAAAATCTGCAATAAAGAGATTCGTTTTGTGGCAAAAACTTCTGGCAGAGAGCAGAGAAAAAAAATTATCCGAAACTGCGGCAAAAGGTTTAATAGGTGAATTATATGTATTAAAAAATATATGCATAAAACAATATGGTTTATCAAAGGCAATTGCTGGATGGATAGGACCGCTTCTTTCTGATCGAGATTTTGAATATGAGGATAAGTGGCTTGAATCAAAATTTGTTTCTTTAAGCAAAGATAACGTAAAAATTTCATCTTTAGATCAGTTGGATACAGAAAAAGAGGGCTATTTGATTTTATGCAGAGCGGAAAAGACTTCATTGACTGATGAGCGTGGCATTACATTAAATAGCTTGATTCAGAGTGTTTTAGATATGATTGAAAATGATGAAAATACAAGCACCTTATTTAGAAACCGAATAATATTAGCAGGATGGAGTGCGGAAGAGGAACAGGCAAAGCAACCTTACATAATTCATAGGTTAGAATGCTACTGTGTAAAAGATAATTCTTTTCCAAGAATACGGAGAAGTCAGATTCATTCGGAAATTGTGAATGGAGAATATGCATTATCTATTCCAGCGTTAAAGCCATGGATGATTGAATTGAATCAGTAGTTTTAGGAGATAAATATGCAAAGTTTTGAAGAATACCGTAAAGATTTTTTAGAGGATGTTCTTGCTACGGAAGAAAGTGAGGCAAATGGAACTGTTGCAAGTTTTGTAAAGATATGTGCACTAAAGCTTTTTGAAGGAGACGTTATTCCCGAGTATTCACCATGCTATTATCAGGGATATGGTTATAGGAAAGCAATAATTCATGTTGATGGGTATGCATATGATGAACATGATGGGGCTTTTTATGTTTTTACAGCATCATATTCTGGTTCAGATAAATCGGAAACACTAATCGGCAGTGATGCAAAAACTATGTTGGATAGATGCAGAGCATTTATTGTAAATGCGGTAGAGTATGATTTAACTGAAAAAATTGAAATCAGTACAGAAGCCTATGATTTGGCGGCACTGATTGCAGAACAGGCGAAATATATTTCTAAATTTGTAGTAGTTTTGTTGACAGATATGTCACTTAGTGAGCGAGCAAATTTGGGTGAGAATGATTCGAGCGGTAAGAATAGGAAAAAGAAAAAAAGGACTGGAATTCTTGTTGCTAAAGATATCACTGGAATTGAAGTAGAATATCGTATTTGGGATTTGCCTAGATTTTATAGGATATTTGGTGTTGGTGATGGACATGAAGAAATTGCAATAGATTTTAATGATTATTGGCCGGGAGGGATACCTTGCCTGCCGGCCAATTATACAAGTGCAAATGAACAGGTTAAAAGTTATTTATGTACGGTGCCGGGAAATGTAATTGCAGATCTTTATGATGAGTATGGCAGCCGCATGTTGGAAGGAAATGTTCGTTCTTTCTTGGGAAAAAGAGGTGTAAATAAAGATATAAGGAATACTGTTTTGAATGAACCTGATATGTTTTTTGTGTATAATAATGGTTTGGCTGCAACGGCAACGGAGGCTGTTGTAAAAGATGATCGATTGTTATTTGCGAAGGATTTACAAATTGTTAATGGAGGACAAACCACAGCTACATTGTCATCAACAAGGCACAGCAGCGGGGCAGATTTGTCCGGAGTTTCTGTACTTATGAAATTGACGCAGGTACCGCCGGAAACAGCGGCTACTATTGTGCCTATAATTTCGAGAAGTGCCAATAGTCAAAATAAGGTTAATAAAGCGGATTTCTTTTCAACTCATGAATATCATATACGTATGGAGCAAATGTCACGTCGCGAATTTGCACCGGCAAAAAATGGAGCACAGCATGAAACTCACTGGTTTTACGAAAGAGCTAGAGGGCAGTATATTCAGGCAACAATGCATATGACAAAAGCACAAGAACGGAAATTTGCTACACAGAATCCAAAAGATCAAGTTGTAACTAAAACGGATTTAGCTAAAGTGCTTAGTGCATGGGATATGTATCCACATATTGTGAGTAAGGGTGCGGAATCTAATTTTGGGGAATTTGCGAAGCGTACAGAAGCGGAATGGGAAAAACGCAGAGATGACTTTAATATGAAGTATTTTCATGAAGCAATTGCACTTGTTATCATTTATAGAGCAATAGACAAAATGATACCAAAGCAAAATTGGTATGAGGGCGGATATAAAGCTAACATTGTTGCATATACTACATCTTTGCTCAGATATATGATAAATGAGAAATATCCAGGTGAAATGCTTGATTTATCCAAAATCTGGCAGAAACAGCAGTGCCCGGAGTTGCTGATGCAGCAATTGACGATGATGGCAGAGCAAGTATATTTATGTATAACGTCAGAAAATAGAAAGGTACAAAATGTTACACAGTGGTGCAAACAAGAGGCATGTTGGGAAAGTGTAAAGAAAATTCCTGTTTCTCCGGTTGCAGGATTTGCATCATTGCTCCAGGGAAAATCTGAGGAAATTGCGGCAAAGCGCGAAGCACGAAATATAAGAAAAATCGAGAATTCAATTGATAATCAGAAATTAGTTTTAGAATTAGGGGAGAATTACTGGAAAAGTCTTGATGTTTGGTTGAGAAGCCATAGATTAGCTATGGCTTCTGAGCAGAGGGCGTTAAAATATGCATCAACAATGTCTCTAGGAAATTTTCCAGATGAGAAGCAATGCAGAAGCCTGATTAAGTTAAGAGAAAGGGCCGTTGCAGAAGGATTCCCAAAAACAATGAAATAGGCAGGTAATATAATGTATAAAGTAGTAGATTTGTTTGCAGGAGCAGGAGGATTAAGTCTAGGATTTATGCAAACAAGAAAATTTGATGTAAAAGTTGCGTTTGAAAATAATCCGAATATGCAGGAAACATATAGGCATAATCATCCTAATGTTGATGTACGCGGAGATGTTTGCAATGCAGACTATAAAGAAATACAAAGAGAATATGGACCAATTGATGTTGTGATTGGAGGTCCCCCATGTCAAGGATTTTCAAATGCGAATAGACAAAAAAATCATGCAATTAGTCAGAATAATATGCTGGTAAAGCAATATATACGTGCAATTCTCGAGCTTCAGCCAAAGGCCTTTGTTATGGAAAATGTGAGTATGTTAAAATCGGATGTACACCGTTTTTATTTGGACAAGGAAGATGAGCAGCTTATTGGTAAGTATAATATACCTATGGCTCCGACTCGATTGCAATTATTGGAACAAAAATATATATTCGAAGGTATTTTAGGGATCATCAAAGATAAGAATGCTATTATATCCAGACTCTGGCCAGAAGAACAGTATTCTGTTATGAATGTTCTTTATAAATCTGCAAAAAATGTAAATAAGCTCGAGAAAGCTCTAATAAAACATCAAAAGAAGATATTGATATATGCAAAAGAACATGTTTGCAGTAATGAGATGGATTATGTTGCAGAAGAATCACGAAAAGCATTCTCAGCAGTATTGGCGTATTATGCGGGTGATTTGGAAATTTCTATGTTAAAGGAAAGAATTGAGTCAGCAATAATGCTTCAACGTATGCTTAGTAAAGCAATGGAAATTTTTGATAATCATCTTGTAGTAGATGAGTATGTTTGTGAAAATGGATTATATGCAGTAATTCGATCATATGCAGTGTTTGATTATTTAAAAGCAATATTGGAATCAGAACCTAATAATTACTCTATTAATGCCAATGTTCTTTGTGCAGCTGATTATGGTGCTCCCCAAAAACGAATGCGCTTTATTGTTATGGGTATAAAGAAGTCGTATACTGAGAAGGTGAAATTGCCGGAAGGAAGTTTTACAGAAGAAAATTATAGAACTGTTAAAGATGCAATATTGGATTTAGAAAATATAGATACAGTTACAGATGTGAAAAGTGATACGGGAACTGTTGTTCCGGAGATTAATGAGATTAGTGAATTGGGAAGAAAACTGAGGGATGCGGATACATTATATAATCATATAGTTACCAATACTGGGGAAACAGCGATGGAAAGATTTCAGGCTCTCAAACAAGGTCAGAATTTTCATTCATTGGATGAAAAGCTGAAGAGCAATACATATACAGATGTAAGCCGGACTCAGAATACAATTTATTTGCGGTTGGATTATAATCAGCCAAGCGGAACTGTTGTTAACGTACGAAAATCAATGTGGGTGCATCCAGTATTAGATCGTGCGGTAAGTGTTCGAGAAGCAGCACGTCTTCAAACATTTCCAGATAGTTTTGTTTTTTGCGGTACAAAAGATAAACAGTATCAGCAGGTTGGAAATGCAGTGCCGCCGATTATGGCTAAAGCTATAGCAAAGAAATTGGCGCAGCAGTTAAAAAAAGCAGAAAAGGATTTGGAGTCGTAAATGGCGGATAATCATACAAAAGAAGTACGCAGCCGTAATATGTCTCATATAAGAAGTACTAATACAAAGCCTGAAGAGAAAGTGAGAAGATATCTTTTTTCTAAGGGCTTTCGCTATAGAAAAAATGTTAGAGCTCTTCCAGGCTGCCCAGATATTGTTCTAAAAAAATATAATACGGTTATTTTTGTTAATGGCTGTTTTTGGCATAAACACGATTGCCCGAGATTTGTGTGGCCGTCCTCAAATGAAGAGTATTGGATACCTAAAATAGAGAGAAATGTCGAAAGGGATAAAAAGAATACACAGTTGCTGCGTGATATGGGATGGAATGTTTTGGTAGTGTGGGAATGCCAGTTAAAGAAGAAAAGTTTTCAGGAGACAATGGATAATTTAATTGAAAAGATTGTAAAAAGGTGAGAGTATGGCTAGGTTAAATTTGGATATGATTAAGAAAATTGAGAAAGACAGAGTATCTGTTCATACAAAGGTAACAACAACGTATTCGGTATTTGAAAAGGACGGAGAAAAGTATGTTCAGATTGATACATATGGTAAAGGAGATCGGGCTATTCCGGAAAAAATTAGCCAGTCCATCCAGTTTGATAGAGCCAGTGCTAAGTTTTTAGCAGAACTTCTGGAAAGAGAATTTAATTTGTGAAAAGATGAATACTATGAAGGGAGCAGAATAAGCGATACGGAGGTGCGAACATTTTCTTGGACTATCTAAGTGATTAATCCAAGTCTATGTCTGTACTCTATAGAATTCAAATATCATAATGATTTTTTTATTCTAGCACCAAATATCTTAGAAAATGTTGGATATGGCACATATTATAAAGGAGAAATAATATTCTTCTTGCTTTAAAACTTGTATAGGGATGGTATATATGAAGAAGGGTGAAGCCTATGGAAGATACATCAAATAATACTTATGTTGAAAGATATTTTAAAGGAAAAAGGGATAGTGATTATTATTTTCCGCTTACAAATACTGCTGAGAAAATAATAGATACACAGCCTCAATATTGGGAGGATAAATTATTTAGAGAAGTATTTAGAGTGCAGAGACAATATTTGGATTCATTTCTGCCAATAAATCCGTATAATAAATTGTCGCAATATGTATTTGGAAGAAAAATATCAGAAAATTTGTCGAGTTATATGGAAAAAATAAAGGATAGTTTGTCATATGTAAAGAATTATGCCAGTCAGATAAATAACTTCGTCGAAACTATTAATGATGCCAGAGGATGTGATGTTCCAGGAAATGCTGAGAAGATAGTTCAGTGTGCAAGAGATAGTTTTAACAGTTATATTTATCATTTAGAAATGCTGTATGATATTCAGTATATTTATATGCCAGGTGGAGAGAAGATAAAGCAATGGTTAGAAGAAAGTGTCATGATTATAATAAAGGCGTATGATAACTATGTATTGAATGAAATTGATACTGTGATAAATGAACTTGCGGAAACGGGAAATTGTGATAAGGAATTGTTTGAAGAAAAAACTAACATTTATATAGAGTTAAATGAATTGCCAGTTGAATGGGCATATGCTACGTTTGCATATAAGTTAATGAATAGAAAAGTGGTATATTATATTCCGATAGAGTCTGTTGATGAAGAATTATTAGATAATAAAATGATATTAGTAACACCTGATGTGTATGAAGAATATATCAACCTTAAGTGTAGCGAAAAATAATGAAAGAAAGATAATTTGGGTATCTGTATAGTGCTGATTATCAAGGTAGTTGTCAGTAAAAATTTATATTTTTTGTTCATATAGATTATTAGATATGAGTGAGGGTGCGGACGTTTTCTTGGACTATCGAGACTATGAAGAAAAGTCTGTAAATAAGATTCTTCTATGATAATGTAAGGCGAAAAGAGAGGGTGTGGACCAAATTCTGGACTACTATAGGACTCCGAAAGGAGCCTTTTTATGTATTCAAAAGAACAAAAGTGATGCTAGAATATAAATAGTACAAGCCAAAATGAGAAATTCCAAATACACATAAGCATGATACAATAGAGACATGCTGAAGGAGGATCTCATATGG
>JABLTO010018697.1_pt1 | contig 14481 bp, 10 predicted proteins | sample 7160091 | NCBI WGS metagenome assembly JABLTO01 (sample SAMN14651225, study PRJNA627086) | human gut metagenome | isolation source: feces | host: Homo sapiens
AAATTGTTTAAGTAAAAATATCCAACCAAATACTGTGACAATTGAAAAAGCAGATGTAAATACAACTATTTGACCGGCTAAATCACCATCTCCATCCATTTGTTTTGCCATTTGGAAACTTGATACAGCCGTTGGAGCAGCAAACATAATCATTAAAGATAATAGAGATATATCTCTAAAGCCAAAAGCATAAGATATTGCTAAAAATACTAATGGAACTAAAACTAATTTCCCCACAGCTGCAATAATAGTTTCTTTTAAGTATTTTTTTACATTTGAGAAAGAAAAAGATGCCCCAAGTAAAATTAAAGAAAGTGGTGTTGCTATTTTTGATACATCTTTAATAGTTGCTTCTATAAAAGTAGGCAATTTTATACCTATGGTTATCATACTTAAACCTAAAAATGATCCTATTATAAGAGGATTAGTTATTATTCCATGAGCAACCTTTTTTATATTTACTTTTCCACCCCTAAAAATTTCTAAACAAATTACAGAAAGTACATTAAAAGTAGGGACTACTATACCGATAAGTAGTGCTGTAACTCCTATATTTCCCTCACCAGCTAACGATGTAGCTACGGGAATTCCAAATAAAACAAAGTTACTACGAAATATGCCTTGAATGATTACACCTCTCTTTGAATTATCTTTTTCAAAACATGGTACAACTAAAAGTAAAATAATGAATAATGATATGATTGATAAACATGCAAATATCATTAATTTTGGATTTATTACATTACCTAAATCTGTTGTATAAACATTATAAAATAATAAACACGGTAAAAATACCTTAAATGCTACATTATTCATAACGTTTACAGTGTTTTCATCAAACATTTTTAGATACTTTAGGAAATAACCTAAAGCCATTACAAAGCATAGCGGTGCTACTACATTAAAGGATAAAATTAAATTATCCATAGGTCTCACTCCTTTTTTTTCCAGATGGTAAAATTATACGAAAAAAATATATATAATGTAAATATAGGAAGATATAAAAATTAGACAAACTTGCAGATTTTAGTTAAAATATGGGGATAGATGTAAATTTTACTGTTGTTTAAAAACTAAAATATGTATAGAGATAATTTTGGTAATAATATTAATAATTTAATAAATAAGTAAAATAAAGAACATAATAAATAAAAATAGGAGGTATGAAATGACTGAAAAATTAAGAGAACAATTATTAGGGTTAATTAATGATCCTCATTATAATCCTCTTAAAAGGGAAGAATTAGCTTTAATATTTAATATACATCCATCTGAAATGCCAATGTTTTATAACTTTTTAGATGAACTAGAAGAAGATGGTTACATAATTAAAACAAAAAAAGGTAGAGTTATGTCACCAAATAAAATGGGTCTATTTGTAGGTAAATTTGTAGCTCATAGAAAAGGATACGGATTTGTGGAATCTGACGAAGAATTTACACAAGATTTATTTATTCCAAAGGATGATATAAATGGAGCTTTGCATAATGATAGAGTTATGGCAGAAATAGTAACTCCTGCAACTGAAGATAAAAGGGCAGAAGGTAAAGTTATCAAAATAATAAAAAGAGAAGTAACTAGAGTTGTTGGTTTATTCCAAGAAAATAAAAGTTTTGGATTTGTTGTGCCTGATGATAAGAAATTTAATCAAGATATATTTATTCCAAAGAGAGGATTTAATGGAGCTAAAAATGATGACAAAGTAGTTTGTGAAATCACACTTTGGCCTCAGGAAAATAGAAAGCCAGAAGGGAAAATAATAGAAGTACTTGGGAAAAAAGGAGAAAGAGGAGTTGAAATTGACTCTATAATTAGAGCTCATGGACTTCCAGAAGAGTTCCCTAAAAAAGTAATAGATGAAGCAAATTATGTATCAAGTCAAGATTTAGAAGATGAAATTGCCAGAAGACTTGATTTAAGACATTTAGAGATATTCACAATAGATGGTGAAGATGCTAAGGACTTAGATGATGCCATATCTATAGAAGTTTTACCAAATGGGAACTATAAGCTAGGAGTTCATATAGCAGATGTTACTCATTATGTTAGAGAAAAAAGCAAATTAGATAAAGAAGCTTTAAAAAGAGCAACTTCTGTTTATTTAGTAGATAAAGTAATACCAATGTTACCAAAACAATTATCAAATGGCGTTTGTTCTCTAAATCCATTTGAAGATAAATTAACGCTATCATGCATAATGGAAATTGATGAAAATGGTAAAGTTGTAAATTCAGAGATAGCAGAAACTGTTATCAATTCAAAAGCTAGAATGACTTATACAGAAGTATCAGATATATTAGAAAAAGATGATGAAAAATTAAAACAAACTTTTGCTAAACAAGTTGAAGACTTCAAAAATGCAGAAAAACTAGCTAGAATATTAATGAAGAGAAGAGAAAGAAGGGGAGCAATTGATTTTGATTTCCCAGAAGCTAAAATAATACTTAATAGGGAAGGTAAAGTAGTGGATATTAAGTGTTATGAAAGAAGAATATCAAATAAAATGATAGAAGAATTCATGCTTGTTGCCAATGAAACTGTGGCAGAGCACTTCTACTGGCTACAACTGCCTTTTGTTTATAGAATACATGAAACTCCATCAGCAGAAAAAATGGAAGATTTAAATAAATTTATAGCTACATTTGGATATCATATAAAAGGTGATTTAGAAGATGTTCATCCTAAAGAAATCCAAAGTTTAGTAGAAAAAATAAAAGGAACAAAAGAAGAAGAATCTATAAGTACAATAGCTCTTCGTTCTATGAAACAAGCGAAATATTCGCCACAATGTATAGGTCACTTTGGACTGGCAGCAAAATATTATTGCCACTTTACTTCTCCAATAAGAAGATATCCAGACTTACAAATTCATAGAATAATAAAAGAGCAATTAAATAATAAATTAAATAACAAAAGACAAGAACAACTTTCTCATATAGTTGAATATGCATCAACTCAATCATCTGAGAGAGAAAGAGCAGCAGAACTTGCTGAAAGAGATGTGCATGATTTCTATAAAGCTTGTTATATGGCTGATAAAGTAGGTCAAGAATTTGATGGTGTTGTATCAAGTGTAACTTCATTTGGTATGTTTGTTGAACTTGAAAATACTGTTGAAGGTTTAATAAGACTTGCCAATATGAGAGATGATTATTATATTTATAATCAAGAAACATACACTATTATGGGTGAGAGAAGTCATAAGACATTTAAAATTGGAGACACTGTAAGAATAAAAGTAGATAATGTTAATGTAGATTTTAGAGAAATTGACTTTGTATTAATATCTAAATTAGAAGATAGTCATATAGAAGAAGATTTACAATCATAAGAATAAATATGATATAAAGACTAGACTAAATTTGTATATAAAAATTTAATCTAGTCTTTAATTTTATTAAAATATAAATAAAACTCTATATAATTTAAATTTCATATATTATAATATTGGAATAAAAATGTAATTATATTGAGGGAGAGTATATATGGAGCAGTTTAATTGTTTATTAGAAATGAAAGATAAAGGAATAATTGCTAGGCAATATATTTATGAAGTTGGAGGATATAGATATAATTGGCATAAAGATGTGGAAATAATGTTTATTCTTTCAGGAAAAGTAGAAGTCTGTGTTGAAGGAAGCGTGTATAACCTTGAAGAAGGCGACTTAATGGTTATAAATTCAAATGTAGGTCATGCCTCTCTAAAAAAGGATGATCATAGTATTGTAATGGTATTACATATAAACCCAATATATTTTGATTTGTTTTGTCATGAGTATGATATTGTTAAATTTGACTGCAATACAGCTTATAAAAATAAAGATGATTTAGAATTTAAGGAAATTAAACAGATTTTATCATCTATGATGTTTTCTATGTTAGAAAATAATAAAGGCAGTAAATTTGAATCTTTAGGTCATTTATCCATGCTGACTAATCATTTATTTAAATATTTTTATAAAGATGAAAATAATAGCGCAAACTTACAAAAACATAAAAAACATCAAGATAGATTGAAAATTGCTATGGATTATATTGAAGATAATTATAGAGAGAAGATATCTTTGGATGATATAGCTAAATTGATAAATTATAATTCCAGCTATACATCAAGTTTCTTTAAAAATTATGTAGGTGTTAATTTTTATGAATATTTATTAAGAGTAAGACTTCAAGGTGCTGTTAATGAATTAATTACAACTAATAAAACTATATATAATATTGCTCTAGATAATGGATTTTCTGATGTAAAAGCGTTTAATTTCAGTTTTAAAAAGAATTTTAATAAATCACCAAGTGAGTATAGAATAGCAAATTCAGAAAATTCTCCTATTTTATCATTGGATGAGAGGGATTTTTTAAATATAGATAATGAATTTATCAAAGAAAAATTAAATAAATACTTAAATAATGATAAGTATGGGAAAACGTATATCGATGAAAAGATTGAAAATAAAAAAGAAGAAAATAAATTTAATGAGATTAAGTTGATTTGTGAAAAAAATAATGAATCAGATAAGTTTATGGATTATTTACTTAAATCAAACTTAAGATTAAAACTAGAAGTAGTAGATAAATAAAAATTAAAAATTTATTAAATAAAAAACAAATCCAAAAAAATTTGAACAGGGTAAATTTTTGGATTTGTTTTTTTTATTTCATAAGGAATTTTTTTATGGACATGTAAAAATCACGAAATAATTAAATATTATGGGTGAAATTTTTTAGTTTTAAAGAAGAAAAAAAGAATGAAAACGATATTATTTTTAAAAAAATTAAAAAAAATATGATGAATTATCTCCATTGTAAAGGTTTTACAGAGATGATAATATACAAACATATCAATTAACGTTAATTAATAAATTATTTGTTAACAAGATTTTATTTAAACTGAATATTTTTAAAGGAGAAATTTAATGAGCCCGATATCAATTACAATTTGTTTTATGATATTTGCAGCAGTCATGTTTATATGGGAAAAGATACCTCTAGCAGTTACATCAATGACAGTATGTTTAGGATTAGTTGTTACAGGTGTGTTAGATTCTAAAACAGCTTTTGCTGGATTTATTAATACTAACGTTATACTTTTTGTAGCCATGTTTATTGTAGGGGGAGCCTTATTTGAAACGGGAATGGCTAACAAAATTGGAGGTATAGTAACTAAGTTTGCTAAAACAGAAAAGCAACTTATAATAGCTATTATGATAATAGTAGGAGTTTTATCAGGAATACTTTCAAATACAGGAACAGCAGCTATATTAATACCTGTAGTTGTTGGAATAGCTGATAAATCAGGATTTGCACGTTCTAAGCTTTTAATGCCATTAGTGCTTGCAGCAGCAATGGGAGGAAATTTAACTCTTATAGGAGCACCAGGAAATTTAATAGCACAAAGTGCTTTAGAAGATTTATCATTGAAATTTAGTTTCTTTGATTTTGCAAAAATAGGATTACCGATGCTTGCATGTGGAGTTTTATATTTTTCAGTCTTTGGACACAAATTGTTACCTGATATAAAAAATATTGAAGAATCATGCGAGAAAGAAGATGAATCAAAATTTGATGATGTTCCAGCATGGAAAAAGAATATGTCCTTAGTTGTTTTAATAGGTACAATAATTGGAATGGTATTTGAAGATAAAATAGGTATACCATTACATATTAGTGGAGCCATAGGAGCCCTTATATTAGTGTTAGTTGGAGTTATATCTGAAAAACAAGCTTATGAATCAATTGATATGCAAACAATATTTTTATTTGGCGGAACATTGTCTTTAGCAACAGCTTTAGAAGAAACAGGTGCTGGAGCAACAATAGCTCATGGAATAATTGCTGCCTTAGGGGAAAATGTTTCACCAATGGTTTTATTAGCAGTATTATTTTTAATTGCTTGTATTCTTACTAACATAATGTCAAATACAGCAACAACATCACTTTTAGTTCCAATAGGACTTTCAATTGCCACACAATTAGGTGCTGATCCAAGAGCAGTTCTTATGGCAATAGTAATAGGTGGTTCTTGTGCTTATGCAAGTCCAGTAGGAATGCCAGCCAATACGATGGTATTTTCAATAGGAGGGTACAAATTCACAGATTATATAAAATCTGGGTTACCTTTAATATTAGTATCAGGAATAGTAAGTATAATACTTTTACCAATATTATTCCCATTCTATGGAGCATAAAATAGGAAATTAAAATTGGTATAAATTAAATATATAAAAATAAGAAAATAATTAGGAGGTCAATCACATGGAAATGGTTAAAAATAATGTAGTATTAACTGATGAAGCAAAAATGGTTGATACAATGGCAAAGTTTATAGGTCTTGTAGGTAAACAAATGCCAGATGACGTAGTAGCAGCTTTAGAAAGGTTACAAGCTGAGGAAAGTAACCCAATGGCTAAAGTATTATATAACTCAATGTTTAACAATATGAAAATGGCAATAGAATTAAATAGACCAACTTGCCAAGATACAGGAGTTATACAATTTTTCGTAAAAGTAGGAACAAAGTTCCCATTAATAGATAAAGTACAAGAAATATTAAGAGAAGCAGTGCTTCAAGCAACTAAAAATGCTCCACTTAGACATAATGCAGTGGAAACTTTTGATGAGTTCAATACAGGAACTAATACAGGTACTCGTACACCTTGGTTAGATTGGGAAATAGTACCTAATAGTGACAAAATAGAAATAGATGTTTATATGGCTGGTGGAGGATGTACTTTACCAGGTGCGGCAAAAGTATTAATGCCAGCAGCAGGATATGAAGCTATAGTTGAATTCGTATTTGATGTAATGACTTCATACGGATTAAATGCATGTCCTCCATTATTAGTAGGTATAGGTGTAGCAACTTCAGTTGAAACTGCTGCAATGTTATCTAAAAAAGCTCTTTTAAGACCAATTGGAACTCGTAACCCAAATGAAAGAGCAGCTAATTTAGAAAAACAATTAATAGAAGGCTTAGATGCACTAAAACTTGGACCTCAAGGTTTAACTGGTTCAGCATCTGTTATGGGAGTTCATATAGAAAATGCGGCTAGACACCCTTCTACAATCGGTGTTGCAGTAAACGTAGGATGTTGGGCACATAGAAGAGGTAACATAGTAATAAATAGTGATATGACTTATGAAATAAACTCACATAAGGGGGCAATATTATAATATGAAAAAAATATTAAAAACACCAATAACAAATGAAGATTTAAAAGACATAAAAATAGGAGATGTCGTATACTTAGATGGATATCTAGTAACTTGTCGTGACGTTGCACATAGACGTTTAATAGAACAAGGAAGAAAATTACCAGTTGATTTAGATGGATTAGCAATATTCCATGCAGGTCCAATCGTAAGAAGAAAAGAAGGAACTGAAGATAAATTTGAAATGGTTTCTATAGGACCAACTACTAGTATGAGAATGGAAAAATTCGAAAAAGAATTTATAAAAGAAACTGGTGTAAAATTAATCATCGGTAAAGGTGGAATGGGACCTAATACTATGGAAGCATGTCAAGAACATAAAGCACTTCATGCAGTATTCCCAGGAGGATGTGCAGTACTTGCAGCATCTGAAGTTGAAGAAATAGAACGTGCTGAATGGACAGACCTTGGAATGCCAGAAACTTTATGGGTTTGTAGAGTTAAGGAATTTGGTCCATTAATAATATCAATAGATACTCATGGAAATAACATATTTGAAGAAAATAAAGTTATATTCAATGAAAGAAAAGATTCTATAGTAGAAGAACTTTCTAAAGAAGTTAAGTTTATAAAATAGATTTTTTAAGGCGGATATTTAATTATCCGTCTTTTTTTGTTTAAAAACACAATTTAACCTTTATATAACCCATAGCGAATGATTTTCGTATACAATTATATTAAGATATTTCAAAATTTAAAAAAATTGGAGTGTTGTTGTTATGCTTACAGTTATTAATTCTATTGAAAATGAAGTTAAAAATAATGACATGGGAACTTTTCATAGGTTCACTAAAGCAGCAGGGGCAGAGAAGATTTATGAAAGAAAAGAGTATATTATACTAAGAGTAAAAAAAGGCTACATAGTATACAATACGAAAAAGAATTTTGAAAATGGTCATACTCATCTTCAAAGTTTTGAAATGTCAAAAACTCTTATAGATAACATAATAAGAAAGAAAAGACCAAAAACTAATAATACATATTTAATTGAAAGTCATATAAGAGTTACAAAAGATAGTAAATATAAACAAATATTAGAGGAAATGTTAGAAGCAAAAAAGAATAAAACAAAGGACAAAAAATATCATAATAGAAGTTATTGCAATGCTTGCTAGAAATGAAAGAATCACCTATGGGAAACTAGAGGTGATTCTTTTTTGTATGTAAATATAAAAAAAGGTAATAATAATTTATTAAGTGTTTTTTATTTGAAAAAAGTAAATTTTTTTAAAGGAGATGATAGATTATGAAAAAGAAAAATAAATTATTTGGAATAATAGTTGTTTTAGGGATTATTGCATTTGTAGGGTACTTTAGTCCTTTGGGAAATTTAATGAATCAAGAAGAAACACATATAAAAGAGGTTATTAATAAAAATAGCATAACTAGTAATAATTATACTCTTTTAGTTAATAAACAGTATATGTTGGGAAAGGACTATGTACCTAAAAACTTAGAAAAACTTAATATAGATTTTTTAAGTGATACAAGTGAAGAATCTAAATATATGGTAAAAAAAGCAGCAGATGCTTTAGAAGATTTAGTTGAAACTGCAAAAGAAGAAAATATAACTCTTATAGGCTCTTCTGCTTATAGATCATATAAAAGCCAAGAGAGGGTTTTAAATCAGGAAACTAATTCAAAAGGAACAGTTTATGCAAATAAATACGTGGCAAAACCAGGTCAAAGTGAACACCAAAGTGGATTGGCAATTGATGTAACAAACAAAGCTAGATGTTTTGATAAAACTAGTGTAGAAGCTCAGTGGTTAGCTAAGAATGCTTATAGATTTGGTTTTATATTGCGTTATCCAGAAGGAAAAGAAAATATTACGGGATATAACTATGAACCTTGGCATATTAGATATGTGGGGAAATCTGTGGCAAAAAATATTTATAAGGGAAACATTACCTTAGAGGAATATTTAAAATAAAAGTAAAAAATTATGGGGGAGTGAAAGAAAATAAAATATAATATTTTTTATGAAGAAGAGGGCGAAATAGAAGCAAAATTAATAAAAGAAATATTAAATGAACTTAATCCAGTAAATATTTTAACTTCCATATATAAAGTAAATAATTTATAAGTATTTACACAATCTAAATATAGACATCATTTTATTTAGATTATAAAGAGGTGAGAATATGACGGAGAAAAGAGAAGTTAACAAATTTAATTTTAAATTTGAAAATACTTATATAGATTTACCAAATTCCTTTTATAGTGAAATAAATTTAAGTCCTGTAATAAGACCGGAGCTTATAGTTTTTAATAAATCTTTAGGAAATTCTTTAGGATTAAATAGTGAAGAATTAAAAAGTAAAGAAGGATTAGAGATTTTAGCAGGCAATAAAAAGGTTGAAAATGGAGAATATATTGCTCAAGCTTATGGAGGTCATCAATTTGGACATTTTAATATGTTAGGAGATGGAAGAGCACTACTTATTGGTGAACAAAAAACAAATGAATTATTGAATATTACAGGAAAACCTAGCGATAAATTTGATATTCAACTGAAGGGAAGTGGTAGAACCCCCTATTCACGTGGAGGAGATGGGAGAGCAGTACTAGGGCCCATGCTTCGTGAATATATAATTAGTGAAGCGATGTATAATCTAGGAATACCAACGACTAGAAGTTTAGCTGTAATAAAAACAAATGAAAAAGTTTATAGAGAATATGTAAAAAAAGGTGCCATATTAACTCGCGTGGCAACAAGTCATCTTAGATTTGGAACTCTTGAGTATGCAGCTAACTTTTTAGGAAAAGATAGTGTTAAAAAACTAGCTGACTATGCCATTGATAGACATTATTCTCATATTAAAAATAATAAAGATAAGTACTTAAATTTATTAGAAGAAATAGTAAAAACTCATGCAAGTTTAGTAGCAAAATGGATGGGTGTAGGTTTTATTCATGGTGTTATGAATACAGATAATATGACCATAAGTGGTGAAACTATTGATTATGGACCTTGTGCTTTTATGGATATTTATGATCCAGATACAGTATTTAGCTCCATAGATGTTCATGGAAGGTATGCTTATAAAAATCAACCTAACATGGCATCTTGGAATATTTGTAGATTTGCAGAAACATTGCTACCTTTAATTGACGAAGATATGGACAGAGCCATAGATTTAGCACAAAAAGTTATAAATAAATTTACTGATTTGTATTTTGAAAATTGGATTTCTATAATGAGAGCTAAATTAGGACTTTTTAATGAAGAAATTATGGATAAAGCTATAATTGAAGATTTACTAAATATGATGGAAAAATACAAAGAAGATTATACAAATACTTTTGTATCATTGACTTATAGAAAAAATATGGACAGAGGTATGTTTTTAACTGCAGAGTTTACTAATTGGCACAAAAACTGGCAAGAAAGATTATCTAGACAAGATAAGTCCATAGATGAAGCTTATGAACTTATGAAAAAATCAAATCCAGTAGTAATTCCTCGTAATCATAAAGTTGAGAAAGTTCTAAAGTCAGCAGAAAATGGTGATTTAACTGTAATGAATGAATTACTGTCTGTTCTTAATAATCCATATGAATACAAAGAAGAATTAAAAGAATATACACAATTGCCAGATCCTTCAGACTTACCATATAGAACTTATTGTGGAACTTAAAAAATGACCCCGAGGGGTCATTATTATTTTACATAACTTCCAGAAACATATCCTGTCAATCCTTTATATTTAACTTTATACCATCCAGATGACAATTTGTCTAAAATCTCTAGGGTAGTGTTTTTAGGTATAGTATATAAAACTAAAGAAGAAGTAGAAGCACTTTTTCTAAAGTTAAGATTAGTAGTAGTAACACCTTGATTTTTATTAGTTGAAGATGTAGAGTTATTATTCAGTGTTACATATTTACTAGAGATATAGCCTGTTTGATTTTTATATTTAACTTTATACCAACCAGAGATAGATTTATCTAAAATCTCAATAGAAGTATTTTTAGGAATAGTAGCTAAAATACTAGAAGAAGTAGAAGCACTTTTTCTAAAGTTAAGATTATCAGTAGTAGTACCCTTATCTGAAGTAGTAGGAGTACTGTTATTACTATTACTATTGTTATTACTGTTGCTATTATTGTTAAGTGTTACATATTTACTAGAGATATAGCCTATTTGATTTTTATATTTAACTTTATACCAACCAGAGATAGATTTATCTAAAATCTCAACAGAAGTATTTTTAGGAATAGTAGCTAAAATACTAGAAGAAGTAGAAGCGCTTTTTCTAAAGTTAAGATTGTCAGTAGTAGTACCCTTATCTGAAATAGTAGAAGGTTTATCTATAGATGGTGTATTATTTGAATCACTACTTGTTGTAGCATTCCAAGTTTTTAAACAAGTATAATTTAAATCTACAGCACCTTTTATACCAGGAACAGAGCCTTTTTCTGAATATTGCCACATGGAAAATGGCCTTCCAAAAGTATTATTAGAATTATATTGAGCAACCCATAAATTATTAGAATTTAGAAGATCATCACTAAAATAATGACTACTAAAATCTTTATTTGTATATATACCACTTATGTATCCTTGGGATTTTACTGTATTTAAGAATGAATTAGCTATTTGTGTACCTAAACTTTTTGTTATAGTTACACCGTTTTTACGAGCATAAGATACACTTTCATATTCAAAATCAAAGAAAACAGGATAATTAATACTTTTTTTATAAGGTGATATGGTATTTAAACACATTTGTGCTTCAAGTTTTGCTTGTGCAGCACTAGTTGCATAACTAAACCAGTAAACACCTATTTTAAGTCCTGCATTTATAGCACCTTCAATGTAGTTTTTAAATTGGCTATCAACAGTTGAATTTCCATATCCAGCTCTTATTATTACATAATCGACACCTGAATTTTTAACACTTTGCCAATTTATACTGCCATTCCATTTGCTGACATCAATACCTTTTTCTAAAGGATTTAAATTAATATAAGAAGAATATACATATCCTTCTTTGCCGTTATAATCAATTTTGTACCAGTTATTATTTCTTCCTAAAATTTCAACAGTACTATTTATTTTAAGTGTACCCATTAAACTATTTGAAGAAGATGGTCCACTTCTCACATTCAGATTATCTGTTGTAACGTTGCCACTTCCAATGGATTTAGGATTTGATAAAGTTGTAGTTTCTAAATTAGATACACTGGGTAAAGATCTACCCAAAGAGCCACCCATACTATAAGTAATTTCCTCTTCTGGATCTACTTGATATTCATCGAACTTATTTATTTCAGTCGAATTACTATTATTGTCATTTGTATTAATTTTGACTTTAAACTCATCATCAGATAAAATTGCAACTTCATCAGCTGATGAAATTATCATATTTTGCGAAGTGATAGCAACACCTAATGATAGGGTTACAAAAGACTTAGCTTTTTTAATCATGTTTTTACCCCTAACTATATAAAATTTTTATGTAAATATATGTAAAATTATACATTAAATAAGTTATTTTTTGTATATTTAAACAAAAATATAAAAAATAAATTGTAAAGTAAAAAGTACTATTATATATTACGAAAATGTAATGTTGCTGAAAGGTATATCCATATTTAAAAGATTAAAAATTTTATATAATGAAATCATATTAAGAGAAGTTAAAGTAATTAACTGGGAGGGAATAGGAAAATGAAAAACATATTAAGTGTTGAAAAAATAGAAAAATACTATGGAAATAAAGATAACGTAACAAAAGCCATAGATAATATAAGCTTAAAAGTTGATGAAGGAGAATTTGTAGGAATAATGGGACCTAGTGGAAGTGGTAAAACTACACTACTTAACTGCATTTCTACAATAGATACTGTCACAACAGGAAATATAATAATAAACGGAAAAGACATAACAAAGTTAAAATCAAAAAAATTGGACAAATTTAGACAAAATGAATTAGGATTTATATTCCAAGATTTTAACTTATTGGATACATTAACTGCTTATGAAAATATAGCATTAGCCCTTACGATAAAAGGAGAAAAAACATCTAAAATAGATGGAAAAATAAAAGAAGTTGCAAAATATTTAGGAATTGAAGCTATTTTAAATAAATACCCTTATCAAATGTCAGGAGGACAAAGACAAAGGGTGGCATCTGCTAGGGCAATAGTTACAGATCCATCATTAATTCTTGCTGATGAGCCAACAGGAGCACTAGATTCTAAATCTGCAAGACTTTTACTTGAAAGATTTGAAAGCTTAAATCAAGATTTAAATGCGACTATATTAATGGTAACTCATGATGCATTTACAGCAAGTTATGCTCACAGAATATTGTTTATCAAGGACGGTAAAATATTTACAGAAGTAGTAAGGGGAAATGATTCTAGAAAGGAATTTTTTAATAGAATAATGGAAGTTATTACTCTAATAGGAGGAGATGACAACAATGTATTCTAAAATAGCATATAAAAATGTTAAAAAAAGTTTTAAAGATTATAGCATATACTTTTTAACTTTAACATTGGCAGTTTGTATATTTTATAGCTTTAACTCTATTGAATCACAAAATGCCATGATGGAGATGAACAAATCAGGCAAAGAATATGTACAAATACTTACTACTATAATATCTTATGCATCTGTATTTGTAGCATTTATTTTAGGAAGTCTTATTCTTTATGCCAATAATTTTTTAATTAAAAAGAGAAATAAAGAGCTGGGAATTTATATGACTCTTGGTATGTCAAAGAATAAAATTTCAAAGATATTAATATTAGAAACATTGATAGTTGGAGCACTTTCTCTTATAAGTGGATTGATTATAGGTCTTATAGTATCACAAGGATTGTCAGTGCTTGTATCTAAATTATTTGATTTTAAAATGACGTCTTATTCATTTATAATATCTACATCAGCCATAATGAAGACTATTTTATACTTTGGAATAATGTTTATATTAGTTATGATATTTAATTCCTTTGTAATTTCAAAATATAAAATAATAGATTTATTGACAGTTGGTAGAAAAACAGAAGAAATAAAATTCAAAAATCCAATTATATATTTAATTACATTTATTTTATGTGTAATTTCTTTAGGAACTGCATATAAATGGGCATTAGATTTAGGATTAATGGGTATAAATGAACCCAAATTTATTGCAGCCATAGGACTTGGAATTATTGGAACAGTATTATTTTTCTTTTCTTTGGCAGGGTTTATACTATATGTAGTTAAAAAGAATAAAAAAGTTTATTTCAAAGGATTAAACATATTTATAG
>JABLTO010124059.1_pt1 | contig 14479 bp, 10 predicted proteins | sample 7160091 | NCBI WGS metagenome assembly JABLTO01 (sample SAMN14651225, study PRJNA627086) | human gut metagenome | isolation source: feces | host: Homo sapiens
ACTGCTCTTTTTGTTTGCTCTGAATCTGATACTTTCCTAATGAATTATATCTCATTTTTTGAAACATAGCGACAGTTATGTTTATTTCTTGCGCTCATTTTTACGTTCAAGAATAATATTTACTTGTCAAAGTCCAATGCCAGAGTTTTGCTGGCATGATCACTCAAGATTCCGAGAGATCATTTGTATTTCTTTTTCAAATATGTCCATTGATTATAGTAGGTATTCGCATCGTAAGCCATCACTCTGACTGGCATTGCATAATGTATATTTTGCTGTCAATATTTATCAGAATGTTTGTTCGTATCTCTAGTTATCAGTAAAATTCAAAACATTATTCGTCCAATACTCAATGTACTTGTCTGGATTACATTTTTCAGCAATAATCTTTACACACTTCTTCCCAAACTCGCAAAGTTTTTCCCTATTATCAGAAAGAGTCTTTATTCTTTCTGCAATTTCATTGATATCTCCTACCGGGCAAATATAGCCATTTCCATCCTTTACAATAAATTCTCCTGCTCCGCTTACATCCGTTACAACAGGAACACAACCATAAGACATGGCTTCCAGCATAGATAGACTTGTTCCTTCATATTCGGAAATATTTACAAACACATCCTGCCTTTTCCAAAAGGAATCCATTTCACTTTTGGGCAGACGTCCTAAAAGCTGAACTTTATTTTCCAGATGATTTTCCTTTATAAAATCCGCTATCTTTTCCAAACATTCTCCCTCTCCTGCGATTTGAAAAAGATAATTGATTCCTTGCTCTTCTAACTTTTCGATAAGGTTCGGAAGAAGGTCAGCACGCTTTTGCTGATGCACTAACCTTGCAGCATATCCAATTCTAATTGATTTCTGTGTATTCCATTCCTTTTTACAACTTAAATCAACCTCTATCGGCTGTTCTTTAAAATCATATTTTTTCACATCAAAGTTATATATTTCCTGCATACGAATACGAATCTGGTTACTTACACAAAATACTTTATCAATATATTCACTTAACATCATATGCGCATCAAATAAACTTTTATTATCATTGTGAATTACTGAAATAATCTTAACCGAATCGGGATATTTTCTTTTTACGATAACTGCTGCCATAAAAGCACATCCGGCAAAATTATTTACAAAAGTAAACGGCAGATTTTGCTCCATCATAGAAACCATACGTGAAATAGTATTATGTTCCGAAACACGATACACTAGCTTCTCATATTTTTCTTCTAAATGAGGCTGTTCCACTCCACCAAGCAAAATGATCCTTTTACCCTTTTTTTTAAGTCCAAGCGCTAAATTAGCAGCCCAGAGTTCTGTACCTCCCCATCCAATTCCTTCATACATATCTACAATAATCGTATTATCTACATAAACAATCCCATTACCCTTTATTTCCTGATTCATCCTTTGTTCACACAAAAGGTATAAATCATTCAATCCAATAATATTATCTGATAACCCCATTTCAGAAAGTTGATTTCTTATGGCATTCTCATGAGTATTGGAAATAATAATTTTACATGGTAAAAAGCCAGTTAACTCATCCGGTGAGATTACTGGCTTTCCATATAATACTGTTCCCCATTTGGAAGAATCATTATCTGTGAAATAATCAAAATCCATGTAGAGATATTCTAATAATGCATTATATTTTTTGGCATAAACTCCTGCACCAAAGAGGATAATTTTCTCCATTCCACTCAACTCTTTTTTAGCAAAGTAATTCCATCAGTTAAACTATCAGTCCACTTATATTCCATTTGCTGAACCACCTCAAGTCCTGCCCTATCTGCAAAATGAGCAAATAAGTCCATACTCATATAATTACGTCCGCACTCTCCACTTAGGAACGTCGCTTTATAATCTTTGCTATTATTACTGTGGTGAAATAATGCCATTCCACCTGATTTCAAAATTCTATATGTTTCCTGTAGATAATGATAAACATCTATAGATTCAAAATGTACCATTGCATCATAAGAAAAAATAGCTGTCACAGAATTATTTTCTATTTCTTTTAAATCACAACCAGAATTTGTATAATATTTTATTTTATCTATTCCCTGAAATCTTTCCTTACAAAAATCTATATTTTTCTGCAGGATATCTACCAATATAATGGAATCTGCTTTTTCAATATATTGAGGAACATGTCTTCCCCTTCCACATGCAAGCTCTACAACTTCTGTAATGTCAAGTTTATCAAAAAGCTGTTTAAATGGACTAGAATTACTCCAGAAAATATCTATATTTTCTTGTTCTTCTGCATTTAGAAAATACTTTTCCATATGATTTATATGAAAATCAGCGCATTCATTTCTCCTATCTTCTACGCTGTTTATTTCTAAAAAATCCGTATACTGATAAATTGGATTTTTTATTCCTTTTTTGCGCAGCTCCTGTTTTACTTCCTGATGTGTCTTCGACATTATTGTATTTAATATAGCTACGTCTTTATAGTCAGAAATAACCAGTTCACTTGATAATACGCTTTTTCCCATAAAAGTGCTTCCGATTTTTTGAGAACTATTGTCGCCGAATGCAACAATATTAAGCTTATCCTTCAAATTTTCAAAAGCATATTGACCACCATCTCCACAGCCCCAAAGGATTACTTTTTGCTTATTATTTGAATCATTCATTATTATTTCCCCTTACAATAAAATGCTATTTTTCCTATTTTATTTTCATATATCTCTAAATTGCATATAACACTGTTTCTGAGTCTGAAAAAGAATAGTGTCTAATATAAAATTTATAATCCGGTACTAACGAATGAATATATTGCGGAATTTCTATAATGTCTTCAATTTTATGATATATGCATATTGCAAGTTTAGGTTTATATTTTTTTATTGTTTTCGATGCTCCAATTAATGCTTGTAATTCAGAACCTTCAATATCCATTTTTACAAAAGTTACTTTATCATTTATTACATTATCTAAAGCTTTTACATCTATCTTTTCTTCCCCATCATTATCAATTCTTGACTGTATACTTCCCTCTGCCTTAAAACAAAGTGTAGTATCACAGCTCCACATTCCAGATGATATAACCTGTACATTTGAGCTATCTATTTCTTCAAGTTCTTTATTAATTTTTTTCAAATTATTATTATCTGGTTCAAATGCATAAATTTTATTTACTTTACACATGTTCATCAGTATCTTGCTGGTTTCAAAATCAAAACATCCTCCATCGACAAATATTTCTCCATCATTTACCTGCACTACTTTATTATCAAAATACTGTACTCCTACTGAGTCAATTTGCTCTTTAGTCGCAAAAGAAATTAACTGCTTATTAGGGAAAAATTGTTGTAGAAAATGTATAACTTCATCATAATAAGTTGTCGTACTTATTATAACAGTTGCATCTCTATGTTCATGTATCAACATATCTGGCGAAATAACTTCATATCCAAAATATTTTTTCCCCTGCTTTTTTTCATCTTTATCACAAACATAATTAATCTTTATACCATATTTGCGACATGCAAGCGTTACCATTTCACAATTATAACCTGCTCCATAAATGATTATTTTCTTTCTATTTTCCAATGTTTTAATTCTTTCAGAGAAATCAATAAACGAGTCCTCTAGCAACCTATATATATATTCTCTATCTAATGAAATAGAATACATTAATCTATCTATAAATAGTTTTTGCGATTTTTCATCTGCCATCCATGAATATATTTCTCTTATTTGCTCCAAAGTTTTTTTTGATACTTCCATTTACTTTCCCCACTATCGTATTCTTCTTTTCACTATATACAGACATATTGATCAATTAGTGACATTGGCATCTCCCAATATATTTTTTCTTCTTTTATTCCCATCTCAACTAACGATTTTTTTATTTTTACCATCATATCTTTATCACTTATTGCTAATAAAATTACATCATATTCCTGCTGCTTCAGTTGCTCAATATCTTTGACATTCATACCATTTTTTTTATAATATTCAAACATTTTGTCAACCCAAATTACTAATTCTGTATCTTTAGATGTTTTAAGTTGCCTTTCGTATGCCTGACCTACCATTCCTGCCCCATATAATGCTATTTTTTTCCCATATTGGTATACTTTTGATGGAACAATATATAAAGGAATCTTAACCATATCATCTATATCCATAAAATAATTGAGTCCTCTAAACACATTTAAAACTATATATGCTGATAGCTGTTTTTTTAATGTATCATAGCATTCATGGTTCTTATACAAATCTAATAAATGTTCAAAAATATCTCCCATTTGTTTTAATATCTTATTGTTTTTACTATGAACTGTTGAATTTTCCCTGAACCTATAATGGTAAAATGCTTTATGTATTACCTGCACAGTATCAACAAAAGGTATGCAAGAATATACACAAGCAGCATCTTCCCCATAAGTTAAATCATCTTGGATTTGATTAAAATACTTCTGTGCTATATCTAACCTGAATAACTTTGTAACCATATTAGGAAGAATACCTATATTAGAAATTCCATTATTAAAAAAAAGATGCTTGCATATCTCACCCGAATCTCTGTAATAACACCTCTCCTCCATGCCATCGCATAATATAGAAACACTATTCCCATATTCTTTAAAAAAACCTGTAGAAATAATATCTGCATTGCTTGATTGAATTTGATATGCTAAATACGCATACATATCTAATTCAATCCAGTCATCCCCATCAACAAACGATATATAATCGCCCTGAGCAATTGCTATTCCTGCTTTTCTAGCCGAAGATTGTCCTCCATTATTTTTATGAATAACTTTAATTCTAGAATCAATTTTAGCATAATTATCACATAACAGTCCGGAATTATCCGTCGAACCATCATCAATAAGAATAATCTCCAAATTATCATATGTTTGATTAATTATACTTTCAATACATGTTCCAATATATTTTTCAATATTATAAACCGGAACAACAACTGATATTAATCTTTCCATAGGTTTCTTTCCTCTACTCGACAAATATAGATATCCTTTTCAACACATTTTGAATTTTTATTATTTCATAGCCATACTTTGTTGAGAACTTCATTCCAAAATTTAATATGTACACACATTTTTGACTTTGAGGTAATAATATCATGTGATTTTTCACCAAACTCTTTCAATTTACTTCTGTCAGAACATACTTCTTCTACTTTCTCAGCAATTTTATAAACATCCCCCACAGGAACTATAAATCCATTTTCATTATCCGTTATATCTTCTTTAACTCCTGACGTATGTGTCACAATGGGGACTGCTCCATTTGCCATAGCTTCCATAATAGAAATACTTCTTCCCTCATAATCAGCTACATTTATACACACATCTATTGATTTCCAGAAATCAGAAATTGCTAATCTGTCTATTTTTCCTAAATAATTTACCTTATTGTTTAGACTGTTATTGTTTATAAATTCGTTTAAAAGGGACGTTGCTCTACCTTCTCCTGCTATTTTAAATTTATAGTTTATTTTTTTCTCTTCCAGAATGCATATTAATTTAATAATTAAATCAATTCTCTTTTGTTCTATCTCTATTCTTCCAGCATATCCTAATACAAGTGGTTTTTGACAATCTGTTGTATATTTTCGTATAAGTACTTCATCACTTTTTATAGGACATGTCATATGAAGTGTTTTTTGAGGATTAACTCCTCTTTTTCTCAAAGCATTTTGAATATCCTCACTAACTCCAATATACAAATCTATACTTTCTCTGAATTTAGGATAACCCATATAATTCTCTTCGCATCCACCATGTACAACTGAAATTATTCTAATCGAATTCGGATATATTTTTTTTAACATACAGGCAGCAAAAAAAACAATATCTAGCTGACTTGTAATTACTGTGCATGGCATATTTTTTTTGATAATATCACTTATTATTTTAATGCTATTTTGTTCTCCAATAACATCTCTAAATATAATCTTATCCTGCAGAACATCTGATATATCATACTCTCCATAAGAAGTTATAATAAAACTTTTTTCTCTACCCTGTCTTACAAATTCTGTACATAGCTCCTTTGTCCACTCTTCTATTCCACCTAATCCTAGTCCAAAATAGCAGTCAAATAAAACCGTGGGAATATTTGAAGTGATTCTTTTTATTTTCCCTTCTATTGCATAACGTTCACTAATTTGAATACATAACATTTTTATTAAATCAAAATATTCAACTTCATTAATCAATATTTCATTGTTAATACTTTTAATGGCTGTTCTTATTTCATTCTTACATTTTTCGTCTGCAACTGTTATACACAGCAGACTGTTTATCTGCTTATCCAAAAGGCAGGAAGGATTTGACACTACATATCCGCCAAAATATTCTCCCCACTTATTTGAATTGGAATCAATTATATAGACTACTGCCATATTACTTTCTGCCAAAATATCTAATATCACTTGACAGCGTTTCCCACATCCGTACAATATTACTTTTTTTTTATCCATTTTTCGTTTCCTCTAAATGTTCAAAACGAACTACTAACGTTTAACCCCATATACTACCCCTCTTCTAAGATCAATTGTATCAATCATATTGTCGTCATAGGGAAAAAACATATATCCTTTTGAATGTGCTGTAATATATCCATAGCTTCTCAAGATATGTGCAATATATTTTTCATCATACTGTCTATGATAACTGCATATAGCACATTGTGCTTTGCTTTTTGATAAAATTTCTTTTCCACCTAAAAGCGCATCTACCTCCGCTCCTTCTATATCCATTTTTATAAAATCTATATTCTCTTTTACTAAAGTATCCAATGTAATTTCACTGCCATTATCTCTTCCTGATAAGAATTTATTACAAAACACCACCTTGTCCCTATATGGTGCAAATGTCTTTTTCAAAGCTTCCATCCATAACTCATCTACTTCAATTAAATAAATTTTTTTTGCCTTTTCAATATAGCGAAGTGAAAAATTTCCCTCACATACTCCTGCATCTACAATAATTGAATTATCAGGCATACAAAAATTATCAGGTATATATCGATGTGGAGACTCACTTCCCTGCTCATACAAAATATCCTCTACAATTTCCTTGCCGTTTCTTTTATTAAATTTATGATTTTTAGGAAAAAACATTTTCTTACCCAAAAACATAATGTAAGGAAATCCGTTTTCATCTCTAAATACTTCCGAAAATTTCGTTATAGGAGGATGATAGCTCCCAAGTATATGCAAATCTCCCGTCTTATATTCTTTAAGTACATTTACTATATCTTCTTCCTCATTGTCTTTGTACTTTTCTATTAATTGTTCGCATATTTTTTTTTCAATATCTTTAAAAGTAATTATTTTATCTTCTGGAACTTCTAAATCATTTATTAATTGTTCTTTTATTTCTTTAAAATACAATGAACAAATAATAACAATATCATAATCTATTTTGCATAATTCATCTGGTGATACTATTGGCAAATTATTGTGAAAAGTTTTTCCCCACAAATTTGAATTATTATCAGTAAAACATACAATTTCAAAGTCATGGTACATAATTTTTTTTTGTAAAAAATCTATTGTCGTACCACCTACACCCCATATAATTGATTTTATTTTCTTACCCATACCTAATCCTCTAATACACAATCCTTTCTGCCTTTATCCCTTGCTGGAGCAATAACTGTTAATATTGCTACTTTTCTTCCAAGTATAATATATATGCTTCTATTCCTTCATTTAAAAGTTGTTTCTTAATATCATACGCAACATTTGAATATGTCGAAATAACAATATTAAAATTATCTTTTATTTCTTCAATGTATTCTAAAGAAAATATTTTTTTCCCTCTAATTTCTTTTCCTATTTTTGATGTTGAATTGTCCCCAAATCCATATACACAATCTTCTCCAAATAAATCCAACAATTCTTCTGCTAAAATACCTGCTCCAAACAAAATAAATGGTTTGGAATTATTAACTTTTCTTTTTATGTCCTGAACCGCAATATGAAAATTCTTATATTGTAAATGTACTTTACCATCCATACCTTTTCTTGCTTCGTATCTAAAAGGTTCCTCTAAATTTACTTTCTCTATTGGCGTTTTCTGCGCAACTAAAAAAGCATCGTTCCATTCATCTATCCATTCATCTGCGCAGTCAATGTGAGGAATACCAGCTACTGATGTGTGATGTACATACAAATTAGCCCATTTTGCCAATGATGCTAAACCATCAGAATAATATCTATAACAGTCTAATGGTGCTTTATGTTCATGCCCCGCATTAGGCGCTGTAATAAAGCATACGCCACCTGGTATTAATATTCTTTCTATTTCTTTCATTGTGAGCCAGGGAAATTCAATATGCTCAAATACTTGTCCTGAAATAACAATATCATATGTATTATCTTCTATTTCTTTCCATGAATAAATATCTTGAGGTACTATATCTACATTGGGACCTGCTATCATGTCTAAACCACAATAATTAAACTTATCTTTATTAAACAAGTCTTTGTATGTACCATTTTGATTATAACTTCCAATATCTAATACTCTAATCCTATCCTTCTTATCCCAATATGGTTGATACCATTTTAATAAATACTCCATTCGCAAATATGATGATTTATGCATATTTTAAATCCTCTTTCTCTAACTAAATTCATATACAATAGGCCTCAAATTATCGTCAGTAAAATATATAATTCCATAATTATTAATATTACACTCTAGTTTTTCTATAATCTTCCTAAAATACAATATTTTGAGGCTTTATACCTTGTTGTACTAGGAACTCTTTTACAGATTCACAAATACGCTTATTTTCTATCGCAATTACAACATAGTCAAATAAATAATTTCTAGTTTCTGTAATAGGTCGTATATTATCATCAGCCATATATTTCGCATTTTTATCTACCCATAAAATTTCAGCATAATAATTTAATCTTTTTATTTGTCGATAAAAAACTTTTCCTTTTTCTCCGGCACCATACAAAAGAATCCTTTTCATATAAGGTATCTTATCAAACGGAAACAGAAACCTCTCAACATCTGGAACATCATTATATTTCATTCTTTTTAAATTAACTGAATACATAAAGAAATATTCTATTTGCTTTCTAAACATCTCTTCATATTCCAATGTACAGAATTCTTTTAACAAATACTTATACAAATTATAAGTTTCATCAAAAAATTTGTCTGCTTTTATATATGAAGCACATTCACTAGTTCTTTGTCTATGCATGTAATAGCATTGGGAAATTACTTGCATGGAATTTATTTTTTTATATAATGGATATGTAATTGAAATGTCATCTCCATAATAAAATGCACCTTGTAAGCTCTCATACATCTTTAACACTAGTTCTCTCTTAATTATTCTCACACATTGTGAACATTCTACTCCTGGTGTATTTTTTTCGAAATTCCATATTAGTTGTGGATATACTTCCCTCTCTATTCTCTCTCTGTCATAATACCCTGTTTGTAAAGAGTGAAATTCATATTTTCTATTATGTTTATCAAAATATCGACATATCTCAAAAAAAATCATATCTATGCCTTTATCCATATATTCATTCGCATAAATATAAGATTGTTCTAATATAAAATCATCTGCATCTACAAATGTAACATATTCTGTTGTACTATTTTTTATTCCTGTATATCTTGCACCTGCAAGACCCTTATTCTTCTGATGAATAATGCGTACCCTTGAATCATTCTTTGTTAATTCATAACATATTTGTAGTCCATTATCGTCAGAACCATCATCCACTATAACAATTTCAATATCATTAAGTGACTGATTTTGAATACTTTCAATGCATTCCTTTATGTATTTCTCCGCATTATACAATGGTACTATTACTGTTAATTTTGGCATTTCTTACTCTCTTTCTATTCACGCTACATCATAATTGTCCTTATAATAAGTATCTTTGGGTCATTTTTCTGCAGATACAAATTCAATATAATCTTCCAAATTCATAAAATGATCTTTTTCATATAACATATTCGAATAATATGCTATTTGATTAAGCGTATCCAAACATTGTTTTACTGAAATTTCTTTATACGTAATATCATACTCTCGAACGTCTAATGTGTCCGAGTCAATTATTATCATTTTTTTCATTTCCCAACTAATTGAAAAAAATTTCTTTACTGATTTTATATATACAATATTAAAATAATTAAACGGATAATCGTTCTGCGATAAAACCGAATTTCTATCAATTACTGGCAACAATTTTCCACTTATACATTCATTCAATTTTAAATCAATTACGCATGTTTGCATTTGCCTTGCTGGTAATAAAAAAATTTTATCATTTTGAATAAATCCACACTGAAAAGGTACATTTCGAAGGGAAATTCTATCATTAGCTAGATTACTATATACATTGTGTGATAAAACTGTTAAATCTCTCATATTAATATTAATAACATGAATCTGCCATATACTGTCAATAATTACAGAATACAAATTTTGCTTTTCGCCAAAAAGCATTTGCAACATTATATTGGATACATCGACATTAATCTTAACATACTGTGTATCATTTTGATTTAAGTCAACTACCGCCACCATTATTTGTTTATTGAATGGAAGAATCAGTTTTTCTTCATATATAATTCCATCCTGCCAGAAACAACTTTCACTTTCATTTCCAACCTGATATACTTTCATTTTATAAGAATCTAAATCAATTCTAAATACTTCCTTGTGCAAACCATATAAAATTATTTCGTTACTAAATTCTGTTATTCCAAACAAATGCTTATATTTACTGCTATACTTACTAAGAATATTCAAAAAAGAAAATTCTCCCGATTCTAATTCATATTTACAGATATCCTGAGCATTATAAGGTATTAAATATAAAACTCCTTTTCTATAAAAAACCTTTCTATATGATAATATCCTCTCTGTATTGGGTATCTTACCCAAACATTTCAATTTATGCGTAATAATATCCATTTCCATCAGTAAATTATCATTCTGCGTAATATACCAAACTTTATTTTCAAAGCACGCAAAACCTGAATATGTACAATTATTTATTTGCATATTCTCTCATATAGTCCAATTATCTTAGATAGTAATTGGATTTTTCCTCTCTCCCAATTGTTACTGGGTATTTGTTTCCATCTCTGATATATTTTGAAAAGACAGAATGGGTTCTATATTTTTTACAGCTTTTTTGTCACCTCATATACAATTATAAACACACTGTATCATACATTATTTCTATGTTTACTCAAGCTCTTTTTTGTAAAATACACCATCTTTATAATGATCCATTTTATCAAATAAGTCTTGTGTCACACCTTGCAACTCTGTATGTCTTTCCTCATCAATTTCATTAACATAATACTTAAACAATTCTGTTGTACTCTCTGTCTTGCTTCCTATTAAGCCTCTAATATCCTGTAATCTTTCATCTTTAAAATATAATTTATTTATTGGAATTCTCCTTCGTTCATAATATCCAAAATGAACTAAATAGAACATATATATTTCATTTATATCTATCTTTTTATTTACTTTATCAAGATTAAATAACACTGCATCATATTCTTCTATTGTTTTAGGATTAATATCAAAATCAAATGCCATATGCGGATTATTTCCTGCGTTAATAACATTAATCCCTAACATTGGATATTCATACCCTATACTCCCATGTATTGTCAATGCAAAACTTATTCCCTCTTTTTTCAATTGAAACGGTGACACATATTTCGGCAAAAGTTTTATTTTCGTATATTTCTTTACATAATCTTCAATTAATTTATCACCTAACTCTTTTTCAATTGGATGTGGTTTTAAATACCAATCATACTCCGTTTTTTCCGATATTTTTCCTAAATGTTCCATCCAATCCCATGGATCTGTAAAGAGCATATCTCCACACGAGAATGCATCATCTTGTGAATAATGTGGGCAAATCATAATTTTTATTTTTTTACTCTCATCTAGAAGTTTATGTGTTTTAGATGACTTATATATAGATTTACGTACCATTTCTTCGTTTCGAATTGCCCCCGCAAAATGTTCTTTTAATTTTTTCTCTGCCCATATAATACCTTTCTTTTTTTCTTCATTAGAAAGCATATAATAAAATTTCTTATAAAACTTGAAATTAAACTGTTCTTCATACTCCCATCTGAATGCAGTAGTATTAACTATAGTATATGTTGGAATATCATATGAAACAGCAAGTTTTCTAATAATACCTTCTCGATAATATATACCATCCCATAGTATAATTGCTTTTATACTTTCATGATTTTCATTAATATACTTGTTCCAAAAAACAATATATTCTATCATTCTCTTAATTTGTCTTTTTAAGTTGATATCAGACATATACACAATTGGGAAATCCAGCCTTAAATAATCCCTCAAAATATCTTTACCATAAAATTCTCCATACACCTCAATGTCAAGAATATCCTGTTTACACTTTATATGTCCCCACAAACGTTCGAATATATTATCTGCTTCTTTTTTTATTTCTGCAGTTGGTCTTTCATCTATAACTCCAGAAACATTAAATGACTCATACAATTTTAACAAATTATCATCAAAAGGTGATTCTACTCCTCCTGCACAAAGAATTTCTGCATCATACTTATCTGAGAGGTAATTAGCAGCATAGCTCCATGGAGCGTATGAAATTTCAGCAGTATTTCTATAAGGGATTACAACTTTTGCTTTTTTATTACTTTTTTTTCTTTTACTCCATAATTTAATATTTTTCTTGATAAAACATTTCGTATTATCATCTGCAAAGTCTATAGGCTTTGATGTTGCATCAAACAGTCCATTCCAAATCACAAAGTTTTTTTTATACTCAAAATGATATTTCTCTAATTGTTCTGAAATTTCATCACAATAATTTAATGAGGTGACAACAATCATCTCATTTATATAATTTTCTAATAGAAATTTAAAATTAACAATTTTATTTCCATAAAATGTATATCCTTTCTCAATATTATTATCGACAACATAAGCAACATTATAATCCTTACATATTTTTTTATATAAAATACTCCCCCAGAACCCTGCACCAAAAATAATAATTTTCTTTTCTGCACAAAGTTTTTTTATTTCTTCTAGATTTGTTTGATTTCTATTCATTGTCTATCACCTGCTTGTAAACTTCATTTACTCCAAAAAGCTATTATCACATATAACAACTTCTGCTAAATCAGCAGCCCACTAATTCAACTGATTTTTTACTATAAGCTCTCTAAAAGGCTATATTACTGCTTGTCCCAATAATTTATCATCTAGTGTGCAATATGCCTCTATCGTAGTGCATTTGAACCACTTTGAGTAATATATTGGGTTTAACTTGCAATACCACTCTCAATATATCACTCAAAGCTTTTCTTTATTATTCTCACCGTTTCCAACCATTCCATTTTTCTCATCATAATTCAGAAATTAGACTTTTTATTTAACTCCTACAGTCAACATATCACAACAAACAACCATTTTATTCTTATACCTTGTCTTTATATAATTTTTTATGTATGTACTCATTCTAAAATCACAAACTATAACTGCGTCAATATCATCATTATTAAGAATATCTTCTCCTTTTACAACATGATCCATAAATATCTGATTTACCATGATATTATTTGATCCAATTATCTCAAAGTCTACCTTATTCATTTCTGGAACAGCTCTTAAAATTGCTGCTAAGACATCATTATTTCCCCAAAAAGCTATTTTTCTTGAATGCTCTATAATATTTTTCAAATTCATTCTTACATTATCCCTATAATGCAAGAATGGATTGTATGTATATTCTGATTTACAATATTCACACTTAATAATTTTGGGAGCCGAAGTTGAACACCTGTATCCATATATATTGTTACCACACTTAGTACATTTGGCTTCTATGTCTATTCTATTTCTCTGAAGATATTTTACTGACTTAATCTCCTTTATATCATCACATACTTTTGCCATTTCATTTTGAATCCTTAATCCTAATTCAATATATTGTTCATCACTTAGCTTAGATACATTAATGTATGGACATCCCCATTCAATAAATTTTACTTTATCTTTTATAATTCCTTTCTCACATGCATATTTATACAAATACGTCCCTGGGAAAACTTGTATTAAAGCCAATCCAATGTTATATTGCCGATGTTCTCTCCACCATGTAAGAGTATTATTAATGCTTTCTTCATCTTCCTCTATGTCTCCAAAGATAAATGCACCATGAGCCTCTATGCCAACCTCTTGGCTACATTGTAATGCGTTTTCTATCATTTCTACCGTTATACCCTTACGCATACTTTTTAATATTCTGTTATCTGCACTCTCCAGCCCAAAACTAATAATTATGCATCCACTGTCTTTTAATAATTGCAACAATGGTTTTGTGACAATATTTACTCTAAGTTGAATAGACCACAAAATATTATACTTTCTTATCCTAGTGCAAAATTCATTTAATCTA
>JABLTO010225540.1_pt1 | contig 14459 bp, 7 predicted proteins | sample 7160091 | NCBI WGS metagenome assembly JABLTO01 (sample SAMN14651225, study PRJNA627086) | human gut metagenome | isolation source: feces | host: Homo sapiens
AATTAAAACCGGAGGCCTTGGAGAATGCCATCAGCGATAAAACAAAAGTTTTGCTGATCAACTTCCCTAGTAATCCGACCGGCGGTGTGATGAGTCATGATGATTATGCCAAACTGGTTCCGATCATAAAGAAACATCAGCTGATCGTCATCAGCGATGAAATTTATGCGGAATTGACCTATGACGGTGAATTTGCTTCGCTGGCTCAATTTGATGAAATCAAAGATCAGGTCATTGTCATCAACGGTTTCTCTAAAGCTTTTGCGATGACCGGATGGCGTCTCGGCTATCTGTTGGCAAATAAAACACTGATACAGGCAATGAATAAGATTCATCAGTATGTTATCATGTCCGCACCGACTGCAGCACAGTACGGTGCTATCGAAGGTTTAAAAAACGGCCTGTCTCATGTAGAAGAAATGGTTGCCTCTTATCGTGCAAGAAGAAACTTCATCGTTTCCGGATTCAACCGCATCGGACTGAAGTGTCATATGCCGCACGGTGCCTTTTACGTATTTCCCGACATCCGCGCAACCGGTCTCAGCAGCGATGCCTTCTGTGAGCTGCTCGTAAAAGAGGAAAAGGTTGCCTGTGTTCCGGGAACTGCTTTCGGTGAAGCAGGAGAAGGATTTATTCGCGTTTCTTATGCATACAGTATCGATCATATTCGTGAGGCTCTAAATCGTATGGAACATTTCCTAAAAAAATTTAATCTGAAGCCTCTTGAATAAAACGACAGCAAAAAAGGCATTCGCTGTTCCTGCAGCCAATGCCTTTTTTTTATCCGCACATATTTAAAAAAGCGATCAACGCGCTTTTTTTATAAAGCCGTGATCGCTATTTTATTTTGTCCGCCTTTATGATTAAACTGCTTTTTTGCGGATGCTCAGACGCAGCTGACGCATTGTTTTTACCATCTGATCTACTTCATCCTGTGATGCGCCTTTTCTGATTGTTTCCGCCTGAGTTAATACTTCTTCAAGTTCTTCCATATCCCAGCTGTAATACTCATCTGATGCTGCCAGCATGTCCTTGGCAAGCTTGATTTCGAAATCAAGCGCGCTGTAGTTTACCGCAGGTTTCAGATTTGAATATGCATTAATTAAAGCTTCGTTAGCCTGTTCAACAGCATCCTGTGTTGCTTCAGGATCTGCTAAGACACGCTGTGCCTGCTCCAGAGCAGATACAAAATCCAGCCAGCTTTCTTCACTGTAAGAATCCGGTGCCGTATCTTTTACCGCCTGATAGAACAGCTCCAGTAATGTTTTGTCAACTTCTTTTTCAACAGGCTTCAAATTTGAAATGGCAAGGCGAACAGATGCTGCCGCATTCAACAGAACTTCTGTATCCTGTGTACCGCTTTCCATCACTTCCTGAGCTGCACGTACGGCCTCACGAAGCGCTTCCACGCTCTGCGGATCGTAATCGCTGAGATCACCATTCAGGATATTCTGCCCTTCTTCGATTGCGGAGCGCACATCTTTCATTGCATCAATGACCTTAAGAGCACTCATTTCCGCCTCAATCTGCGTAATTGAATCAGAAGCTTCTTTCTTTGTTATTTCTTCCGGATCCAGTGCCAGAACAGCATTTGCCTTGCTTAACGCTGCATCCATGCCGGCGAATTCTTCTTCACTGTAGGAAGGACGAAGTGCCTCGCCTTCCTGAACCAGAGTACGCAGACGTGATAATGATTCTTCATCACAACGTTCTACCAATGCGCTTAATGCCTGTTCCAGCTTTTGCTGAACAGCATCGATCTGATCCTGAGCCGCATCTTCATCAGCGGCTACCGTTTTGGCTTCATTCAGCACTTTCTGCATTGCTTCATAGCTTGATGCAGTATACATTTGCGGATCCACAGCATCAGCACGCTCGATACTGTCATTCAATGCATCGAGAGATACCTCAAACACATGAATCTGGCATACCGCAGTCTTACCGTTGACCGTAGTAACCGTAATCTGTGCATCACCGCCGGCAACTGCCGTAACTACACCGTCTTTTACAGTAGCTACTTTATCGTCACTGCTGCTCCATGTCAGTGTCTTGCTTTGTGTCGTATCCTGTGGATTGATCGTTGCATGAAGTGTCAGAGTTTTACCAGCTTTCAATGTAGCCTGTGTCTGATCAAGTTCGACACTGATAATCGGAACTTCACGTGCCGTTACCGTAACCACGCATGACGCGCTGATGTTGTTGGATGTCGTAACCGTGATCTTGGCCTGACCAGGTGCCACGGCTGTGATCACTCCGTTATCCACAGTAGCAACGGCATTGTTGTCAGATGTCCATGTCAGTGTCTTATCATCTGTTGTTTCAGCAGGAGTAATAGTGGCTGTCAGTTCCGCCGTATCTCCTTCCGTCAATGCGAGTTCGCTTTCGCTCAGCGTAACATCAGTGATCGGAATATTTACTTTCTTTGTTACTTCCACACGGCAGGTTGCGCTCTTACCGTTTACCGCATAAACCGTAATGATGGAATAACCTTCTGACACAGCTGTTACATTGCCTTCCTGATCCACATCGGCAATACTTGGCTTACTGCTCTTCCATGTCAAAGTAGTGTCATCCGTTGTATTGACTGGTTCGATCATGGCACGCAGCTGCTGCGTTGCTCCCATTTCAAGCTTGAGCTGCGTCTGGTTCATTTTTACGTTTGTGATCGGACTGTTGACCGTAACTTTACATACAGCATAGACACCGTTATCAGCGACTGCCTTGATTTCAGCAGTACCGATGCCTTTTGCCATGACGTTACCGGTTGCACTTACAACTGCGACCTCCGGGTTATTGCTCTCCCACATGATTTTCTTATTGTCTGTTGTATCAACAGGTGCAATCGTTGCTTTAAGTGCCTTTTGGTTACCGATATTCATTGTCAGATCTGTTTCGCTCAATGTAATCGATGTGATCGGTTTTAATTCATCATTGACAGTTACCGTACATGTTGCTGTTTCACCAGCAGATGTTTTGGCAGTGATCACTGTTGTTCCGGCACCCTTTGCAGTAATGACGCCTTTTTCAACAACAGCAACATCCGGCTGTGAAGATGTCCATGTTAATGAATCATTGCTTGCAATTGCATAGTTTTTACGAATGACTTTCAGTTCACGTGTATCTCCGACCTGAAGATCCAGTGTATCTACATCGAAATTGATCATTTCATCCAGCAAACAATATTTCAAGTTATTGTTAATAGCGTAACTCCATGCGCCTGAGTTTTCAAATACGTTCAGGACAACTTTACTGTCATTGAAGAAAATTGTTGATCCAAAATCCTTACGTGGAATAGAAGTCGGGAAAGTTACACTTTCCAGCATCGGACAGTTTGCAAATACGTTGCTTCCGATTTTCACAACAGAAGAAGGAATGACAACATATCGCAGATTTTCGCAGTAACGGAATAATTCATCCGGAATTTCTTTGATACCGGAAGGAATTTCCACTGTAATCAGACTGTTGCATGAACTGAAAGCTCCTGAACCGAGTGATTCTAATCCTTTAGGAAGATCAAGTGATTTTAAATTCACGCATGCCGCAAAAGCGGATACACCCAGGCTAGTTACTGAATCCGGAATTTCGATTTCTTCCAGTGAACTGCAGGCACTGAATGCAGAATCAGGAATTGCCTCCAGATTCGGCGGAAGAATAACTTCAGTTAAGCCGCTGCATCCAGAGAAAACGGAATAACCAAGATTGGTAATAGATTCTGGAATCTTAACAGATTTCAGTGAAATACAATTCAAAAAAGCACTTTGTCCGATCTGACGAAGCGTGCTTGGAAAATCAATGATCTGAAGCATGAAGCAGTCAGAGAAAGCACTGTTCCCGATCGTTGTCAGTTTTTCGGAGAACTGGATTTCTTCCAAATTACTGCAGCCGCGGAATGCGCTGCTTCCAATTGAAAACAGATTTACCGGCATTGTTATCGCAGTGATAGAAACACATCCGCTGAAAGCACCGTCACCCAGTGACGTTACTGTTTCAGGAATTGTAATTTCTGTTAAACTGCGGCAGTCAGCCAGCATTTCACTTGGAATCGCAGTAATATTTGTAGGTAGATTAATCTCAGTCAATGAAATACAACCCTTAAAGGTTGATTGTCCGATACGATTCATTGTTTCTGGTAAGGTTACTTCCTTTAAATTGGAGCAGTGAGAAAACGCATAGGTTTGAATCGTTTTCACTGTATCCGGAACGACCAATGTTTCGATGCTCTTACATTCGGCAAAGGCACCGTATCCGATTGAACTGACAGTAATTCCGTCCAATGTTTCCGGAATCGTCAAATTCTGTTCTCCTCCGCCATAATTTGTAATTTCAGCTGTACCGTCTTCCAAAATTATATAACTGTAATCTCCAAATACTTTCGCAGAAACTCTAGGTACTACTTCAGGTACATTTAAAGCAATAACAGATAACATCATGGCAGCGGCAAGTACGGCTTTTATTATTTTTTTCATTTTACCTCCCAGCTATCATTAATGATAGTTCATGATGCTTTATTATGAATTCAGGTCACTTACGCTGCAACCGTAGTTATGTGATTCATAATATTTTTTAGCCATATTCTGTGAATAATAGCCCTTATTTTTATCAATAAATTTTTCTTGCAGCTCATCAGTATAAATAATGCTTTCCAGATCTATCTTTGAATAGTCCCATGTTTCCTTACTGCCAAAACCAGTATCCGTTCGGTTCAATTCAAGTTCAACGCCATCAACATCATCCAGGATGCTTTTGCGTACTGTCATATCTGTCAGCACCTTATTGCTTGCCTCATCCTTCGGATAGCCTTCATATTGATGAGTAATTGTTCCGCTGATCATCTGACCGCTTTCTTTCACATAGGTAATATGTACTGTACTGTCATAATCCATGCCTTCGATTGACTGTGAATAAGTACACAGCATTTCCGAATCAGCTTTAGGACTCTGATCCCCACAGCCTGAATATAAAAGAGTAGAAGCAGTCAGCATGGATACAAGGAAGAACGTTGATACTTTACGTTTCATGTCCCTTTCTCCTTTCATTTAAATACAAATTTAATTCATTTCAGAATCATTCAGTGATGACTTGTATTTCTTTCAGCCATTCTTGATAACTTTCCAATGTAACGCTCTCTTCACTTGAAAGAAGCGTACTCTGCGTTTCACCCTCACCGACAAAGTATAAAGACGGCGTAGTGCTGAAATCACCGAAATTATCATGTACCAGGCTCAAGTTCTGCTCTGTACTGCGATTCTCTTTATCAAGCGTAATACACCATAAGGTAATGCCCTTTTCTTTTGTATAGGCATCAGATTCAGAAAAGAAATCCATGCAGAAACCGCAATAGGTCTGCGTAATGATCAACAGGAAATTTTCATTATTGTTTTTCTTTTCAATCGCATCATCCAATGTGATTGACTTTACTTCCCCTTTTCCTGGATCTAGCTCCACTTTCGGGTAAGTCTTACTGCTGCAGCCGGCAAACAAAGCCAGACACAGACAGAGTGATACGATTACTCTTTTTTTCATTTTGAATACTCCTGTCTTTCATATAGTAAACCGAAAGGATGACATTACATCATCCTTTGGTCGACTATAGAATTATTCGAAAGTTTAGCGGTTTTCTTGTTTACTGCTTTTTTTCTTCAGTAATACAAGTGCAGCACCACCAGCAACCAATGCCATCATTCCGAATCCTGCTGTAGTGTTTTCAGCAGCAGTATTTCCGGAATCTGTAGCTGATCCGTTACCGGAGTTGTCAGTTGTTCCAGATCCGTTTCCGTTCTGGTTTCCGCTGTTGCCTTCATCTCCACCCTGGTTTCCGCCAGTGTTTCCATCATCAACAACAAGACTAGCAACTGCCTTATTCAATGCTTTTGCAGCATCGTCAACAGTCTTCTGATCAACTTCTGGATCATTCAGCAGTGGTTTAGCATTGTCTAACGCATTCTTAACAGCCTGTGCGCTAGATGCAGTGTATTCGCTCAGATCGATTGCTTCTGCTTTGGCGATTGCTTCCTTCAGAGCTGTCAGATCTGCTTTTACACGTGCTGCAAGGCGAGCTTCTCTCAATGTAGCTGCAGCTTCATCAACTGCTTCCTGAGTAGCTGTTGCATCTTCGAATACAGCCTTAGCTGCTGCCAGCTTGTCAGCCAGTCCTTCTACTGTAGATGGTTTGTAGTCATCGATGTTTGCAACGATGATTTCAGCCAATCCGATCTCGTATTCAAGAGCAGACTTGTCAACAATATCTGTCTTTTCAAGGCCGGCAATTGCATTAGTAATTGCTGTGATTGCATTAGATACTTCAGTTGTAGTTGCATCATCATTAGCAGCTACTTTTTCACCGGCAGCGATTGCATCTGCCAGAGCCTGGAAGCTTTCAGCTGTGTATCCATCAGCAGTAATCTTCTTAGCTTCAGCGATTACAGCTTTCAGCTCATCTTTATTAACGATTTCATACAGTTCCTGAACTGCCTTAGTGATTGCAACATCAGCTGCCTTCACTTCTTCAACAGTAGCTTCCGGATCTGCTACAACCGCTTCAGCAGCAGCGATAGCTTCTTCCAGTTTCTTCAACTGTCCCGGACGTACGTTTTCTGCGTTAGCATGTTCTTCTTTACCGTAATCGATCGTGTACTGGATATATGCTTTCCAATCATCGATGTCCATTGCATTCTGCAGACCCTGCATTGCTTTGCTCAGGTTAACCATAGCTTCAGCCACAGCAACTGTGCCTGCATTTTCTGGTTCACTGATCAATGCGTTTGCAGCCTGGATCGCAACGTCAACTTCTGCGAAGTCTTCTTCAGCATATTTATCGCGTAATTCTTCAGCCTTAGCAACCTGTGCTTTCAGAGAGTTCAAAGTACCTTCGCTTGCTCTTGCAACCAATGCTTCTTTTGTAGCAGTCAGTGTAGCCAGAGCATTGTTGATGACTGCAGCTTCACTGTCTTCTGTTACTTCCTTAGCAGCAGTTAATGCAGCTTCGAATGCTGCCCAGCTGTCTGCTGTATAAGCATCAGCAGATAATTTCTCTGCTTCAGCAATAGCAGCCTGCAGGTCTTCAAAGTTTCCGCTTTCACCAACAGCCAAGCCATAGAAATTCATTTCAGCACATGATGCATACGCATTTGGAGTATCACCGAGAGATTCGATAGCGATGAACTTAACATAGCGAGCATTTACTGTATCGAACTTGATTTCTTTTGCAACTGTTGGATCGGTCAGTTCGTTGCCATCATTTTCGAAGTATCCTTCAACAACCGGTGTAAATGTTTCGTTGTCTGTACTTACTTCAACACGATAATGAGTAACATGACCGTTGCGGCTTCCCTGACGAGGCAGATAATCTACCTGTTCCAGTGCATATTCAGCACCCAGGTCAATTGTAAAGTACTGTGGCAGTTTATAGCCAGTGTTGTAATTTGAATGCCAGATTGTATCTGGATTGTCATCGAGTACATTGCTTGCATGTTCCTGCTCAGCAGCACTGCAGCTTGACTCGTCAACATAAGTCATTCCTTCATGAGAGATCAGATTCTCGCTTGAAGGCTGATCGACATTAGATCCCTTGAACTCAAGAGCTACACGTGCGGTCTTGATTGCGATTACTGCAGTATCCAGATCGTTCTGAGTAGCTTCTGGATCTTCAAGGATAGCTTTTGCCTGATCTACAGCATTCTGTAATTTTGCCCAAGATTCTACAGTGTACAGGTTCTGATATAATCCGTTGACTGTTTCAAGTTCTTCGTTCAACGCTTCATCGTTCAATCCTGTTTCAACAGACACTTCCCAAGTAGCAGTATATTCACCGTCTTCAGAAGTTGCTGTTAATGTTGCAGTACCCTCAGCAAGACCTTTTACAAGGAATACATATTTAGACTCCATAGGAATCTTTGTAACAGAAACAACGTCTGGGTTGCTGCTTGTTACATTATAGAATGGGTTCGTAGCATTACCAGGAGCAACTGTTGCTGAAACTTCACCCATTGATCCGACTTTCAAAGTCTTCACGCTGCTGTCATCGAAGCTGATGCCAGTTGCTTCAACTGCAGAATCTTCTTCAACAACGATTTCATACAGAGACAGCATACGGTTATCTTCTGTACCAGTCTGAGATCCAGTTGCAGTACCGTCAGCTGTGATTGGTGTCCATACCAGCTTAGTCACTGTCTGATTAACTTCAAATGTTGGATTGCTTCCGTTTACAACATCAGATTCGTAAACCACTTCATCTCCGTTGTATGCAACCAGTTTGCTTGTCTTCAACGCACCGTTACCTGCATTACGAGCGTAAATCGTTACATTTGTCAACTGACGTGCACCATCAAGACCGATATTGAAGTCTGTTGGTAACATTACTTCTGCAGGAATGTCTTTATCTGCATAATACCACTTAAATTCAGCCATTTCACCGGAAGTCAGACCATCAAACATAATGTCTTTCCAGTTGCTCTGCTGCCACAGAGTAGATCCGGTATTGTTTTCCATATGCTCGTTAGTGAATGTAATTTCAGAAATTCCATCACCTGGAGTCAATACTTTGTGAGTTTCCGGTACTTCAGGTTTCTGTGTCAGGTCGATGATTGCATCTGTCGTGCTCATATCCTGTCCAACCAGAATAGCCTTAGTAGCATTACGAGACTCATCCCAAGTAAAGTCAGCATTTGCTTTGATTGTCAGTGTAGCGATTGTTCCTGTGCCGTTGATCAGATCCTGTGCGCCAACGTTAGTGAATACAGTCCATGTATCTCTAGCACCTGCAGAGTGTGTACGGTTCTTAGAGAAGTTCTTCATGAATGCTGTACTGATTGATGCAGAACCAGGGTTTTCAACATTATACAGAGAAACATCTTCAGGGAATGCAACGCTGAATGCATTTACATTCTTCAGACCGATACCATAGATATCAACTGTAACAAGGTCACCGGCCTTGATGTCTGTCTTAGAAGGAACAAGAGTGATCTTACCTTCTACGCCTTCAGCAGGATCAGAAATACCATCGTTCAGCATAGCTGCAACATATGACAGGTCGTATGCATCGATTTCATCGTTGCCATCGATGTCGCCGCCAACGTTCTTGATGTATTCGAAGTCCTTATCTGTTGTATTCAGACCAATGTAGTTTTCGTAGAATGTCAAATCGTTTTCATCGATTGTACCAGAGTTATTAACATCACCGACTAATTTACCATCTGTCTTATCTACTTTGTATACCAAGATTTCACTTGCAGAGAAGAATCCGCCAACGCTTGCACGAGGAATAAAGCGTACATAACGAGCAGTTGTTCCCTTCATGTCGACAGTCTTCGTAGTAGCATCACGGTTGAAGTTATAAGTCTGAGGATCGCTCCAATGGATACCGTCGATACTTGTAGAGATTTCCATCTGCGTTACAGTACCGTTTCCAGCATCTGTACGAGGATAGTATTCAATCTTATCCAACTGATATGATTTACCATAATCAACTGTCAAAGCTTTACCGAGATCGCCGCCGCCGGAATGGAATCCACCGTCACCGCTCTGGAATTCATGGTCGAATGCCAAATTAGCTGTACGATTACTGTAAATTGTACCTTCCCAATCAATGTCAGTTGGTGTAGGTGTATTGCGGAACGGGTCATCATCTGTTACATATGTAACTGCTTCAGACCAGTTAGAATATTCACCGGCAGCATTTACAGTACGTACCTGATAAGTATGTTCAGTAGAGAAATGCAGACCGCTCTGTGTATAAGTAGGTTCAAGGATGTTGCGATATACGTTTCCGTCAACCATTACATCATAGCTTACAGCTTCATCTACTGTATCCCATCCGATCGTAATATAGTCATCAGACTTGTCGAGTTCCTGAATGTTCTGAGGAACAGCAAGATCTTCATTTAATGTATCAGAACCGAGATCCTGATCATTTGCGAATCCTTCAACAACTACCTGGAAATCATATTCGTTGATGTTCAGTTTTTCTGCAGATTTAACATACAGCTTCGGAGTAGAAGTAGTTTCCAGATCTGCGATTGAGCTGCCTTCGTCTGCGAACTGTTTTACATAAACATCCGGATTTGCATCATAGAAATATACATTTCCATCTGCGCTTTCCAATGCTTCCATTGAATCAACTTTTGTAAATGTCACGTCTTTACCGCCAACGCTACCTTTTACAGCAGTTGGTTCTTTAGAAACGTTAACGATGAATTCAGTAGAACGTTCATGCTGCATACCTGTGTATGTACCGATTGTCTTGTTAGCTGTCAATGTAGCCGTACCATCTTCTACCACAGAAGTATACAGAGTTGTAGTTCCGGCACCACCCTGTGTCTTACCGTCATCTTCATATGCTTCAAATTCTGTGCTGCCTGCTGGCCAGAACTCAACGATACGCTGTGTACGGTCAAGACCCTGCTCATTTGTTTCGCTGACTGCTTCAGGGTTGTTATTTTCCGGATACATAGGAACGATTGAACCGTTCTTTACAAATACCGGCAGTTTCCAGATCGGAGCATCAAAGTTGTTCAGAATCTGTCCGCCGCGGTACTGCTGTCCTGTAAAGTAATCGATCCATACATCGCTTGTAGATGGCAGATAGATATCATTACGAACATCATTTCCGTCACTGTCAGCAGCTGTATTCTGATAAATAGGTGCTACCAGGAAGTTATCGCCCCACATGTACTGATACTGTGTAGCCTTACCTAATGTAAATTCATTAGCTTCTTCCAGGAACATTGCACGAATCATCGGCAGTCCGCCTTCAGCTGTTGCTTCATGAGAAATCGTATTGTTGTAAGGCATCAGCTGTGCTTTCAGTTTCAGATAAGCACGGTTAATAGATGTTTCATCTCCGCCTAATGCCCATGGACTCTTCTGGTTTGAACCCCAGCCGTCCATATCTAACATGTAAGTTGTAAATGTCTTCCACTGGAAGTCACGAGTCCATACTGTAGGATTCTTTCCGCCGAAGATACCATCCATGTCACTACCAATATTTGGCTGACCGGACAGTGATGTACCAATATATGTTGGAATATGGAAACGGATATATTCCCAAGCTCCACCAGACTGGTCACCAGTCCAGATACCACCGTAACGCTGTGTACCAGCCCAGCCGTCCAGAGTAACGATATTTGGTTTCAAGCCTGATTTAGATACGATTGCATCATATGCAACACTGATACCGTTGAGTGCCATAGAATATCCGGCACCAACCCATGCAACGTCAGTTTTAACTGAGTGAACACCGTTTTCTACTTCTTTGTAGATATCGCGCTCACCTTTCTGAGGGTTGCTTGGATCAGCTGGCCACAGGTTAGACTGTGTCCAAAGGCCTGTCTGAACACCTTCACCGATTGCATAATCTGCAAATGCCTTCAGGTTGTCCAGGTCGCCTGCCTGTGTATCGCTCTGACCATAGCCGCAGCCATAACCATCGTTTGGCAGGAACCATCCCAGAGGCATATCATATTTCTGATATTCGCGGATGATGTTCTGTGCACTGATGTCGTTGTCGCCCATCAATGTTTCTTTTTCACCGCCATTATCTGACTGAGATTCTACATACCACTTGTCCCCCAGTTTAATTGCTCCAGAAGTACCTTCATCTACTTCTTTCCAGTAGTCACGGTTGTAGCAGTTCAAATGACCCAGATATGAAGCGTATTCAGGAAGTTCAGCAGGATTTCCTGTCAGTTCATAGTAATCACCGAGAATTTCAACTGGTGTTGGATCAATGAAGAAGTATGCATCGAAACGCTGTTCATTATGTGTAGTTGTAATGGAATCATTGCTTGTGAAATCATATTCACCTGGTTTCCAAGTGTTGCGTACCACACCATAACCTGCAGTTGACCAGTAGAATGGATTCGGTGAAGCAACACCGCCATCTACCCAGTTATTGCTGTTTACAATTTTAATTTTCTCACCTTTGTGAGAGAAACGACCGTTCTGTGTACCGCCACCGTAATAGTATTCATCTTCGCTGCTTGCCAGTGTCTGAATCGTACTTCCTGCTTTATACTGCAGAGGAGCAGTTTCTTTTACGATTACCTGATCACCGCTTGTTACAGTCATCATTGATGTTTCTTTATCTACTGTGATCGTAATCTGATCAGTTATCATCGTTACCGTTGTTTCATCTTCAGTCAACGTCGGTTTTACCTGATACTCAGTATAGTAAGCATCATCTGTTTTGTTTGTAATCGTAGCCGTGTGATCCTGGCTGTTTGGTGTCGGATATTCCTGGAATTCCTCGCCAGGTGCAGCCATATACATTCTGAATACATTGTTTTCCAAGAATGTAAAGCGGATTCTTTCACCCTGCTGCATAGTCAACGTAATTTCATTGTTATTCTGATCTACAGAAGAGACAGCACTTACATACGTATAACCATCTTTTACAGGAGGAAGTTCGGCAGCTTTTTGATTTGTTGCAACAGGAGCAGTGTCTTTTGCAGAGATAATCTGGACACCGTTTCCTACTGTAGGCAACGCCATAGCAAGAGCCAGAGCTACCTTGCTAAGTTTTTTAAAGTTTTCGCCCATAATTTCAACAGTCACCTTTCTTTCTTAAAAAATGCACGTTAGCGCTTACAATGTAAGCCAAAAAAAATTTCCCTCTTCGATTTCCCATTCCTTTCCCTGTGCTGCCATCTTAATCTCCGTATTTGTTATTCGATGATTTGGAACAATCTGGTACTTTTCATCATCATCCCTTAATACAGATTTCATACAGCATCCACAGAATTTCCATATACTGTACACACAAATAATAACATAGATTTTTCCAAATAACAGTATCCCCCTTTGCAGTTTTGGGTGATTCTGTTGTACTTTTTATGAAATAACATGAACAAAAAATGAAATTTTGTTCATTTTTGATACACAAAAATATTTTTCGATAATTATGCAAACCACACTGTGAAATAGTTTTCATTTTCGTTTTTTTATACTTTTTTCTGTATTTTATCTTTTTATTATTCTGTTTTTTAGCAAGTTCCTTCACATTGACCTCCAAAAAAACAGCGGATTCAAACAAAAATGTTTGAATCCGTTACTTTTCATATTACTTCTGGTCTCTTCATGAAGGATATGTATATGTTATTGTTCATTACTCATGACTGCGCTTGATCAAGTAGCCAATGCCATACATTGTCGCAGCATAAACGATGCATGGTACAGCAGCCGCCAGAATGGACTGGAATCCTGTAAACCATACTTCTGTCGGCCTTACGCCGTATGTGTCACAATACTGCACAAAATTCTGATAGCTTGTAACCAGTGAAAACAGCATATAAATCAGCAATAAGACAGACAATACATAAAATACCATGTACGGTCCTTTGCTTTCTTGGTTTTCATTCATGACTTTTTTATCTTTCTTCATTATCTATTCTTCCCTTCTATCAATCTTTTTCGTCCCCTGTTGAATCAAAGCTCCCCTTGATAAGCTCGATCTGGCAATATGTCAGAATTTCATTTTCAGGAAAACGCTTTCTCATTATTTATAACATCGAATACGGCTGTGTGCAAACACATTCAGATGCAAAAACCAAAAAGTACAAACAGATCATTAATTTATGCAGATTTCTTCACAAAAACATCACAATGCCGTTTTTAATTCAAAAAAGCGGCTGTATGGATTTACTGATTTCCACAGCAACCGCTTTTCCGGTATCTGCTTTTCGATTATTTCGTCATTTCTGCAATTGCCTTCTGATAAGCAACTGTCTTTTCATGAGCATCCTGTAAAGAAGTTCCTTTGATACAGAAATAGAATTTGCATTTTGGCTCGGTTCCGCTTGGGCGGATTGCGATCCAGCTGCCGTCTGCCAAATAGTATTTCAGCACATCGGATTTAGTAAATCCGCTCAGCTCGCTGACTGTTCCGTTTTCCTTGATGACACATTCTTTGTAGTCTTCAAAGCGTACGACCTTCATGCCGTTGATTTCTGTCACGTCGCTGTTTCTCAGATCACTGAGGATCTGTTTGATGCGCATGGCACCTTCCTGTCCAGCAAGTGTCAGTGATGTCTGGCTTTCTTCATAATAACCAAGTTCATCATAGAGGCCATACAGAACGTCAACTAGGGTCTTTCCCTGCGCCTTGTAATAGCATGCTGCTTCGGCCAACATCAGACATGCCTGAGGAGCATCTTTATCTCGTACAAACGGCTTGATCAAAGAACCGTAGCTTTCCTCATATCCAAACACATAGTTCTTTTCACCGCTGACTTCATACTTGGCAACCTTTTCACCGATAAATTTAAATCCTGTCAATGTTTTTTCGCATTCCACGCCAAACTTGTTGGCAATCTTCTCGCCGAGATCGCTGGTAACGACCGTATTGAACATAACCGGGTTTTCCGGCATCAGTCCTTTTTCGCTCAGCTGTGACAAGATGTATTCAATTAATACCGAACCGCTCTGGTTTCCGGTCAGCAGTTTATATTCTCCGTTGTGCTTTACGC
>JABLTO010085405.1_pt1 | contig 14454 bp, 14 predicted proteins | sample 7160091 | NCBI WGS metagenome assembly JABLTO01 (sample SAMN14651225, study PRJNA627086) | human gut metagenome | isolation source: feces | host: Homo sapiens
CCCGTAGGAGCCGATGAAAACAGCGTTTTTTCAAAAAATGAAAGAGGCTCTGAAATCCTTGGAGTATCCTCCACCCCAACATTTTTAACAGAGCCCCAAAAACAACCACTTTTGCGGAACCATTTTCTTATCAACATGAAAATAGAGGGTCAATATCAACCCTCTATTAATTGGTACACCATCAGGGGTTCGAACCCTGGACACCCTGATTAAGAGTCAGGTGCTCTGCCAGCTGAGCTAATGGTGCACATCGTATTGATTTGTTTTGTGCTGACCGCTGTCAACGAAAATAATCTTATCACTTTATACTGTCAATGTCAAGGATATTTTTCGCTTATTTTTTTCTTTTTTCAACTATTCTTTTTGCTGAGTTTGGGGTGCTGATTCATCAGCTACCTAAATCTTCGTTTTTGCTTTTTGGAGCAGGCAAATCGAGAATTAGTGCAAACGTTCTGTGCGATTTGATGCATGGTATTCTGTCAGGATTACAACTTTAAGCATGATAGTCAGAAAAAATGCAATATCGATCAAAAAGCAGCTTCCCAAATTCCTTATTTGAGGAATTAGTATCAAAGCACTACGGCCTCGATCGAAAATTTTCTCGAAACAGTATGGCAAAACCTTCGATTCGAAGATTTTGCAACGTTCAACCGTCTGACAGAGCCGGCAGCGCCCGGCATCCCGGCAACAGAGCTGACTGATCCGGCAGCGCCCGGCATCCCGGCAACCAAGCATGCAAACCCGCCCGGCATTCCGGCAACCGTCTGACTGAGCCGGCAGCACCCGGCATTCCGGCAACAGAGCTGACTGAGTCGTCAACGCCCGGCATTCCGGCAGCAGGGCACGCGAACCCGTCCAGCATTCCGACAATAGATAACACAATCTCTCCGACAAGCCGCCAAGGTTTCCGCTCAAAGCCTTAATCTCTATTAAAAATACTCCGATCCAGTTCTTTGTTCTGCGATGAAACTATAGTGGTGCAGACCGCATCGCCGGTAATGTTTACTGCCGTCCGAAGCATATCTAAAATACGGTCGATCCCCATTATGAGCGCGATACCTTCTGTCGGAAGTCCAACTGAGGTCAATACCATGGCCAGCATGATCAGGCCAACCGACGGGATCCCTGCCGTTCCTATGGATGCGATCATCGCAGTTGCAATAACGGTCAAAAGCTGGGCCGGGGTCAGTTCCATGCCGTACACCTGCGCAATGAAAATAACCGCCACACCCTGCATTATCGAGGTTCCATCCATATTGATAGTCGCTCCCAGCGGGATCGTAAAGGATGAGATTTTCTTGGAAACCCCTATTTTTTTATCCAGTGTATCGATGGAAAGCGGAATGGTCGCATTGGATGTTGCCGTCGTAAACGCAAACATCATTACAGGAGAAAACCTTTTCAAAAAACGCAGCGGATTGAGCCGAGTGAAAACAAACAGCAGCAGCTGATACACCACCAGACACTGCACTGCCAGCGCCAGGGTAACGGCTCCCATATATTTTAACATCGGCAGGAAGGCATCGAAGCCGATCTCGGCAAACGTTTTGGCAATCAGACAGAATACGCCGATCGGGGCCACCTTCATAACAGCCATCGTCATTTCCATCATCAAATCGTTGAACTGTGCGAAGAAATTAGATACCGTACTTGCCCTGTTGCCCATCTTAGCCAGCAGCACACCGATAAACAGCGCGAACACTATGATAGGGAGCATATCCCCATTCGCCATTGCACCGATCGGATTTTTCGGAATGATATTCAGTAGTGTATCTGCCATAGAAACCTGCTCCGTATTGCCGATATCAGCTTTACTCACATTTTCCATGGCAACGCCCGTTCCCGGATCGATCATCAGCGCGATCCCCAAAGCCACTATAATGGCAAGCGCCGTCGTGCACAGATAAAACAAGATCGCTTTGCCGCCGACCTTCCCCAGCGTCTTTGTATCACCGATGGACATGCTTCCACACACCAGCGAACACAGCACCAGAGGAACGACCAGCATCTGCATCAGCCGAATAAATCCCTGTCCAAGAACATAAAATACACCGCCCACCAGGATCGTGTCCCTGAAATAACCTTCCTTTAAAAAATAGTGAACGCAGACCCCGCAGATCGCTCCCGCCAGCAACGCGATAAAAATCTGCGTGGACAGCCCCATTTTCTTTTTTCCCGTTCCGATTTCCATTTACCGTTCTGCTCCTTCCAACTCATCAAAATATTCTCGCAAAGCTTCTTTCCAGTGCTTTGGCTCATAGACATGATCCAGCCGGAGCATCATATTGTTCAAAACAGAATACATCGGACGCAGATCCTCCGCCGCTTCTCTGGACAGCAACGTCAGCCTGTCAGATTTACCGGCATATTCCAAAATCGTCTTTGCAAACTCAAAACGCGTGCAGCGCCCCGTACCCGTCACATGATATACGCCATACAGATCGCGTTCAATGAATACACGGATCGCCCGTGCCAGTTCTGCCGCACTGGTAGGCGATGAAATTTCACTTGCAGAAACTCTCAGTTCTCCACCTTTCTCCGCCGCATCCAGCACGTGAGAAACATAATCCTTTCCGATACCGTATACCCAGGAGCTTCTTATGATCGTATACTTCCTGCAAAGGCTGGACACCAGCTGTTCCCCTGCGTACTTGGATTTACCGTATACTGACCGTGGAGCCGTGTGATCAAATTCCGACCATACAGCTGTCAGTCCGCTTCCGAACACATCATCCGTCGAGAGCTGGATCAGCTTCGCCTCATATGCATCTACTTCGATTGCCAGATTTCTTGCGCCCAGCGCGTTTACATGATACGCCTCATCTGGGTACATTTCACACCGCTTTACATCAGTAAGGCCCGCACAATTGATCACTACATCCGGTCTTGTGATCCTCATATAGGAATTCACGCTTTCCTGATCAGTAATATCCACATCATCGATATCCGTTTCAAACAGCTTATACTGCCGTTCATCCAGAAGACGCATCAGTGCTTTCCCCACTCGGCCTTTCGCCCCTACGATCCAGATCGTTTTCATTTCACTGCTCATCGTACTGTTCCTTCCTTCTCCTATCTCCACATATTTAAAAATACACATGAAAAAAGCAACCGTCCTTCCGGTCTGGTTACTTCTTGATCACTTACTTTGACTGATCCCGCATGTATCAGTCTCTTACAATATACTGTACCCTTCTTGAAATGTCAACACTTGCATTTTTCCGGCATCTGCCTTTTCCGGAATGTATATTGACTTTTCGGATGCAAAAACTATATTATAGTAGGAAGCGCTCTTTTGAGGGAGCGGAGTTTGCAAAACAAGGAGCTTGATCAATAAAACTATGACGACGGAAAATTACGAACAAAAGCATGGTCTGGGACATATGGCGGCGATATTCACCATACTGCTTTGGGGCACGACATTTATTTCTACAAAAATACTGCTGAGGGATTTTGCTCCGGTGGAGATTTTGATCATCCGGTTTGTGATGGGGCTGATCGCTCTGGTCATAGCCTGTCCAAAGCCCATCCGCGGCACTACACTGCGCCAGGAGCTGACCTTCGCAGGAGCAGGCCTTTCAGGGATCACCCTGTACTATTTGCTGGAAAATATCGCTTTGACTCATACGACGGCATCTAACGTAAGCGTCATCGCGTCCGTCGCGCCGTTTTTCACGGTTCTTCTCTCCTATGCGGTGTCCCGCGGCAAAGAAAAGCTGCGGGTGATGTACTTCGTGGGATTCGCCATTGCCATGACAGGCATCTGCATGCTCAGTTTTTCCACGACGAAATTCCAGGCAGAACCTCTCGGAGATCTCCTTGCTCTCATCGCTTCTGCCGTATGGGCATTTTACTCCATCCTGACACGCAGGATCAGCGGCTACGGCTTCAACACGATCCAGGTGACGCGAAAGATCTTCGCATACGGCATCTTATTCATGATACCGGCATGGTTTCTTACGGATTGCCATCTGGAACTTTCCCGGTTCGCAGATCCTGTAAATCTGAGCAACATGCTGTTTCTGGGTCTGGGAGCATCGGCCGTCTGCTTCGCGACGTGGAATTTCGCCATCAAACATCTGGGTGCAGTGGAATCCAGCGTCTATATCTATGCCATCCCGCCGATCACGGTCATCGCAGCTGCTATCGTGCTCCACGAGCAGATGACGGTTTTCAGTCTTGCGGGGATCGTGCTGACTTTAGCCGGTCTGGTTCTTTCGGAGCTGAAGTTTGGCAAAAAAGATACGAGTGAAGAAAAAGAGGAAAATGATGAAAAAACGGAGTCTGAAAATTGACAGACTCCGTTTTGATATTTTTTTATATTGTTGATGTATTTTATCTCCAGAGCCACATGTGTATGGCATTTCAACGATTCTATTGTTATTTTTTTCACATTTCTCACAGCCGCATCATTCCCGACATGATGCATGCTCCCGCAGCTCCCCGCGCCATCATCTCATCAAGCTGGCCGCTTCCGATCTGCACACCGCCAATACCGTACACCGGGATCTGCACGGACCGACACACTTCTTCAAGGAAATCCAGTCCACGCGGCGGCACTCCTGCCTTACAATCCGTCGCATAGATGTGCCCGGCCGTCAAATAGTCTGCACCAAGCCGTTGCGCTTCCTGTGCTTCCGAAACGCTGTGGATGGACGATCCCAGGATCTTGATGCCGTCAGGTTTTCCGCCTTCTTTCTGCAAAGCCGCCAGCGGCAGATGGAGATAGGGATGTTCCAACTGCAAAGCTGCTTTTGTGAACGTATGAAGTACGCACCGCACACCATGCTTCCGGCAAATCGTCAGCGCGTCCTTTGCAAAAAACAGGTAGTCATCCTCCATCAAGTCTTTTTCCCGTAAGATAACAGCCTTCGGGTGATGCCGACAGATGCGCTCAAGCTGCTCCGGGAAAGGCCGCTGACATAGATGCCGGCTGGTCACTGCAATCAAGTGATCGAACTTCCGGCATCCGGTGCTCCCGCCGCACTCCGCCATCCTACACATAAATATAGTCCTTCATCACAGGCTGCAGGTGATTGTCCAGAAGTGACTGATAAACTTCCTCTACATTGCGGCCGTCGGCGATCTCAAACTGATCGTCACCCTGATCCTCCACATCAGATCCGTGACTTCCGATCCCGGTGCTGACGCCGGCGGATATTTTCGTTGCTGCGATCTTCACCAGGTTATCTCTCACTCGCTCACATTCTCTCGTCGAAACTGTGATGCTGGCAAAAGGCAGCAGCAGTCTGTAAGCGCATGTCACCTGCAAAAGCTGCCGCTCATGGACGTCCATAGGATCGATCTTGTCATTATTTATGATAGGTCGCAGCCGCGGGATGGAGAATGCGATTTCCGCATGAGGATATTTACGCTGCAAAAGATATGCGTGACATCCTGTTGCAAAGGCGTCTTTGCGAAAATCGTCCAGCCCCAGCAGTGCTGCAAAGCCGACGCCACGCATACCACCTCGAATGGCACGTTCCTGCGCATTGAGACGATACGGAAAGATCCGCTTGTGACCTGCCAGATGCAGAGTTTCGTATTTATCGGAATTATAGGTTTCCTGAAAAACAGTCACATAATCCGCCCCGCATTGGTGAAGATACTTGTATTCATCCGTGTTCATCGGATACACTTCCAGACCGATGACCTTGAAGTATTTTCCAGCGATCTTGCAGGCTTCCCCGATGTATTCCACGTCGGATTTTGCACGGCTTTCTCCCGTAAGTATCAGGATCTCCTGCAGGCCAGTCTTAGCGATAGCTTCCATTTCTCTCTCGATCTCTTCTTCGTTGAGACGCGCGCGCCGGATTTTATTATGGCAGTTGAATCCACAATAAATGCAGTAGTTTTCGCAGTAGTTGGAAATGTAGATCGGTGTGAACATGCACACGCTGTTACCAAAATATTTCTGTTTTTCCTGTTGCGCTTTCTGTGCCATTTCCTCTAAAAACGGCAGTGCCGCAGGGGATAATAACGCTGCAAAATCTTCAAGACTGCGATGCTCCGCTGCAAGCGCCCGCTTCACGTCTTCCGCCGTATATTTGCTGTAATCATACTCTTTCATCGCGGATATCACCTGCTCTTCCACAGGGGAGTCCTCTAAAATCTCCATACCCGGCAGATATGCCATATGATCTGTCCGCTCCTGCTGCAGTGCCTTTCGCACGTCGTCATTCATGATACTGTCGTTAAATTCCATATGTTTCGTGCTCCCTTCTTTAATCCTGCAAAAATCCCGTCAGAGGGGAAGATGCGCTGGAGCCTTTTTCCAATATGCGCCCGGTACCGGCAAGGTACGCACTGCGACCCGCTTCAATAGCTTTTCGGAATGCTCCTGCCATTTCTTCAATATTGCCAGCCGTTGCGATGGCTGTATTCGCCATGACTGCGGCAGCCCCCATTTCCATAGCTTCACAGGCCTGAGACGGTTTGCCGATCCCGGCATCCACGATGATCGGAAGATCGATCTCATCGATCAGGATCTGGATGAATTCTTTCGTGCAAAGCCCCCGGTTGGATCCGATCGGTGCTCCCAGCGGCATCACGCATGCCGCCCCGGCATCCACAAGATCACGTGCCGCGTTAAGATCAGGATACATGTATGGCATGACCACAAATCCTTCTTTGGCGAGGATCTCCGTCGTCTTGATGGTTTCCTGATTGTCCGGCAGCAGATAGCGTGAATCTCTGATCACCTCCACCTTGACGAAATCCCCGCACCCCAGTTCTCTGGAAAGGCGAGCGATCCGTACCGCCTCCTCGGCGCTTCGTGCTCCCGACGTGTTGGGCAGCAGAGTGATCCCTTCCGGAATATAGTCTAAAATATTTGCAAGCCCGCCCTCGTTGGCGCGACGGAGCGCCAGTGTAATGATCTGTGCTCCTGCCTGCTCAATACAAGCCTGTACCAGTTCCAGGGAAACTTTCCCGGAACCCAGAATAAAACGAGACGTAAACTCATGTCCTCCTAATATAAGTTTATCTTCTTTCATTTTATACATCCTCCTCTCCCAGCAGCAGCCGGGTAATCATATTGGCTTCATGGGTCGCGCACAAAGCTGCCCGCGGCGCCATCAGCCCTTTTCCGTAGGTGCTCACCGTCACCTCATCTCCGCAAAGATAGAAATTCTTTGATACGCGCCGCGTGTGGATGAGATTGCTGCTCTCATATCCTGCGAGACCTGATGCTGCGATCAGCTTTTTCTCCGGAAAATGCTCCAGGATCCCGCTTACCAGCATAGCCTTATACTCCGGCACATCAAAAGCTTCACAGACGATTTCGTCCTCCTGGAACAATTCCTCGATATTCTCATCTATGATCTTCACCGTATCGAATCTGATGTCTAAATACGGGTTTATCCTCTGCAAAGTCTCCAACAGAGCCTCCGTCTTATACCGTCCCACCTGATCCAGAAAATACTGCTGACGATTCAGGTTGGTCAGGTCCACCCGGTCAAAATCCAAAAGGTGCAGATGGCCTACCCCGATCCGCGTCAGTGCAATCGCTACATTTGATCCAAGACCTCCAAGACCTGCGATGGCAACACGCCCTCGTTCCAGTTTCTGCTGCGTTTCCTCTGAATGCCGCTCAACCAGAGCTTCCCGCAACTCCCCGAAAGAAAACTTTGCTTCGTCTATCGCTTTTTCTCTATCCATAGATCAGCCACCTCCTACAAAACTTACTATTTCCAATGTGTCTCCATCTTCCAGCATCGTTTCTGCAAAGGATGCTTTCGGCAGTATGCTGCCGTTTCGCTCCATGGCGACGCGTGCGATCTGATATCCGTTTTCTTCCAGATATTCCTGCACTGTCATAGGCCGCGGCAGCGGTTTTTCTACTCCGTTTACGATCATCGTTACCCTCCTCACATTTTTATCTTATCTGATATTGATTGAAAAAAGAGTTCAGGAAAGACACACCCGCGGTGGTGTGCCCCTTCCTGAACTCTCGTTCATTCTACGTTACCGATATTCTATTTCCTGGCTTACAGACAGCTTCTATCACAAAAATGGAGCTGCCGCAGCAACTCCATGTCATGTTTTCCACTTCTGTTCCTACGTTGGCATTATCCAAATCAGGTATCCGGGTCGAAACCTGCAGGTTTCCTCTCAGCCGGCTTCAGCCAGCTCCCCGCTTTTGTTATAGTATTATGATAGGACGGAATCCACCCCATGTCAAGTGAAATTCTTTCCCGAAGCTTCTAAAATCCCAGCTCATCATTGATAAGAACCACTTCCACTTCATCGATGTCGTTCATCTTCTTCATATAAATGTTCATGGTGTTGCAGATCCGGTCAGGGCTTCCGCAGTTGTAGCAGCGGTCACCGCCTTTGGCTACACATGGCGTCCTCAGGTTGTATTTCATAGCATTTTTCGGTCCGGCCACATTTCGTGCGCGCCAGATGGCCTTCTCCAGACTTTCTTCGATCTTGCTGGTCGTAACGACAAAGTATACTTTTTTATGGCCGAACAGGGATGCCGCTACCCGGTTTCCCGTTCCGTCGATATTGACCATTTCGCCCGTTTCAGACATGGCATTTACGGAAGTCAGGTAGATCTCCGTATCCAGGCATTTCATGGCGATTTCCAGAAATTCATCATTATCCGTGCTCTGGTTCGGATCATGCACTTCGTTATGAGCCGAAAGGCGTTCATACAGCTTCATGCTTTTCATGGTGATGGAATCTCCAAAGCCGACAACTTTACCGTCTATGGCCTCATCCAGATATTTTGCAGCATCTTCTGCCTGTTCGAAATACGTAACTTTAAACCGGTTTCTCTCCAGGGATTTTATGGTTTTTTCGATATTCATAGTAAAAACTCCTTTCCTCACGGTCTTCTTTACCATCAGTATACGGAATTTTCATCAAACCACAAGTACCCACTTTTTTGTAAGTGTGCCGCATATCCTTTGCAGAAAAAACAATGTGCTACATTTCCTCCGTTGTATCCTTTACACCAGAAAGCAGCGTATAGAGTTTCGCGCCCATTCGAATGCCGCGAATATAGTAATTCATGCCTACCGTGTCTACCAGATCATCGATATCATTCCGGATTTTTACATATGCACCGGCTTCCTCATCACCGTCCTCCGCAGGCGTCTCCTGTACAAGATCTCTGATTTTTTTCAGCAGATCTTCCCGCATTTTGTTTTCCGTATCAAAATTCTCTTGTTTGTTTTCGATCGCCGCAGTGATCGTATGGATATTTTCCGACAAAGTCATATCTTTTATTCCCATCTCTCGATCCTCCGTGAAATTTGACTCTTCATAGTACCTCTTGGTAACGATTTGTTATTCTATCATACCACAGTTTCCTATAAATAGCATCCGTTTTATCCCCTAGTAGTTATATTTTTTGCCCTTTGCAGTTCGAAGCGCATGTATCAGTGGAAATTTTCATGCAGATTCGCTATAATAATAGGATGGCATTTATTACGATCATGACCAGGGAGGAACATCATGTCAGAACACATTATATATCATATTGCAGACGGTATCGCAACTTTGACGCTGAACCGTCCCAAGGTGCTCAATGCTATCAACTATGACTTGCTGAAAGAACTGGGTGAACTGCTGGATCAGGCTGCTGCAGACGATTCTCTGCGCGTGCTGATCCTGACCGGAAGCGGGAAAGCTTTTGCGGCGGGAGCAGACATCGCCCAGCAGGCGGGAATGGATCAGGAGGAAGCGGCCAAATGGGGGCGGTACGGCTCCGGGATCTTCCGCAGACTGGAATGTTTCCCAATCCCGACTCTGGCAGTAGTCAACGGTTATGCGCTGGGTGGCGGATGTGAAATGGCCATGGCCTGCGATCTGATCCTGGCAGGAGAAAAAGCGAAGTTCGGTCAACCGGAAACAGGGCTTGGGATCACCCCGGGATTTTCCGGGACGCAAAGACTGCTTCGCAGAGTCGGCGTCAGCAAGGCGAAAGAGCTGATCTACACCGGACGCATGATCGATGCGCAGGAAGCTTTACAGATAGGACTTGCCGATCGCATCTACCCTGACGATCAGCTGCAGGCAGAAGCGCTGGCTATGGCAAAAAAAATCGCAGCCAACGCACCCGTTGCCGTGCGCTATGCAAAATGTGCCATCAACGAAGGGGCACAGGCAGATATCGATACTGCCATCGCGATCGAGAACAAATGGTTTTCCAAATGCTTTGCTACACAAGATCAAAAGGAAGGCATGCAGGCATTCCTCGAAAAGCGCAAGGCAACATTCATCAATAAGTAGCCTGCAAATAAAAGTCAAGGCTGAATGAAAAGAAAGGCGGCGATCTCATGGCTGAAAATGGATTGAACGAAAAACAGGCAAGCAAGGTAAAGCTGTACACAGTAGCTCTGATCTACACTTTTTCCATTGGATTTTCCTTCCTTGCCATCAAAAAATGTGTCCCTTATGCTGACTCTTTGACGATTCTGGCGTACCGCTACGATTTCGCACTGCTTGGCGTTATCGTATGGTTTTCGGTATGCCGTCTTCTGGGAAAGCAGCAGAAACAGCCGAAGGACAGACCAAAATCAAAGCTCTACCTGACGGCTGGATTTTATGTTGGGTTTATGATCCTGCAGATCACGGCAATGTTCTTCGCCACATCCGTAGAGGGCGCGATCGTCTTCGCAGTAGTCCCGATCTTCGCTAAAATCATCGCGCGGATATTCCTGGGAGAGAAGTCCACGATCCTGCAGAACATCTTTGTCGTGATCACCGTGGCTGCACTGATCGTCCTCATCATTCTGGAAGCCACCAATCTGACCATGTCTCTCACAGGGATCATCCTCATGCTGGCGGCCAGCATTTCCATGGCCATCAGCAATGTATTCATGCGCTATGTGCGCGGAACATTCCAGCCCATCGAAATCACGAGGACCATCGCCATCGGCGGATTCGTTTTATTCAATATTATCGTATGGATCCGGGCTGCGATCAAAGGTGATGTTCACAGTCTGCTGGATCCCGTTACACATCCGCAGTTTCTGATCTCCATAGCATTCCTGGGGATCTTCTGCATTCTCCTTTCGGCTCAATTCATGGCATATATGCTGGCTCATATGGAGATCGTGCAGTCCACTATCTTCGGGAATGCCTCTACGGCGATCTCCATCCTGGCTGGTGCCATCCTTCTGGGAGAACCGCTGACGATCCATCACATCGTCTGTGCTCTGCTGATCCTTGCCGGAGTCATCGGCCTCGCTTTAGCTCCTGCTCCTGCAGAAAACAGCGGCAAAAAACTGGGGGATTAGCTGTTTTAACGATCACAGCATCGACAAATTAACGCTTTATAATAAAGTAACCTTATGGGAAAAAGAGATTTATAGAAGGAGATTTGTATGGAATTTATGAGCAGAGCCATAGAACTGGCCGGCATCTATTTCACGACCGGAGTCAGGTGGTTTTTTCTGATCCTGTCGATCTTTATTCTGGCAAGACAGATCCGATCCCTGCTCCAGGCGCGCAACCCGTCTGAGATCTGGGCGTATTTAGGCTGCCCGGACGACACTACTGTTCCGCTGACGCACTGGGAAAATCTGATCGGTCGCAGCCGAGGCTGTGATGTGATCCTGAATCTGAACAGCGTTTCACGCAGTCACGGAACACTCATCCGGGATTCCGACGGTGTCTGGAAATACAATGACCTGAACTCAAAAAACGGATCCGCCATCAATGGCGTTCCTGTTAAAGAGCCGACGATACTAAAGGCCGGTGATGTGCTCACGATCGGCGGCTCGGATTTCACATTATATCCGGTAAGTCTTGAAGAGCGGATGGCTAACATCGAAAAGCGAAAAAAGCGGACGCATCCGGTTTCACCGTGGCCGTCTCTTGTTGCTCTGACATTGTTCCAGTTCCTCATGTGCGTACAGTTCAAAGTGGCTCTTGGGGAGGACTTCCCTCCGCAGCTGCCTTTCGCAGTAGGGCTGCTGTGCATCCTCATGTGGACCTACGTCATCATTATGAGATTCTTCAAGCGAGTAGGCTTCGAAATGGAGATCATCGCATTTTATCTGTCGACCCTGAGTCTTGCGGTGACTGCTTCTGCCTATCCGTCAACGGTATTGAAACAGTCGATCTGTATCTGCCTGGGTGTAGGCCTGTTCTTCGGGCTGTGCTGGTTCCTGAGAGATCTGAACCGGGCGAAACGGATCGTATATATAATGATGGGGATCAGCGTGCTTCTGCTGATCATCAACCTGGCGTTCGGTACAACGAAATACGGTGCATCCAACTGGGTCAGCATCGGCGGGATGAGCATCCAGCCGTCCGAACTGGTCAAAATCGTGTTCATTTACGTTGGCGCTGCCACGCTGGACGAGCTGCAGCAGCGAAAAAACCTGTTGATATTCATGGGCTTCTCCGTCTTTTGTCTGGGCTGTCTTGCACTCATGGGGGACTTCGGAACAGCACTGATCTTCTTTGTCACATTCCTGGTCATCTCCTTCCTTCGGAGCGGTGATTTTTCAAAGATCATTCTGATCTTAGGAGCCTCAGGTCTGATGGGCATGATGGTGCTCCGATTCAAACCATACATATCCAAGAGATTTGACACATGGGGGCACGTATGGGACGATCCTACCGGCGGCGGCTTCCAGCAGGTACAGACCATGACGGCATCGGCCAGCGGAGGACTTCCGGGACTCGGAGCCGGCAACGGGAAATTCAGTCAGGTTGCCGCTGCTCCAACTGACCTGGTATTTGGACTGTTGAGCGAAGAATGGGGGCTGATCATTGCGATCCTGGCAGTTCTGTGCATCATCACGCTTGGAGTGTTCGCTGTGCGATCCATTATTGCAGGACGTTCCACTTATTATAGTATCGCTGCCTGTGCCGCTACATCCATGTTTATCTTCCAGACGATACTCAATGTGTTCGGCTCTGTCGATCTGCTTCCTCTTACCGGAGTCACATTCCCGTTCGTCTCGTCAGGGGGTACGAGTATGCTGGCCTCCTGGGGACTGCTGTCGTTTCTGAAGGCCGCCGATACAAGGCAAAACGCCAGCTTCGCTATACGGCTGGACAAAAAAGGAGAATTCGACAACGAACTGGAAGGCGGCGGACTGGAAAATCCGGAAGACATTTTCGCTGCAGTCGATGGGAACCGGGGCGGTTATCAGGAAAATCGCAACTATAGAAACTACGATCATACCCGCGCTACAGGCACTTCGGGCAGATCTGGTACTCCCGGCAGGTCTGACACTTCAGGCAGGTCTGGGACTCCCGGCTCTCCCGGCAAACGAAGCCATGGGATACGAAACAGAAATGATGATACGACTATCATTTCTAGCACCTCTTCCCCCCCGAAGCGACAGGTAAAATACGAAAACATTTCGGATGACGAATTTTTCAATAATCTGGACAGCATCCGTCCGGGAGACAGCTTCAGCGAGCGTTATGACCGGGTTTCCCCGACTCCTTCTTCTGCAAAGAAGCCGCATGGGCGCACATCCTCATCAGGACGTTCCGGGCAGTCTCGCACCGCAAGGCCTCAGGCTCAAAAGCCGCAGCGTCCTTCGTCGCAGCGGCCTGCAGGAAAGCCGCAGACATCCCGCACGCGACCAAAACAGCAGGAGGAAAGTCAGCCGCTGACACTGGAAGATATCTTTGGAGGAGATAAAAAATGAAAAAAATAGAAAAACGAGCAATCATGTGTCTCCTGCTTGGATTTGTCCTGATCCTCGGTGTGGGAGTGTTCACATACCGCTACATTGCACACGGAGACGACTGGGCTTCCTATGAAGGAAATCTTGATGTCTACGCCAGAGGCGACCTTTCCAAAGGAAGCCTCTACGACACCAACGGTCAGATCCTCATGAAAAACACATCCTCCGGCATGGAATTCAATGAGAATGCCGATGTTCGAAAAGCACTGATGCATGTCACCGGTGATAAAGACAACAATATAACGACCGGTGCCAACCGCGCCTTTACCGATGAACTGATCGGCTATAACCTGATCAACGGTGTGTATTCTCTAAACAATGCCGGAAAAGATGTCACTATGACGCTGGACGCCAATGTCTGCGCAGAAGCATACCGGGCACTTGATGGTCGAAAGGGTGCGATCGGAGTCTACAATTATGAGACCGGTGAGATCATCTGCATGGTCAGCTCTCCTACATATGATCCTCAGAACCCACCTTCTATTTCTGCCGATGACAAATCCGGCGTATACATCAACCGGTTCACCAGCTCCAAATTCCCTCCGGGATCGATTTTCAAGCTGGTAACAGCAGCAGCTTCCATCGAGACACTGGATGACGCCTATTCCTTCCAGGTACAGTGCCGCGGAAAGGAAGACTACGGCCACGGAGACAAGGTTACCGACCTGGCGACCCACGGAACAGTGGATCTGAAAAAAGCACTCGAAGTATCCTGCAATGTCTATTTCGGAAAGCTCTCCGAAAAGCTGGGCGGAGATACTTTGGAAAAATACACGAAAAAAGCAGG
>JABLTO010111210.1_pt1 | contig 14426 bp, 12 predicted proteins | sample 7160091 | NCBI WGS metagenome assembly JABLTO01 (sample SAMN14651225, study PRJNA627086) | human gut metagenome | isolation source: feces | host: Homo sapiens
CAAGCGACAGCTTGAACATCACATGGAAAATCTGACGGGCGGAACCCCTCCCGTCAGATACCTACTCTGTGTAGTCCCTTGTAAACTGTACTTTATTGCAAGCTATTTATATGAAAGCAGTTCACCCTGCGCAGGCTTCCTTCTCCATACGCTCCGGATTGCTTTTTCCGCCGGATTCTGGTATGATACAGACAAATTCGCAGGAGAAGCCGCGCTGCTTTTCCCGTCAGGAGGCAAGGAACATGAAATTGTTGATTTTAGGCGGCAGCGGGTTCGTCAGCGGACGGCTGGCGCAGATAGCGACAGCGCAGGGGCACGAGGTCTGGTGCGTTACACGCGGCAATCGCCCGATTCCCGAAGACGTTCACGCGCTGACGTGCGACGCGCACGACCCGGCTGCCCTTCGCGCCGCGCTCGCCAGCGCGCAGCTGCAATGGGACGCTGCGCTGGACTGCATCTGCCGCGACGCGGCCTCCGCATCGGTCGATTTGTCGGTGCTGCCCGCCTTCACGAATCGCCTGCTGGTGATTTCCACCGATTCCGTGTACCACCCCGCCTACAAGCGCGTTCCGCAGGACGAAACCGGCGTTTATCTGCACGACGGCGGCTACGGGAGCAGCAAGCGGCAGATGGAGGAAGTTTTTCTGGACGCAGCGGCACATTCGGAATCACCTTTCGCGTGGACAATTTTCCGTCCGGGGCATATTTTCGGCGCGGGTTCACAGGTCGGCTGTTTCCCGGAGCATTCCCGGCAGCCGGATCTGATTGCCCGCATGAAGCGCGGCGAACCGCTGCGGCTTGTAGGCGGCGGCAAATTTCTGATTCACCCCATTTACGTTGATGACCTGTGCCGCGTCCTGCTGGAAAGCATCCCCGTCTCCACAGCCTTCAACGAGATTTTCTGCATCGGCGGACCGGATATTGTTTCCAATGCTGCCTATTACCTTTTGCTCGGAGAAATTTTGAACGTTCCGGTGACCATTGAAGAAATTCCGTTAGCCGGCTATCTGGAAGCGCATCCCCAATTCAGCGGGCATTTGTGCCATCGCGCGTATTCGCTGGAAAAGCTGCGCCACACGGGGATTGCTTTGCCCGGCACCCCCCTGCGCGCAGGGCTGCAGAAGCAGGTCGAATGGCTCCTTTCTCTTGCGCGGTAAAGCCCCGAATCGGCGAATGTCTCTTGCGGCATTCGCCGATTCGTTTCGGGCATAAGAAAAAGAGCCGATTTTTCAATCAGCTCTTTGCGAGGTGCCATCCAGATTTGAACTGGAGAATGAAGGTTTTGCAGACCTTTGCCTTACCACTTGGCTATGGCACCATAATAAGAAATGGAGCGGTAGACGGGGCTCGGACCCGCGACCTCCACCTTGGCAAGGTGGCGCTCTACCAACTGAGCTACTACCGCATAATATGTGTGCCTTGGGGCGGAATCGAACCACCGACACGCAGATTTTCAGTCTGCTGCTCTACCGACTGAGCTACCAAGGCGAAAGATGGCGACCCGGAAGGGGCTCGAACCCTCGACCTCCAACGTGACAGGCTGGCGCTCTAACCAACTGAGCTACCGGGCCACTTGAATGATGGTGGGAACAACAGGGCTCGAACCTGTGACCCTCTGCTTGTAAGGCAGATGCTCTCCCAGCTGAGCTATGCTCCCAAGTCCTGTACTGCTCCCGATGCACAGAGCCTTTCGCCAGCTCAGTGACCTTTGCACCACAGCCAAGTGGTGTCTGCGCGGGGTTCTTCGGTCGAACCGCGGCGACATGGATTATTATATCATCCTTTGGCGGCGCTGTCAAGAGGGAAAATGCAAAAAAATTGGGTTTTTCGCAAGCGAAACGCCGCCTCCGCAGTCAAAATGTAAATTCCGCCGTTTTTCGTGGACTTTCGCGCGTGGGTATGGTATGATAGGAAGTGCAAACCTGAAGGAGGTTATTACAATGAAGCGAATCATTGCGCTGCTTCTTGCCGCGCTGCTGATGGTCTCCTGTGCGCTGGCAGATGTGGCCCTGCGCGGCTACGACGCCAAATCCGGCTATGTCTATGTCACGCTGGGGCAGTGCCCGCAGGATGCGGACGGCGGCATCGAGCCGATTGTCTGGCGCGTGCTGAGCGTTGAGGACGGCAGAGCGTATCTGCTGAGCGAATATGTGCTGGAGGCGCGCCCCATCCACAGCGATTATCAGGAGTACGCCAACAAGCCCACCAACAAAAAGAAGCCCGGCTTCAACGGTGACTTCACTCAAACCGAAATGAGCCGCTACCTCTGCGGTGATTTCGCCCAGAACTGCTTCACGGACGACGAGCGTGCCATGCTGACCCCAGATGACACGTTCGGGTTGTTTTTCCTCGCCAGCGATGCGGATTTGAAGAACAAGGCGTACGGCTTCACCAGCAATGAAAGCCGCAAGGCGTGGGGCACACCCTACGCGCTGGCGAACGGGCTGTTCAAGTACGGCAGCCAGCGCGGCGGCCACTCCCCCTACTGGACGCGCTCCCAGTCCTCCTCCGACGCCCGCCACGCGCGGTGCATCAAGTCCAAGGGCGAGTTGGGGCGCATCAACGTCATCACGCTGGACGAGGGAATGCGCCCCGCGTGCTATCTGTCTTTGAGCGCGAGCGAGATTTCCGGCGGCACGGGCACGCTGGATGATCCCTACACTTTCACCCTTATCCCGCCGACGGTGATGGAGGATTAACATGCGGAAGATAACCTGCCTGCTGCTGCTCCTCTGTCTTCTCCCCTCTTTCGCGCTGGCGGACAAGACCATCACCCTCACCTTCACTGGCGATATCACCCTTGGCGGCGAGGATTACCTGCGCACCGCCGAGGACAGCTTCTTTGCCGTCTATGAGCGCGAAGGCGCGGGGTACTTCCTCAAAAACTTCGCGGATTTCTTTGCCGAGGATGATCTGACCGTCGTCAATTTGGAGGGCGTGCTGACCGACAACAATGCCCTTTACCCGCGTGACAAGGGCAAGGGCGACGATGGCTACTGGTTCCGCGGGCCGGCAGCGTACGCCAAGGTGCTTTCCGCCGCGAGCGTGGAAGTCGCGTCGCTGGCAAACAACCATGCGTTTGACTACGGCGCACAGGGCTTCCGCGATACGATTGCCGCCGTCGAAGCAGAAGGTCTCGGCTGGTTTGGCACATACAACAAGAACCGCGACCCCGAAACGGAAAAGTTCTACTTCTACACCAAGGACGGCGTGACCATCTGCCTGATGAGCCTGCTCTGGGACGACTACAACCCGCAAGACCCCAATGGCAACGGCGCGTATCTCCGCCAGCAGATTACGGAAATCAAGCAGTCCGGTCAGGCGGACGCGGTCATTGCTATCCTCCACGGCGGACAGGAGTACGGCCGCCACCGCACTAAGCCGCAGACTATCTTCACCAAAATGGCGATTTCCGCTGGGGCGGATTTGGTCATCTGCCACCATGCGCACGTCGTCATGGGCATGGATGTCATCAACAGCCGCAGTGCGTTCTACTCGCTGGGTAATTTCTGCTTTGGCGGCAACCGCAAGGCGTATCAGGAGAACAAGAACCGCACCCCCGCCGTGCAGGACGCCGCGCCCGCGCTGATGCTCCGCGCCGTGCTGACGTTTGATGATGACGGCACTTACAAGGGGCAGCAAATCACCCTCTATCCCGTACAGACCACCGGCATTGACCGCGCGACGGGCGACACCGTGCAGGTGAACAACTATCAGCCGAAGTTCATCACCGGGCCTTTGGCGGCGCATGTGCTGCACCTGATGCAGATTGACATGAACTACGATGCCAGCAAAACGCCGAAGTACAGCAATGCCGAGTCCATCAACAAGACGCTGCGGGCGCTGGTGATGGCGCGCGAAGAGGAGCTTGCGGCGATGGATTCCTCCGAGGGCATGGAGGCGATGACGCTCCCGTTCCTGTCGGCGGAAGCGGAATAAAGCCGCTCAACCCGCGGTAGAGTTCCGCGAAATCGCGATTTCGGGCATATCAACCGCTGGTTCGTGTGCAAAGCCTCTTTTCCGTGATAGAATGACTGCCAGAAGGGAGATGCTTCCACATGAATCAGGAGAAAATCGGGAAGTTCATTGCGTCCTGCCGAAAAGAGCAGGGCTTCACCCAAACTGTTCTTGCAGAAAAGTTAGGTATCACAGACCGCGCGGTATCCAAATGGGAAACCGGGCGAAATCTGCCGGATGCAGCCATTATGCCCGAATTATGCGATCTGCTGAACATTCAGCTGAGCGAGCTTTTTCGCGGGGAGCGAATGACGATGGAAGCACATCAGAAGGCTTTCGATGCATTGCTTCTGGAAATGAAGCAGCGGGAAGAAGCTGCGAATCGACGGATTCTTCAGCTGGAAAAAGTGCTTGTCTGCATGACGATTGCGGTATCGCTCACGATGATTCTTGTCGGATGCTATCTGGCGAAAGACCATCTTGCTCTCGGAATCGCCTTATTGACATTCAGCGCTGCGGTTGTTTTTGCCGTCTGCTTTGTCGGCGTGAAAATCGAGCATGACACCGGCTATTACGAATGCCCCGAATGTGGAGAACGTTACATACCGACCATGAAAGCCGTCGTGATGGCACTGCATCGCGGCACAGCCCGCAAGATGACGTGTCCGTTCTGCGGAAAATGCGCCTATCATCAGAAGGTGCTTGCAAGGTAATTCTATTTCCGAATGCACCTGCGCCAGCTGCATACGCCTTAGCGCATGCTTATCTGAAAATAGGATAAAGTCAACAGGGTGTCAAGCGCTTTTGCTTGACACCCTGGATTTTTTGTAATGCTTTTCACCCATTAGCCTGCGGCGGTCACTTCATGATCATCTCTTTGTCCGACGGCAGCGGTTTCAGCGGCGCGGACGGCAGCGTCTGATACCAGTATGCGCAGGAAGTATAGTCGTCGTACCGCGGTCCAGTCCATCCCATGTTGTCCAGCGTCATACGAAATCCGGTTTCAAAGTGGATCGGGTCAGCGATGTGGAAGCGGTACAGCAGAAATCTCTGCTGACCGTTGTAAAATGCACGGTTATCACCGTAAATGGCGTACATTCCGCTGTAGAGACCGCTGTAAGTCTGATAGGATTTAATCTGCACATCATTTCCAAAGCCGTAGGAGCCGCAGAAATAATCCTCTGTGCCTGTATAGTGAATGGAAGGATATTTATCATCGTCTATGTACATTCTGGCTTCGCCTTCCACCCAACAGGTGTTGTTTCCGTTCATTCCGGTGGCCAGGGTCACGCCCACGAACTGACCTTTTCCCTGAATGCCATCGATAATAGTGTAGGAACGCCCCTTCTGAACGGGATGCTCCTGACGGTAGGAAGCGTGGAAATATCCGATCTCGTCAGGCACCTCACAGTGACAGCCGGTGATGATATAATACAGGCTCTGATCCTTTTCGCCGCGGTTTTCCATGGTGATCCGGCAGTGCTTTTTGAAAGGCATCTCCCAGTAGCAGTTCAGTCCCCGTCCGGGAGCCACTAGGATCTGTGCGGAATTGAGCACCGCGTATTTTCCATCCCTGTCCACAAAATTCTCATCGTATGCGGTTCCGAAAAATGCGGAAATGGGCGCTTCCACGGAAGGATATTCGCAGTTGTCCCAGTACATGCGGATCACGAAGCTGTGTCCAACGTAGCCGGTAAACCAAATGCTCTGGATCATTCCGGGACCGTCGGTGTCCACCAGCGTCACCGTCTCCCCTGCGCGAATCGCCACGGTCGGACTGAGCTTGGTGCAGTCTCCTCCTTTGGAACCGCCCGCTCTGGCTCCTGTGGGATTTTCTGCGGAGAAAGCGAAGGTCTTTGCATTGCTGATCATGCAATACGGTTTCATAGGTCCTGCCTCCCTTGTTTTGACGTATCTTCACGATTCCTTTTTGGTTCTTGACAGAACGACATTCGTTGCTGTCAGCGTTCCATCTGCCACAAAAGGATACGGAACTTCTTTCCCGTTTCCAGTCTGTTCAATCACTGTGACAATATTATAGCATCTGTACAGTGATTGGGCAAGTCCCTGAAAAACGAACATAGAAAAGAAAAAACACCTGATGCCATGCTTTACTGCTCTCTTGCATGTGCTTGACGCCGCTTCACTGCTGCGCGAAACGGCGTCTTTGACAGTCTGAATTGTACATCTGACAAGGGATATCATAGTTCCTTGCAAAATGCAGTCATGATAAAGAAATCGCCCGATGCGTGCGGAGCATTTCCCGCGCATCGGGCGATTCTTCTATAATGGCAGCACCGCGCAACTCGGCGGCGCGTCGGGCGGTGTTGCCTAATACTATTTCCAGATGAAAATGCGCGGCGCAAGCAGATGGCACGGTTGAATCTGGAAATAGTATAAATACCGTTATTCTTCCGGCAGCGGCGCAATCAGTTCGCGGTCGCACTTGCGGTAGAGCAGCAGACAAATCGTCAGCGAGACGATTTCCGCAATCGGGAACGCCCACCAGATGGCGTTCGGGCCGATAAGGGACAGCGCCCACGCCGCGGGCAGCAGCACAACCAGCTGGCGGCACAGGCTCATAATCAGGCTGTATGTTCCGCGGCCGACCGCCTGGAAGACCGTGCTGAGCGTAATGCCCGCCGCCGCAATCAGGAAGTGCGAGCAGATAATCCGCAGGGCGACGCAGCCTTCCGCCGTCAGCGCCTTGTCCGCCGAGGAGTCGAACGGCATCATCAGCAGGTTCGGCACAGCAAGGAACAGCAGCGCGCCGACCGCCATAATCACCAGCGCATACACCAGACACACGCGGACGCACTCGTAGACGCGCTTTTTCTTCTGCGCACCGAAGTTGTAGCCCACAATCGGCACCATGCCGTTGCACAGCCCGAAGACCGGCATAAAGACAAACGACTGGAGCTTGAAATATACGCCCAGAACGTTCACATAAATATCGCCAAAGCCTGCCAGAATCATGTTCATCAGCGTCGTGCAGACGGAGGAAATCGCCTGCATGATGGTGGACGGGATGCCGACAACGAGGATATTCTGCACCGTCTTCCAGTCGAAACGGAAGCCCTCATGCGTCAGGCGCAGTTCCCGATTTTTCCACTGATTCAGGACGAACCCAACGGTGCAGCTCACGACCTGACCGATAACCGTCGCAATCGCCGCGCCGGCGATACCCATTTGGCAGCTGAAAATCAGAATCGGGTCAAGGATGATGTTCGTCACCGCGCCGGACAGCTGGGTAATCATCGACAGCGTTGTGTTGCCCGTCGCCTGCATCATGCGTTCAAAGCAGATGGACATGAACTGCCCCAAGCTGAGCGTGCAGACGATGCGCAGGTACAGCGTGCCCATTTCCAGCACTTCCGCCTTCGGGTTCGTCATGCCAATATACATGTGGGCGAAGAACAGCCCGACGATAACGAACAGCAGCCAGCCGACGACCTCAATCAGGATGCCGTGGCGGGCGGCATCGCGCGCCTCATGCGGGCGCTTTTCGCCGAGCCGGCGTGAAATCAAGCTGTTGATGCCCGTACCCATGCCGGTCGAAACGGCAATCATCAGCATCTGCATCGGCATAGCGAGGTTGACGGCCGTCAGCGCATCCGGCGAATACTGCCCGACGAAAATCCCATCGACGATATTATACAGTGCCTGCACCAGCATCGACACCATAATCGGTACGGACACCGTCGGCACGAGCTTGCGCATCTCCATCGTGCCCAGCATCCGGCTGCGTTCCGTGTTCTGCTGTTCCTGTTTTTCTGACATGTTGCTTTCCTTTCCGTATTCATACTATTTCCGGATGAAAAGGCGCACGCAAATGGCGCAGGTGAATCCAGAAATAGTATCAGTCCCCTATGAAGCCGAGAGGAAAATGCCCCTCAGCCAAAGATCTATTGTAGCAAAATTCGCCCTGTCCGTCAAGGGAAAATCCGCATTTTCCACCGCTTTTGCAAAAAAGAAAATTCCCTTTGCTCCCATCGTGATTTCGTGTTATAATCGCCGATGAAAGCAGTTGTTTTTCCGCTTGAAGGGAGGAATCCGCATGAGCGTCAAAATGCCCAAACCCGTCAGCAAAACAGAACTCTCGCGCCTATACACACGGCTTGCCATCGACACCCATCATCGACTTGACAACAGCACCGCAGAAGGGCAAGCGCGCCTTGACCTCCTCCACCGTTTCTTTGATGCCTGTGCCAATCTTTATGGGACGATGACACTCTGGCACGCATGGGAGCTTTTTCAGCATGTTGAGCCGGAATTGACTGCCAAGAAAAAGATTCTCCGCAAGGATTTCTTTTCCTTTGCGGAAATTGTGCGCGTTGAAAAGCATGCCTATGCCATCATGCTGCTGCCTGACCTGTACGAAGAGGAGACGTCCATCAGCATTCAGGATGCCGAGCTGGTTCATAGAATGCTGATTTACCCGAACATTTGGGGCTTGAATGAGTATTACAAGCTGCTGAGCTATCAGGACGATAAGCCCTGTGTCGTTCCCGCACGCGATGCGTTCTATGCGTATGCCGACCCGAATTATTTCTGGGAAACGCCAGAAGCGCGTTCTCTCCGCTTCTTTCTGGCAAACCTCCATGTCGCTCCGGACGCCAAAACCACTGCGCCCGACGGCACGCCTCTGTGCGGCAAGGCGTTGTCAGAGGTTGTATTCTGGACAAGAGATGACCACTGGGAGTATGACGATTATAAGGCGGCTTGGCGCAAAAAAGCGGTTTCCGAAGAAGCAAACAAGCCATACTTGCAGCGCATCATGGAAAAAATCCAGCGCGGGATTCTGCTGTCGTTTGTCTGCGATCAATTTTCTTACTATGTGGAGTTGCTTGAAGAAGCCGGCATTCAATTTACCAAGCCGCAGTTTGAAACATTCGCGAACCGCCTCTGTGAATTGAACAATCACAGCCATCTTTGGTCAAACTGCGGCGGTCAGCCTGTTGAAATGTACGACGGGCTGGACAATGCGGAACTGGATGCGGCGGCGATTATGAAAACCATGCAGCTTGACCCCGATGGTTATTATCGCAATTCAGTCTTATCGCGCATCACGCCGAAGAAAAATGAGGATGGACAGGACTGAACGATCCGGAAACAGTATGCGGTATCGGCGAATTTTCTCCATGACAAACACAGGAAAGTATGTTACAATAGGAACGGTAAACACACCAATTCACTCGACAAAGGAGGTACGCCCCATGCCGCGTACCCTATCCCCTGCTGCACGCATCGAGCGCAGCATCCTCTCCGATTTCCGCAAACCGCTCTGGCGGCCGTTCGTCCGCGGCATCAAGCAGTACAAGATGATTGCTCCCGGCGACCACATCGCTGTGTGCATCTCCGGCGGCAAGGACTCCATGCTGCTGGCGAAAATGATGCAGCTGCTGCAGCGCCACACCGACATTCCCTTCGAGACGGAGTTTCTCGTCATGGATCCCGGCTACAATGCCGAAAACCGCCAGCGCATCATCGACAATGCCGCCCTGATGGAAATCCCCATCCGCATTTTTGACAGCAACATTTTCGAGACAACGAAAATCGCCGAGCGAAATCCCTGCTACCTCTGCGCCCGGATGCGCCGCGGTTTCCTTTACGACCGTGCGCAGGAAATGGGCTGCAACAAAATCGCACTTGGGCATCACTTCAACGATGTTGTGGAGACGACCGTCATGGGTATGTTCTACGGTGCCCAGCTGCAAGCCATGCTGCCGAAGCTGCACAGCCGCAATTTTCCCGGCATGGAGCTGATTCGCCCAATGTACTGCATCCACGAGGAGGATATCTGCGCTTGGCGCGATTTCAACGACCTGCACTTTATCGCCTGCGCCTGCCGCCTGACCGAAGAGCGCGACAAAAGCGGCGATGGCATCGGCAACTCGAAGCGCGCGGAAATCAAGCAGCTGCTGAAAACGCTTCGGGAGACGAACCCCGATGTAGAGAAGAACGTCTTCAGCGCGATTCACGCCGTCAGTCTGGACACCATGCCGGGCTGGAAAATCGGCGAAAAGGAATACAGTTTCCTGGATGACTATGACCATTGGGAAGCAACGCACCGTCCGGCGGATAAGTAAACGAATACGGGTCAAGGGATGCACATTCCCCTGACCCGTTTTTATATAATGCGGCAAATGTACAAATTTCCGTTTTTGAACAAAAATTCAGCTCCCCAATGAAGCAGATTTTTGCTGCCATCAGGGAGCTGTTTGCTTATTCCGTTTTTTCCGGCGGATTCGTTACTTCCGGCACATCCGTCGGCTTCGGCACATCCGTCGGCTTCGGCACGTCCGTTGCTTCCGGCACGTCCGTCGGCTTCGGCACGTCCGTTGCTTCCGGCACGTCCGTCGTTTCCGGCACATCCGTCGGCTTCGGCGCTTCCGTCGGCTTCGGCACTTCCGTCGGCTTCGGCGTGTCCGTTGCCTTCGACGGATTCGTCGGCATCGGGGCTTTCGTCACTGCCGGCGCTTTCGTCGTTTCCGGGAGCTTTGTCGCTTCGGGCGCATCGGTCGCTTCCGCATCGTCGGGTTTGTCCAGCACCAGCGGTTCAAGCCCCAGCAAATCAGAAACCGTCACGAACTCGAATCCCGCGTCGCGCAGCATGGGAATCAGCGTTTTCAGGCACTCATAGTCCGCCATTCGCGCGTGATACAGCAGAATCGAGCCGTTCTGGGTGTCGCGGAACGCCTGATAAGGTTCGGTCTGCGCCACATCCCACAGGACGACCTTCTCCACGCCGTGCGCATAGAAAATCGGCAGGAAGTTCTTCTCGGAGTTCATATAATGCCCGAACGGCGGGCGCAGCAGCCGCAGCGGATAGTGGTAGCCCAGCACCTCGTCCACGCGCTCCTGCGACAGACGCACCTGCGCATCCGCGCTGGACTCGGAGTATTCCAGCAATTGCGCGTGCTTCCATGTATGGCTGCCGAACTCATCGCCGTGTGCCAGCGCGTCTTCCCACAGTTCACAGTCTTCCGCGCAGAACAGCTTGCCGACGATAAACCACGTCACCGGAAAATCAAGTTCAATGCTCAATTCGTGGATTTTATACACGGCATCCATGTTCCAGCCGTCATCCACCGTGATCGCGATTTTTTTTGATTCGCGGTCGCCGTGGCGGACAACGTAATCCTCCGGAATCGCGGCAAACGCCGTCTGCTGCACCAGCATCAGGCACAGCGCCAGCGACAGCAGACGCATCATGCGTTTCATCAGCAGCCCCTCCTTATTGCGGATCAACGTAGTTCGGTTCCTGCCAGATATACCAGTCCGTGCCGTCGGTCAGCATCGTAACCGTGCCGTCGCCGGAGAAGTAGAGCGCCGCGCCCGGCATGTGGTTCTTCACCCAGCCCGCCGTCACCTTTGTGCTGAGGGCGGAGCGGTTCGGGACGAACAGCACCTGCGGCTGTGTCTGCTCCACAAAGCTGTCCGGAATCGTCGCCAACCCGTGATGAGGCGCTTTGAGAATATCGCAGCGGAGTTTTTCGCCATACGTCGCGGCGTACCACTGCATCGTCTCGTTGTCAATGTCACCGGTCAGGAACGCCCGCGAATCCCCAAACTGCACCATGCAGGCGGCACTGCGGTTGTTCTGCCCCGTCGGCAGGGGACAGCGGAAAATCGTCAGCTTTGCGTTGCCCAGCGTCAATTCGTCGCCATCGCCAATCTGCACATAGGGGATGTTCTTCGTCCCCGTCGCTTTGACCGCCTGCTGATGGTAGCCCTCTTCGTCCACATACGTCGTGGTGTTGGGCGACAGGAACGCATCCACCTGATACAAATCGGAGTACATAAGGTAGATGAAGCCGTGCAGGTGGTCATCGTCGCAGTGTGTGTTGAGCAGATACTTCAGTTCCGTGATGCCATATCCATCCAGCGTCGCATACACGCGCCTGCGATAGCGCCCTTCGCCGCTGTCCACCATCATGGCTTCCCCGCCGGATTGCAGCACCATCGCGTCTGAGCGGTTCGTGTCAATGCAGGTCAGGCGCAGCGTATCCTTCTCCGCCCAATCCGCCGGCACATCCTTCTCGCTCTCCACCCGGTACACCTCCGCCTGCGCCGCGCCCAATCCCAGCGCCGCGCACAGCAGCATCAGCAGCAGTTTCCGTTTCATACGTTTTCCTTTCCACAAGGGAGCTTCTCCCTTGACCCTTCCGCGCGATTCGGTTGGTGACACGCTCATGCCGTGTCCGCATGTTTATACAGGTTTTCGCTCCTGCGGGAGCGACCAGAGGGCTTTGCGATCGCCCTCTGGACTCCTTCGCATCCCCACTGATGTTTGTTGGTTTTTATCGCAGCTGTTATATAGTTAGTGTGCCTTTCGTTCTCCTAAGCAGCACTGCCATATACTAACATCCGGAGGGCGACGGGCGAAGGGGTCAAGGGGGCGACCGCAAAGCCCCCTTGTCGCCTCCGCAGAGGCGAAATCCCTTTCCTTACTGCGCTTGCACCCACCCGCGGGCGACCGCAATCTCATACACCCCGTCCGCCATGCCTTCTGCCAGCCATTGCTGATACACCGGCGTCACCAGCAGATATTCCTCCGCCGGATTCGATAAATACCCCATCTCCACAAGGAAGCACATCATCTTCGCCCAGTTGTTGCCGACATAGTTGTCGTTCAGCCGCACCATGCCCGTGGAGTTCGCCAGCGTCATCCCGACACGCGTTTTCATCGCGTCCAGCAGCTTCTGCCCCATTTCGCGGTAGGTGTCCGCATCCGCAACCGCTTTGGCATAGTCGCTGTTCAGCGGGCCGTAAACCTGTATGCCGCGCTTGCTGCGGTTGCTGGAGTTGTTGCAGTGCAGGCGGAGCATAATCTGCGCGCCGCCCGCTTCCGCGATTTCACAGCGTTCGATGTTCGTGTGGAACGTCGTTTGATCTTCGCGGGTCATGACGACGTTCGCGCCCTGCCGAAGCAGTTCGTCACGCAGGAGCATCCCAATTTCCAGGCAGACGATGCTCTCGCGGCGATTCGTCTTGGTTCCCTGTGCCATGCCGCCCTTGCCGCTGGTCGAACCAGTCAGCCCCGGCCCAATCGGTTCATTGACGAAGCGCCCGTTTTCCTGATGTCCCGCGTCAATGCAGACGGTCACGCCGCTCAAGCGTCCCTCCTGCCGCTGCGGCGCTTCCGGCGCCTGGTAGCCCTTGCGCACGGTCGCTTCCTTCTTCATGCTGCCCGATCCGCTTTTCACCTGCACAGTGAACTGCGTCCGCGCGAAGGTCAAATCGCTGATAACGTCGCCCTCGTAATGCCCGTTTTCGTCCGGGTAAACCGGCTGGGTGACGGTCTGTTCCTTGCTTCGCCAGTAGAGGAGCATGTAATCCGTCCCGGCGGCGTTGAACGCGTAGTGGAAGCCCTCCGGCGTTTCCGTCAGCACGAAATCCGTCACTTTCGCGTTGCTTTTCCCCGTCGGCTTCTGATAATCCGCAGCCTTCGGAAGCGTCGTCGATGCTTTGCCGATGCTGCCCGTCGTGCGCGCCGAGGTCAGCGCAACGCTTGTTTTGCCGCCCGCGCCGGAGTAGGCAAGGGAAACATCGCCCTCAAAATGCCCGTCCGCGCTGTACAGCATCATCCAGCCTTTTTCGGCGGGCGTTGTGTATTCGAGGATGACGAACGGGTCTTGCGCGCCCGCATCAAAGGCATAATGCAGCGCGTATTCCGATGCCGTAAGTGTGATGGACACGCCGGCCGCCTGTGCGGTCGTCGCGCAGAACAGCGCCAGTACCGCGCAGAGCAGCAGCGACAGCAGCCTTTTCATCTTTTTTCCCCTCCGTGTTCCTTTTTCCAGCGGCGAATCAGCTTCTGAATGCGACCCCACGGTGTCCGCGACTTTTTCAGCGCCACCGCCGCGTCCAGCGCCCCCTGCCGGTACAGGTTGTTGTTCGGCTCGCGGCGAATCGCCTCGCGGTAGGACTGGTGTGCCGATTCGTACTGTTCCAGTGCCATGAGCACTTTGCCCTGCATGGCGTACCATGCGCTGTCGCGGGTAGATGCGCGCAGGAGCTGCCGCAGTGCCGCTTCAGGATTGTCCTGCCGGAGCATCTTTGCCGCCAGTGTCAGCGCATCCTGCTGGTCAAGTTCGCGGTTGAAAGCAGCGGATGCCGTCGTCCGGTTGACCGCGAGCTTCATCGCTTCCTCATACGCCAGATTCAGCGTAATCATTTTTTCCTGCGCGGCTTTTCGTTCCGTTTCGTCCTGAAATTTATCGGGATGGCAAGTTTTTACCAATTTGCGATACGCTGCGCGCACCTGATCCGCGTCGGCAGACGCTTCCAACCCCAATACGCCAAATGGATTCCGCATCGCCAACACCTCCTGTTTGCTCTGCGGCTGTTTTGCTATCCTATAGTGTGTTTCTAAAATGAGACCGGTGCAGTTTCGAGCAGATTTTCTTGCAATTCAAGGATGAAAACCGAAGGTTTACTGGCGGTAAATCGAGGTTTGAAGACGC
>JABLTO010122383.1_pt1 | contig 14424 bp, 14 predicted proteins | sample 7160091 | NCBI WGS metagenome assembly JABLTO01 (sample SAMN14651225, study PRJNA627086) | human gut metagenome | isolation source: feces | host: Homo sapiens
TACCGAATGCCCTCTTTATCAAGCTGTTCTACCAGTCCTGCCCGTTTCATGGATGAGAACCAGCCACCATTTCCATTTGGTGACAGGCAGATCTTTGATGGTGCTTCCATCAATATCTTTCCATTAAAATCAACGGATGGTACCAGCTCCTGTTTGAAGAAATGCAGATACTCCTCCTTATATCCAAAATTCTTATGCTCTGCAAAGAAGGATGTCGTTGCTTCGTAGTTCTTATCACTGGTCATGATATAGAGATGGATCCATCGTCCAAGTGTCCTCACAACAGTCAGGATCGTTTTCACCTGACATTCGAATATATAGAGATCTCTCGTCAATCCGATATTGTATGTGCCCTTCGGCCCATCAAATCCAAGTCTGGTTCCCTGACCTCCGGCAAGCATTACAAGAGCGAGCTGTCCTTTCTGGATCGCCGTTTCACCAAGCACCTTATAGGCAAATTCATAGTCCTTGATCGTATCAAGTGTCAAAACCTCTGTTGGTGTGATCATTCCTTCCTTACCGTCTGATTCTTTCTCTTTTAATACATCAAATATAGAGAAGTCGATCTCTTCAATCTGGGAAAGCAGGCTCTGCTTCTCCTCATCGTTTAATTCATCATAATAGGCGAGCACATGCTCCTGCCCGTACTTTTTCAAAATTTCCAAAGCGTTTTCATATGTCATATAATTTTCCCTCATTTCTATTTTCCTCCACCACTATACCTTGAACTTGCCTATACCATTATTTCGCAAAACGCTCTCGCTCTATCCTCAACGTCGCAGTACATAAGGCTGCAAGACACGCAGCCTAAGTACCGACGTTCGGACAGGTTTGCTACATAATATATAGACAAGTTCAACACATAGTGGAATCTGCTCTCTAACTATAATTTATTAACACGTTTTCTCACTTCTAACGTCTCTTTAAAAACTTTTGCTACATCCTTTAACCCGATCCTTCTTCCACCCTTGCTGTCATCCCGGCTGTAGTTCAGCTCGATCGGAGCTTCGCAGATCTTTCTGCCATCCTTTGCTGCCATGGCAAGGATCTCGATATCGAATGCATATCCTTCTGCCTGCATCCGGCTTACGATCGGTTTGATCACTTCTTTTTTGAATAACTTAATACCGGTCTGTGTATCGTGGGTGTTCAGATGGAACATCATCTTTAACATCAGATAATATCCATAGCTCATGATCTTACGCAGCATCGGATAATGGAGCTTCGACTCCGGATGCAGCTTGGAACCGATCACGATATCGGCATCCTGCTCCTTCATATCCTTTAAGAATCGTTTCAGCAGGATCGGTGGCAGTTCCAGATCGGAATCCAGAAATGCGATGTATCGTCCCTCTGCTGCTGCGATCCCTGTCCGGATGGCATGTCCTTTTCCACCATTTGGCTGATATGAGATTCCTCTGATATGAGTATCCTGCATTTCTGCCCGGCGGATGCACTCTGCGGTGTTATCTGCACTTCCGTCGTCAACTGCTATGATCTCATACCGTTTGACGAAACCGGACAGCACTCTGCTGGTTTCAAGCAGATTATCTGTTATATGTGCTCCTTCATTATAGGCGGGCATGACGACAGATAGTGTCACATCCCCTTCCTTATTTGTTTCCATGGTCAACGTTCTCCTGTCTGACAGTCTTATTCTTCTATGTTCGCCTGTTTTACGATACTGTAGACTGCCTCTCTGACGATTTCCGACATGGATACACCTTTTTGCTTTGCATACTTTGAAAGCAGTTCATGTGTATCTGTGTCGATCCTAAGTCTTAGAATTGTGTCTTTCCGTTTATCGGTCGGTCTTCCCGGTCCTCTCTTGATTTCCTCTGCCATCTCCCTGCTCCGTTTCTTTTTATTTAAAGAAAATATTTCTTTACTCCATGTATCGCATATCCTGCAAAATATCCAAGTGACCTCACTGTTCCAAATCCCATCTTCCGGTATACCTGATACGTCATCTTTGCAGAATGTAATTTGGAACCTGATTTACTGTTCTTCACCATCCGGTAAAGCAATAACGGTTCATTGATGCCTGCTGCCTCCCCGTATTTCTTAAGGATTTGCAGCCAGCAGATATAATCCTCGTGAGCATCATCATCCCCCATCGGGAACTCTGCTGCCACCTCTCGCTTCATCACTACGGATGAGCAGTTGATCACATTCCCATACAGTAGCATCTTGTAAGTGATGTTCTCCGGTACCGGTAAGATCCGTCCGGTATGGGTTCCGTCCTCTTCCATCAGTTCTCTGGCAGTTGAGGATAATACCACGCCGGTCTTCTTCATAACAGCAAGCTGTTTCGAGAGCTTTCCCGGCCGCCAGATATCATCGGAATCTAAGAATGCTACATATTCACCCTCTGCAAGCTGTACGCCCTTATTTCTGGTTGCTGCTACACCAAGATTGGTTTCATTCTTATATAGTCTGACCTGTGGATTGCTTTTATATTCTGCCAGACACTCCGTCAGATTCTCCGGTGAACAGTCGTTGATCACTATGATCTCTGATATCACATCCTGACAAAGTGCGGAATCGATCGCCTGTTTAATTGTTCTGCTGCAATTATATGCCGGAATGATCACGGATACTTCTGGTTTCATTTATTTCTTTTCCTCTACACTATAGAAGGCATCCTCGGCTTCATCATGCGGATGCTTGATGCCTGTTTTCTTTGTCTTGTCTTCGCGGATCGCTGTCGTCTGATTTGCATCGATTCCTTCCGTATTCTCCTTCTGGAATAAGATCTTGAAGGTCAGCAGGATCAGCTTCAGATCCAGCCATAAGGAATACTGCTCATAATATGTCAGGTCAAGCTTCACCTTATCTCTCGGTGTGGTGTTATATTTACCGTAAACCTGTGCATATCCGGTAAGTCCGGCCTTCATCTTCAGACGATAATCGAATTCCGGGAAGGTCTCCCTGTACTGTGCTGCGATCTCCGGACGTTCCGGTCTAGGACCTACAACTGACATATCACCCTTTAAGATATTAAAGAGCTGTGGGAGCTCGTCTAAGTGTGTGGCACGGATCACACGGCCAACCGGTGTGATTCTGTCATCATGCTTTCTGGCAAGCTGTGCGCCATGTTCCTCGGAATCCATCCGCATGCTTCTGAATTTCATGATCTTGAACACTCTGCCATTTAAGGTCAGACGCTCCTGCTTATAGAATACAGGACCTCTGTCGTAGATCTTGATCGCCAGTGCGATCAGGATCATAAATGGTGAAAAGATAATGATCATGATCAGGGATACGATAATATCCATCAGACGCTTGAAGATCATATCTTCTCCTGTCAGTCCCTGGTTTCTGGATAATAATAACGGTGTATCAAACAAATGGATCGGTTCTGCTCCTAAGATAATGATATCCGATAACTTCGGTACCACATACGAACGGATCGAATGCTCGAAGCAGTATTTTACCAATTCGTTTCTGATATATGCCTTTGTCTCACAAAGGATAACACCATCGTACTGTAAGATTTTTTCTTTTAATGCTTTCTCACCTTCACTGACATGAATACGGTCAGCAATGATGTATTTGTCTTTTCTGGCATTGATCTTATCAATGAATTCGGTCGGTGTCTTATATCCGTAGACAAGCAGTAAATGTCTTGGAGGATAAAACTTACGGTACATCATCCTGCAGACGAATACCCATATAAATATAACTATGATCTCTAAGAATGTAAGCTCGATCATGTTCAGTGCCGGCAGATAATTACGGGCAATGATACACAGCTCGACATAACCTACGATATTTGCACAGACCAATGATAATATCTGTGAAAAGAGAACATCCATCACCCGGAGGAAGCCTACTTTATAACCACCATACAGCTTCGTAAACAGATAAATGATAATCGCATACATACCGATTACCGCCCAGTTACCTTTGTTCCAGAACGGAATCTGGATAGCCTGAGTATTATCTGCATATTCGGTATACCACATCCTTGCAAACAGCAGTACTTCCGCAGCTAACAGAAGCACGCCTTCCGAAAATGTGATAATACGTTTGTAAATGTCTCTCTTTCTCACATGTCTGGTTTCTTCCATATCAATCTCCATCCCACCATGAGAGGTGGTCATCAGGCGGATATACCACCTGCTTTCTCTTCATTTTTTCTATTGGTATCGATTATTTTAACAGTTCACGGAGCATCTGGTTTACGGATGCCGGATCTGCCTTGCCCTTCATTGCTTTCATGGTCTGTCCAACCAATGCGCCAAGTGCTTTTTCTTTTCCGCCACGGAAGTCTTCGATTGCTTTTGGATTATTGGCAATAACTTCTTCTACGACCTTGCGGAGTGCACCTTCATCATTTACGGTGGCGAGTCCATGTTCTTTTACATAGCTTTCCGGTTCAATATCATCTGTAAATATCTTCTCAAATACTTCCTTTGCGACATTGCTGTTGATGGCTTTCGCATCTACCATCTGTATCAGCTTTGCAAGGTGCTCTGCGCTGAATGACAACTCATCTGCATCGATGGAATGTTCTTTCATCAGACGCATGGTCTCTCCCATCAGCCAGTTGGATACCTTCTTCGGATTTGCTCCGAGAGCGATTGTCTCCTCGAAAAGGTCTGCCATCTTCTTTGTATTTGTAATGATATCTATATCATAGTCTGGGATATCATACTCTTCTTTATACCGGATCTTCTTCTCATCCCGGAATTCCGGCTGACGGCTTCGGATCTCCTCCATCCACTCGTCACTGATCTGTACCGGTACAAGGTCTGGATCAGGGAAATAACGGTAATCCTGTGCATCCTCTTTGGAACGCATCGGATATGAATATTCCTTGGTATCATCCCATCTTCTGGTCTCCTGTACAACCTTTTCGCCTGCTTCGATCAGATCGATCTGACGTTCTCTCTCATTCTCGATCGCATGGGCGATAGCCTTGAATGAGTTCAGGTTCTTTGTCTCTGTTCTTGTTCCGAATTCTTCTGCTCCGACTTCACGAACAGACAGGTTGACATCGGCACGCATCGAACCTTCATTTAACTTACAGTCTGATGCTCCGAGATACTGGATGATCAGACGTAATTTCTCAAGATAAGCAATTACTTCTTCCGCAGAACGCATATCCGGCTCAGATACAATCTCGATCAGAGGCACACCGGAACGATTGAAATCAACCAGAGAGCTGTCTGTATATGGATCATGTACCAGTTTACCTGCATCCTCTTCCATGTGGATCTCATGGATCCTTACGAATTTCTTCTTGCCCTCTACTTCAATCTCTACCTTTCCGTTTCTGCAGATTGGGTAGTACAGCTGGGAGATCTGATAGTTCTGTGGGTTATCCGGATAGAAATAATTCTTACGGTCAAATTTACAGTTCTGTGTGATCGTACAGTTGGTTGCAAGACCGACAGCAACTGCTTTTTCTACTACCCCTTTATTCAGTACCGGAAGGGAACCCGGCATACCGGTACATACCGGACATGTATGTGTATTCGGTGCACCACCAAATGCGGTACTGCAGCCGCAGAATATCTTCGTCTTTGTCGCAAGCTCTACATGAACCTCCAGACCGATCACGGTTTCGTATACTTTACTCATCTTACAGACCCCTTTCTGCTACAGCGGCAGGCTGCTTGTACTCTCTTGTCTGCTCAAATGCATATGCCGCCTGAATGATTGCTTTCTCGTTAAATGCATCTCCTACCATCTGGACACCGATCGGCATGCCGTCTTTGTCGTATCCGCATGGAAGGGAAATACCCGGAAGTCCTGCAAGGTTGACCGGAACGGTGTATACATCGCCCAGATACATCTTGATCGGATCGGATAAGGATTCACCCATGGTCAGTGCAGTTGTAGGTGCAACCGGACCGAGGATGATATCGTATTTTGCAAATGCTTTATCATAAGCCTGTTTGATCAGGGCTTTTACCTTAAGTGCTTTTACATAGTATGCATCATAGTAACCGGATGACAGGGTAAAGGAACCTAACATGATACGTCTCTTTACTTCTGCGCCGAAGCCTTCGGAACGTGTCTTCTTATACATGTTGTGAAGGTCTGTGTACTCTGCTGTACGATAGCCGTATTTTACGCCGTCGAAACGTTCCAGATTCGAGCTTGCCTCTGCGGATGCAATGATATAATATGCAGGAATTGCATATTCTACCATACCAAGGTCAAATTCTTCCACGATTGCTCCTTTTTCTTTTAACACTTCAGCTACATGGTACACAGCATCCTTGATCTCAGGATCCAGTCCTTCTGTGAAATAGTCCTTTGGAAGTCCGATACGCATACCTTTTACATCGTCCTTTAATGCGCTTGTAAAATCATTATCCGTACGTTCTACAGATGTAGAATCTTTCTTATCATACTGGGAAATGATCTCTAATATCGTTGCACAGTCTGTTACATTCTTTGCAAGTGGTCCGATCTGGTCAAGAGATGAACCATATGCAACCAGACCGTATCTGGATACTCTGCCGTAAGTTGGCTTGATTCCTGTTACACCACAAAATGCTGCCGGCTGGCGGATCGATCCACCGGTATCGGAACCGAGTGCACACGGTACTTCTTCTGCTGCAACAGCGGCTGCTGATCCACCGGAAGAACCACCCGGAACTTTATTTGTATCCCATGGATTCTTTGTCTCGCCATAATAAGAAGTCTCGGTTGTACTTCCCATCGCGAACTCATCCATATTTGTCTTGCCTACGATCACGGCTCCTGCTTCCATTAATTTCACAACAGCATCTGATGTATAGGTCGGTACGAAGTTTGATAAGATCTTGGATGCGCAGGTGGTAAGTACACCGTTCTGACACATATTATCCTTGATCGCGATCGGCACACCTGCCAGCGGGCCTGTCAGCTCGCCGCTGTCGATCTTCTTCTGTATTTCTTCTGCCTGTTTGAATGCACCTTCTTCATCTACGGTGATAAAACAGTTATATTCTTTGTCGTATGTCTTTATATTCTCGATGCAGGCTTTGGTTGCTTCCATAACGGAGATCTCTCCGGCCTTGATCTTCTTTCCAAGCTCTACTGCTGTCATACTCATCATATCCAATGTCCGTTACCTCCTAATCAAATGTTCTTGGCACCTTATAGCAGCCATCCTTCTGCTCCGGTGCATTTGACAGCATATTCTCTCTGTCGTCGCCATTTGTTACTTCATCTTCACGGAATACATTATTATAAGAAAATGTATGGCTCATTGCTTCCACATTCTCAGTGTCCAGTTCGTTTAACTTACTTACATAGTCAAGCATATCTGACATATCTTTCTTTGCCTGCTCCTTCTCCTCATCGGAAAGCTCAAGCTTCGCCAGAATACCTACATAATCGATTGTTTCGTCTGTAATAACCATGGTATGTCTCCTTGTCTGGGTTTTATTCGGCAATTGCGGTATGTTTTCACTATATTTGTACACTTCTTGTCCTTGCCAATCAGGGGACACTTCCGTTCGTTTCGGTCTGCAGCGGTACTAAGATGCCGCTTTCGCGCCATCTAAGGACCGGCGACCTCAAATGCCCCTGTATTGGCAAGGCAAAAGTGTCCAAATAATATGCACTCCATTTTTTCTACAATTGCGTTTATTTATAGTACCACAAAATTAGTTAGAGTGTACCACATAATGGCAGCGTTTGCAAGTGGCACAAATCGAACGCCGCAGATACTATTGGCAATAAGTACATACTAAACCTATACTATCATAAAAATGCCCAGGCAACATATATAAGCTATGTAGTCTGGGCATCTTCAAGACTGTTATATTACATATAATATTATCAGCGTTTGGAATATATGGCATCATTTTTTGAAAGTAGATATACACAATATTGATTCATACTGATACCTTCTTTTTTTGAATGTTCTGCAAGTGAACGATGTAAGCTGCGAGGTATTCTCAATTTAAACTGTCCGGAATATTCTTCCAGACTGTCCGGCTCCTGTATCTCTATTCCTTCTTCAAGAGCTGCTTCTATCCACGCTTTCTTTGCATCCATTGCATTTACAAGTGCTGCTTCTATCGTTTCTCCACATGTGATACATCCAGGAAGCTCAGGAAAAGAAACTACAAATCCTCCTTCATCCTTATCCTCTACTATTTCCATACGGTAATTCATCGATATATAATCATTCATTGTTTTCATCATTTATTACCTCACTTTCTACAACCTGCTTTACCATCTCTACATATACCCTTTTTATTAGTTCATGCTTTGGTATCGTTATTGGCTGACATCCTTTTTTCCGAAATGTATAATGACTGCTTCCACTTTTAGGTGCCGTCATTTCATAGCCATAATTCTCTAGTATCTTTTTTAATTCATCAAAACGAACCCCTTTTGATAAATTACATATTTTCTCTAATAGTTTATCCCATTTTGACATTATAAAATTCCTCCTATATATAGTATATAGTGGTGTCGTATTCGGTGTCAACACTTTTTATAATTAGATATAAAAAGAGCATGTACTTTGTTTTACGTACACGCCCTCTTTACAGGAATATAATTTTCAACTATTTTATAACATATTCTCCAATGTCTCACGGATTGCCTTGATGAAGTTCTCGCTGTTTAATACAGTTGGGTTCTCAAGGGTTGTGATAAGTGCAAGATCCTTTGTCATCTTTCCGGATTCGATCGTTGCGATCGTCGCTTTCTCAAGCTTGTTTGCGAAATCAACCAGAGCGTCGATGCCATCCAGTTCACCACGTTTTCTAAGTGCGCCTGTCCATGCAAAGATTGTTGCAACAGAGTTTGTGGATGTTTCTTCACCCTTTAAGTGCTTGTAGTAGTGTCTCTGAACTGTTCCGTGTGCAGCTTCGTACTCATACTTTCCATCCGGAGAAACCAGTACAGATGTCATCATGGCCAGTGAACCAAATGCGGATGAGATCATATCACTCATTACGTCACCATCGTAGTTCTTGCATGCCCAGATGAATCCACCCTCGGATTTCATAACTCTTGCTACAGCATCGTCGATCAGTGTATAGAAATATTCAATACCTGCTGCATCGAATTTCTCTTTGTATTCTTTATCAAAGATCTCCTGGAAGATATCTTTGAATGTATGGTCGTATTTCTTTGAAATTGTATCCTTGGTTGCAAACCAGATTGTCTGCTTGATATCCAGCGCATAGTTGAAGCAGCATCTTGCAAAGCTTTCGATTGACTTATTAATGTTGTGCTGTCCCTGGATCACACCCGGACCGTCGAATTCATGGATCGTTTCTTTGATCACTGTGCCGTCTGCACCTGTAAATACCAGTTCGGCCTTACCGGCACCCGGAACCTTGATCTCTACGTTCTTATATACATCACCATATGCATGTCTTGCGATTGTAATAGGAGCCTTCCAGTTCTTTACACATGGCTCAATGCCCTTTACGATGATTGGTGTACGGAATACAGTTCCGTCGAGGATTGCACGGATCGTTCCATTCGGGCTCTTCCACATTTCTTTCAGGTCATACTCTGTCATACGTGCAGCATTTGGTGTGATCGTTGCACATTTAACAGCTACGCCATACTTCTGTGTTGCATATGCGGAATCAAATGTTACCTGATCATTTGTCTCATTTCTATATTCAAGTCCCAGATCGTAATACTCGGATTTCAGATCGATAAATGGATAGATCAGTTCATCCTTGATCATCTTCCAGAGAATTCTGGTCATCTCGTCTCCATCCATCTCTACTAAAGGGGTAGTCATTTGAATTTTTTCCATCTTGCTCGTTCCTCCATGTTCTTTTATTATAGTTCTAATTACTTACCTGTTTTTATACACGCCTAGAATTATACATGAAAAATGTTGCTATTTCCAGTTTTTTGAAAGTTTTTTACACATATCCGTAAATTCCGCGCACGGACACTTCCCCGGATATAATGATCGACTCCTGTCCATCTTTATCCTTTACACGAAGTCCTCCATTTGGTGCAAGTCCGAGGGCTGTGTATTCTGTCCGGTTATATCCTTCGATCACATAGACCTGTTCATCCTTGTTCACAAGGATGGAATTATATTCATCCAGCATAAACTGAAGATCCTGACATTTGACAAATGCGTCATACAGCTCTTCAAAATGATTTGCCACACTGGCGACCAGTTTGCTTCTGTCACAACCGGTTCCGTTTTCCAGCTTGATCGATGTCGCCTTATCTGCCAGTTCTTCCGGAAATTCCATCATGGATACATTGATACCGATACCTACAACTGCATATTTGATATCCATACCTTCCGAACTCATCTCTGTAAGAATGCCACAGATCTTCTTGCCGCCGACTACAACATCATTCGGCCATTTGATCTGTGCCTGTAAGCCCGCTGTATCGGCAAGAGCACGCGCCGTTGCAAGCGCTGAAAGGATCGTAAGTCTGGATACATTCTCGATCGGCACATCCGGACGGAGCAGAAATGTCATGGCTATGCTGGTTCCCTTCGGGGTGCTCCATGCCCTTCCTCTTCTTCCTCGTCCTGCATTCTGTTCGTTTGCAACAAACAACGCTCCGTGTGTTCCATCCGTCTCTCCTGCAAGCTTTGCCCGTATATTTGTGGAATCCGTCTCATCATAATAATACAGTTCTCTTCCGATCACCGATGTCGTGAGTGCTGCCTCTATCTTCTCTTTCGTAACGATATCCGGCTCTCCGACCAGCCGATAGCCTTTATTATTTACAGCATCTATAATGTAGCCTTCTGCCTTTAAGGCATTGATGTTTTTCCAGACAGCGGTTCTTGAGACACCTAATTTCTCACAAATCGCCTGACCGGATATATAATCACTGCTTGTCCGAAGCAACGCAAGGATTTTTTCTTTCATGATTTACCTTCTTTCTGTCTCACTTTCCTGATAAATTCCCATCTTCTTTAATAAATGATAATAGATTGCATCGCACTTCTCACGTTTTCCGCTGAACGGCAGTACGAATTGCTCTTTTCCTATATCGATCTTCAATATGTAATATGGCAAATGCGGATCCGGAATGACCAGATTCACATTTGTAATCTTCTCATATGGTGTATGATAAGATTTCTTTCCCTTTTCTATGATCAGTTCATCGTCTTCAAAATGATAGGTCAGATCAAATGCCGATTTGCGAAATGAAGATTTCACAAGCATCAATCCATATGCCGCAAGTGCAAGTCCAAATGCCAGCTTAAAAATACGACCACCGGTACTGCCATGGGATTTGATCATCAACAGGATAAATGCTGCTCCGATAACAACAAAAAATACACCAACCATCCGGTATGCAATTCTGGTTGCTCTGTTTTTCTTTACGGTATGCTGCATGTGTTTTCCTCGTTCTTTCTGTATATTTTCTGTTCTCTATTATATTTTCTACAGTCATAAAAAGCAAGCCAGAGTAAACATGACATTTTGCACTAAAACCCCCGACAAAAAACATGATTTTTACCAGATTGATTTTTCTTATAAAAAGAAGTAATATCCAGTATGCGCTGAAAATAAACAAGGAGGTAAAATCATTGAAAAACTTACTGAAAAAAATTAACGGTTCCAAGGATCTGACTGAAGGCAATCCTATGAAACTGATCTTGAACTTTGGACTGCCATTATTATTTGGGCTTTTATTCCAGCAATTTTATAACATGGTCGATACAATCATCGTTGGTAAATTTCTGGGTGTCGATGCACTTGCAGCCGTCGGCTCAACCGGATCGATCAACTTTATGATACTCGGTTTCTGCATCGGTATTTGCAATGGTTTTGCCATCCCGGTTGCTCAGGCCTTTGGAGCAAAGGACACTGATAATATGAAGAAGTACATTACAAACTGTGTCTGGGCTTCGATCTTCTTCGCTGCCGTTATGACAGTTGCAGTCGGAATTCTTACCAGAAATATTCTGATCTGGATGAAGACACCGGACAGCATCCTGGATCAGGCATTTATCTACATATTTATTATATTTATGGGAATACCTGCAACCTTCCTTTATAATATGGTTTCCGGTATCCTGCGTTCTCTCGGCGACAGTGTAACCCCTGTTGTCTGTCTGATCGCATCCTCCCTGTTAAATATCGTACTGGATATCCTGTTAGTTCGTCCGATGGGTGTCGCCGGTGCTGCTGTTGCAACCGTTGTTGCACAGGCAATCTCCGGTGTCGGCTGTCTGATCTACATGTGTAAGAAGCTCGGATATCTTCATTTTACAAAACAGGACTGGGCATTTAGTATGCGCCACTGTCTGACCTTATGCGGTATGGGTGTTCCGATGGGGCTTCAGTACTCGATTACAGCGATCGGCAGTGTTATTCTTCAGGCTGCAGTTAATTCGATGGGTGAATCCGTTATCGCTGCCGTATCCGCCGGAACAAAGATCTCCATGTTCCTCTGCTGTCCGTTTGATGCCATGGGATCGACAATGGCAACCTACGGTGGACAAAATGTCGGTGCTAAGAAAATGGATCGTGTGGATGCCGGCTTAAAGGCATGTATCAAACTCGGTATTGCCTATGCGATTCTTGCATTTGTATTTATCCTGTTATTCGGCAAGAATCTGGCACTGCTCTTCCTGAATGCAGAAGAGACAGAGATCATCAAGCTTGTATATTATTTCCTGCTTGGCAACTCAGGAGCTTACATCCTGCTTGCCCTTGTAAATATCGTCCGGTTTATGATTCAGGGGCTCGGCTATTCCGCCTTTGCCGTTATCGCAGGTATCTGTGAAATGGTTGCCCGTACGATCGCAGGCTTTATCCTGGTACCAAAATTCGGTTATGTCTTTGTAGCACTCGGCAGTCCGCTCGCATGGATATTTGCAGATATCTTCCTGATTCCTGCCTATATCTATGTTGTAAAACGTCTTCGCCGCAAGTTCGGTCAGGAGACCCCGGCGATGCTGAAACGTTGTCAAAAGAGCCTTGCATAATATATTCTAATACAGATTTTTCTATATAATCAAAAAACCATACCGGTAGCATATATATTTTTTATGTGATTTACCTATTCACCCAAATATATATGCTGTCGGTATGGTTTTTCTTTTTATTTATTATTTATTTCTGTAGATAATGTCGGTTCTCTTTGGTCCGTTTGAAACCATAGTGATCGGATATCCGATATGTTTCTCAATGAACTCAATGTAGTTTCTGCAGTTCTCTGGAAGATCTTCGTAGTTCTTGATACCACGGATATCTGTCTTCCATCCTGGCAGAACCTCATATACAGGCTTTGCTTTCTTTAACTTAGCTGTTGTAGGGAAGTCTGTTGTTACTTCACCATCGATATCGTATCCGACACATACAGGAATCTCATCCAGATAACCCAGTACATCAAGTACGGTAAATGCTACATCTGTTGTTCCCTGCATACGGCAGCCATACTTGGAAGCTACACAGTCGAACCAACCCATACGTCTTGGACGTCCGGTTGTTGCACCGTACTCACCGCCATCACCACCACGACGTCTTAACTCATCTGCTTCATCTCCGAAGATCTCGCTGACGAACTCACCGGCGCCTACAGCACTTGAATATGCCTTTACTACTGTTACGATCTGTTTGATCTCATATGGAGGGATACCGGCACCGATCGCACCATAAGCAGCCAGTGTGGACGATGATGTAACCATAGGATAAATACCATGATCTGGGTCCTTTAATGTTCCAAGCTGACCTTCTAACAGAATTGTCTTGCCTGCTTTGATCGCTTCATGGAGATATGCGGATACATCACATACATATGGCTCTACGATAGCCTTGTACTCCATCAATGTTTCATATACTTCATCTACTGTAAGAAGTGGCTTCTTATACAGATACTCAAGCAGAACATTCTTGGATGCGATAACTCTGCTGATCTTATCCTTCAATTCTTCCTCCGTGTCAAACAGTTCGCTTACCTGGAAACCGATCTTTGCATATTTGTCTGAATAGAATGGTGCGATACCTGACTTTGTAGATCCGAATGACTTACCGGCCAGTCTCTCCTCCTCGTACTCATCAAACAGAATATGATATGGCATAACCATCTGTGCTCTGTCTGAGATCAGGATCTTTGGCATTGGAACTCCCTTTTCTACGATGCTGTTCAGCTCTTTGAACAGAACCGGGATATTTAATGCTACACCATTTCCGATAACACTTGTTGTATGATCATAGAAACAACCGGACGGAAGTGTATGCAATGCAAATTTACCATAGTCATTTACAATTGTGTGACCTGCATTTGCACCACCCTGAAATCTGACAATAATATCAGATGTTTCCGCCAGCATATCTGTTATTTTACCTTTTCCTTCGTCGCCCCAGTTGGCTCCGACAACCGCTCTTACCATATTTTTATCCTCGCTTTCATGGCATTTTCCCGGAAATATCTTCCGAAATTGAACTCAATTACTTATACATTATAGCATGTATGTATTATAAGTAAAATCGATATTAATTATATATA
>JABLTO010060383.1_pt1 | contig 14419 bp, 8 predicted proteins | sample 7160091 | NCBI WGS metagenome assembly JABLTO01 (sample SAMN14651225, study PRJNA627086) | human gut metagenome | isolation source: feces | host: Homo sapiens
TATATTATCATAAAAAGACAAAATTTTCAAGATTATATGTTAATTGTACTGTTTTCTAAACAAAAAAGACCTTAACATATTGCTAAGGTCTTATATCATTAGTCAAATAACGACACTTGGTCGGTATCCGGCAAATCATCGAAACAGCCGTTTTCTTCAAGGATATTAAGCGGATTTTTACCTATACCTGTACGAATTCTTAAATCTTCGACGTTTCTAAATTCGCCGTTCTTTCTTTCTTCAGTAATGCTTATCGCGTCGTTTTCGCTAAGTCCCGGAAGTGCGGAAAGCGGAGGAAGAATACCGCCCTCAACCTGTCTGAAATCGGTCGCGTGTGATTCGTACAAATCGACAGGCACGAAATTAATTCCTCTTGCGTACATTTCAATACAAATTTCAAGTATCGGTATTAGGTTTTCTTCTTTCGGAGTAACAGTTCCGTCCTTTTTCTTTGCGTTGATTGAACGCATTTCTTCACGAACGCGTTCTTCTCCCCTCGCCATTACCGACGCATCAAAATCGTCCGCACGCACCGTATAATATGCGATATAAAATGCTTCTGGATAATGTACTTTAAAATACGCAATTCTGAATGCCGACATAACGTAAGCGGCAGCGTGTGCCTTAGGGAACATATACTTGATTTTTTTACACGATTCAATATACCAATCAGGCACATTATTATCACGCATTTCCTGTTCATATTCAGGCGTCAGGCCTTTACCTTTACGCACCATTTCCATTATCTTGAACGAATGTTCTTCTTCAACACCGCATGAAATAAGATAAATCATAATATCGTCACGGGCACATATTGAGTGTGACAGGTCACACTTGCCCTCTCTGATTAATTCCTGTGCATTGCCGAGCCACACGTCCGTACCGTGCGAAAGTCCCGAAATTCTTACAAGTTCAGAGAATGTTGTCGGCTTTGTATCTTCAAGCATTTGACGTACAAACTTTGTACCGAACTCAGGTATTCCGTATGTACCCAAATTTGTACCTATATCCTTACCCGGAAGTAATTTCAACGCTTTATTTGACGTAAACAAACTCATTGTTTCGGGGTCACCTATCGGAATATCCCGTGCGTGCAGTCCCGTTATATCCTCAAGCATTCTTATAACCGTCGGATCATCGTGTCCAAGCTCGTCAAGTTTTAAAAGGTTTTGGTCGATTTTATGGTAATCAAAGTGAGTCGTAATAATATCCGAATTAGGATCGTCCGCAGGGTGCTGAACAGGACAAAATTCATGTATATCATTTTCAAACGGTACAACGATAATTCCCCCCGGGTGCTGTCCTGATGTACGTTTTACACCCTCACAGCCTTTTGCAAGTCGTTTCATCTCCGCATTACGCATTACAAGATTTCTCTCCTCGCAATACTTCTTTACATAACCAAATGCGGTTTTTTCCGCGACAGTACCGATTGTTCCGGCTTTGAAAACCTTACCCTTACCGAAGAATGTTTCGGTGTATTTATGGATTACCGGCTGATACACGCCCGAAAAGTTAAGGTCAATATCAGGCTCTTTATCGCCCTTAAATCCAAGGAATGTTTCAAACGGAATATCGTGACCGTCTTTTCTGTACTTCGTTCCGCATTTCGGACACACCTTATCGGGCAAGTCACACCCCGACAAACCGATTTCGGACTCAATAAACTCTACGTTTTTACAATTCGGGCAAATATAGTGTCCTTGAAGTGAATTAACCTCCGTTATATCCGACAAATACGCAACAAGCGACGAGCCGACAGAACCACGTGAGCCAACCAAATATCCGTCTGCAAGTGAATGACGTACAAGCTCCTGTGCAATTCTGTACATAACCGAAAAACCGTAAGTCGTAATCGAATGAAGTTCCTTATCAAGACGTTTCTGTACAATTTCAGGAAGCGGATCGCCGTATATTTCCTTTGCTCTCGTTGTCGAGTCGTTTATGATACCCTCTTTTGCACCCTCAATTACAGGCGGACACTTTTTCGCAGGAATCGGTCTGACGTCCTCTATCATATCGGCTACAAGGTTTGTGTTTTTTACAACAACCTCATACGCCTTTTCCTTGCCCAAATACTCAAATTCTTTAAGCATTTCTTCCGTTGTTCTGAAATACAGCGGTGCTTGATTGTCAGCGTCCGAAAATCCTTTGTAATTCATAAGGATTTTTCTGTAATCCGCGCCCTCCATATCCATAAAATGCACGTCACACGTTGCGACAACGGGTTTATTATACTTTTCGCCAAGTGCAACAATACGTCTGTTTAAATTTTGCAAATCTTCGTCCGTATTTACCATAGGGTGTTTCGGATCGGTTTTCATATACGCATTATTACCTATCGGCTGAATTTCAAGATAGTCGTAAAAATCAACTATTTCCTTTAATTCCTCGTCACTGTCACCGTCTATCATCGCTCTGAAAAGTTCGCCAGCCTCACAAGCCGAACCGAGTATAAGTCCCTCGCGTTTTTCTTCAAGCAAACTTCGCGGTATTCTCGGTGTTCTGAAGAAATATTTCAAATGCGATTCCGAAATCATTTCATAAATATGTCTTAAACCGATTTGATTTTTTGCAAGTATGATAATGTGATACGCTTTATTTTTCTTTGACGCACTTCTTAAATCAAAAATATCATTGAAAGTTTTAAGCTCCGTCTTATCTTCTTCGCGAAGTTTTTCTATCATCTTAACGAAAACATCAGCCGTAGCCTTTGCGTCATCCACGGCACGGTGATGATTTTCAAGAATAACGTGAAGATGTTTTGTAAGCGTATCAAGTTTAAAATTCGGAAGTTCGGGATACATACATCTTGCAAGCATAAGCGTATCAAGGTAGCAGAAATTAAATTCAAAATTATGACGCTCCGCCGCCTTTTTTATAAATCCTATATCGAACGCCGCGTTATGTGCAACAAGTATGCAATCCTTACAAAACTCGAAAAACTCACCGAGTATTTCTTCGATTTTCGGTGCGTCAGCCACCATACTGTCCGTAATACCCGTAAGTTCCACAATATTTTCGGGTATCGGCTGACACGGATTAACGAACGTAGACCACTTATCGACAATCTGACCGTTTACAACCTTTACCGCACCGATTTCGGTGATATTGTTTTTGTCGTTGTGAAGTCCTGTTGTTTCTATATCAAACACAACAAACGGTGAGTCAATATTCTGATTTTCCGCATTATAGACAATCTTCTTGCTGTCGTCAATCAAATATCCCTCAACACCGTAAAGAATTTTAATTTTTTCATTAAAGTTAGACGCTTTCATTGCGTCCGGGAACGACTGAACAACTCCGTGGTCGGTAACGGCAATCGCTTTATGTCCCCAATAAATCGCTCTGTTGATAAGGTCGTTTACGGAGGAAACCGCGTCCATCGCCGACATCTGTGTATGCAAGTGAAGTTCCACACGTTTTTCCGATGCCTCGTCCATACGAACAGGCGGTTTTTCAATTTCCGCAATGTCGTTAATCATCACAATCGTTTCACCTGCATATTGGTCGAACTGTGCCTTACCACGTGCAACGATATATATACCGCCGCCCTTGACTCCCTTTTTCAATTTTGAAAAAAGCTTGTTAAACGGCTCGTCATCTTCCGTTTTTGTAACGAACATTTTCGCCGATATTGAGTCCTCGTTATCGGTAATATCCATTGTTATAAGGTGAAATTCCTTGCCAGTTTTTTTAGATTTAATATCTCTGTCCTCAACAAAAAATACCTTACCCGAAAACACAACTCTGCCCGAATTATTGTTAATCGAATGAATTGATATAATATCGTCATTAATCGGTCTGCCGTAAAGCATATCCGAAACATTTGCTTTACCTTTGATTTTCGGACCTGATGATGCAGACTGCATAGAGCCCTCTTGACCGGGTTCAACTTCGTAAATCATTACATTTTTGTCTTGCTGTTTAATTCTGTTATCAACCCTAACGATTACTTCCGTAAGATTACAAGCCTTTTTCACTTCACTTTCGACCTTCGCCTGCTGATAAGCGGACGTGTCAGAGCCAAGCAAAATACCTATTTTTCTTCTGTTTTTTGAAACTCTTATTTTTTCTATTTCCAAATCGGCTATATCTTTATCCGTTATCTTTGGAAACACAACACCAATTTTCGGTTTCATATAACATCTTTCTCCTCGTGATAAAACAGGCTGCCGACATTTGCCGACAGCCTTTTTGTATTATTTAAAATATTTAACGCCTGCCTCAAACAGCTTTTGGTCTTTGTTACCCGGAACGTTAAACGATACGTTCTTACCGATACGTTCACTGTGTCCCATTTTACCAAGCACTCTGCCGTCAGGACTTGTTATACCTTCGATAGCATATACCGAACCGTTTGGATTCCAGTCAATATCATATGTTGCCTTATCTTCAAGGTTTACATATTGAGTTGCAATCTGTCCGTTTGCCGCAAGTTCCTTAACCTGTTCTTCCGACGCGATAAATCTACCTTCACCGTGTGAAAGTGCGATTGTATGAACATCGCCTGTATTTACATTTGCAAGCCATGGTGAATTTTTTGACGCAATTCTTGTTATTGCCATACAAGAAACGTGTCTGCCGATTGTGTTAAATGTAAGTGTCGGTGAATTACTGTCAAGGTCACGAATTTCTCCGTAAGGTACAAGACCAAGCTTTATAAGTGCCTGGAAACCGTTACAGATACCAAGCATTAGACCGTCACGGTTTTTAAGCATATTCATAACCGCGTCTTTAACAAGCGGATTTCTGAATGCGGTTGCGATAAATTTACCGCTGCCTTCAGGTTCGTCACCGCCTGAGAAACCGCCCGGAATCATTACGATTTGAGAATTGTTTATTCTCTTTTGCATTTCTTTCATTGAGTAAACAACGTCGTCACCCGTAAGGTTTCTTACAACAAATACATCTGCCACAGCACCTGCGTTTTCAAATGCTCTTGCAGTATCGTATTCGCAGTTTGTACCCGGGAATACAGGAATAAATACTCTCGGTTTTGCAAATTTTTCTGTTGCAACAGTTATATTTCTCTTATCATAGCTGAATGTTTCAGGCTCACTTGTAAAGTGACCTGCTTTTGTAGGGAATACCTTTTCAAGCGGTTTTTTCCATACTTCAGCCGCCTCGCTAAGCGGAATATTTACTCCGCCTACTGTGAATGAGTCAGAGCCTGTTGTACCGACTGTTACGGCACCGTCAATTTCTTCTTCAACTTCAAGTACGATTGAGCCAAGCGGTGCATAGAATAGCATATCATTTGTAAGGTTCTTGTCAAATTCAACACCGATCATATTACCGAATGACATTTTTGAAACAGTTTCAACAAGACCGAATCCCTTAACAACGCTTGCCGACAATACTTTGCCGTCAAGAATAAGCTGATGAACCGTGTCATACATTTTCTTCAATTCGTCAAACTTAGGTAAATCGTTTTCGTCACGTTTAACTGTGAACATAACAAGCTTTGAGCCTGCTTTCTTGATTTCCTGTGAAATAACCTTATCAGCCTTTACAGGTGCAACGGCGAATGATGTAAGTGTCGGAGGTACGTCAAGGTCGTTGAACGAACCGCTCATTGAGTCCTTACCGCCGATTGCCGCAATACCTAATGCAAGCTGTGTCTTATATGCGCCAAGCAATGAAGCAAAAGGCTTGCCCCAACGCTTAGGATCGGTTCCAAGTCTTTCAAAGTACTCTTGGAATGTAAGATAAATTTTCTTATAATCAGCACCCAACGCAACCGCTTTTGAAACAGATTCAACGATTGCATATGTTGAACCGTGATATTGGCTCCAGCTTGAAAGTTTCGGATTATAACCGAATGTCATAACGGTTGCCGTATTTGTTTCACCGTCAAGTACAGGAACTTTAGCAGCCATACCGTCTGACGGAGTAAGCTGATACTTACCGCCGAACGGCATAAGTACACTGTTTGCACCGATTGTTGAGTCAAACTTTTCGCATAATCCCTTTTGTGAGCATACGTTTAAGTCTGAAAGTGTTTCAAGCCACTTTGCCTTTACGTCAGTAACAACTTCTTGCTTAAAGAAACTGTTTTCAGTATCAGGAAGTACAACTTCAATATCAGTATTCTTTGTTGCACCGTTTGTGTTAAGGAAATCTCTTGAAATATCACAGATTGTCTTACCTCTCCAGTTCATAACAAGTCTGTTTTCGTCTGTGACATATGCAACCTTTGTTGCCTCAAGATTTTCGTTATTTGAATATTCTATAAACTTATCTGAGTCCTCCGCTCTTACAACAACAGCCATTCTTTCCTGTGATTCGCTGATTGCAAGTTCGGTTCCGTCAAGTCCCTCATACTTTTTAGGAACTTTGTCAAGGTCAATAACAAGTCCGTCCGCAAGCTCACCGATAGCAACCGATACACCGCCTGCACCGAAGTCGTTACATCTCTTTATAAGTGTAGTAACCTTTTCATCTCTGAAAAGTCTTTGAATTTTTCTTTCAACAGGCGGATTACCCTTTTGTACTTCACTTCCGCAAGTAACAACGCTTTCTTCATTATGCGCCTTTGAAGAACCTGTTGCACCGCCGATACCGTCACGACCTGTTCTTCCTCCGAGAAGAATAATAACGTCGCCCTTTGACGGCACTTCACGAATAACGTTCTTCTTTGGTGCCGCACCTATAACCGCACCGATTTCCATTCTCTTTGCAACGTAGCCTTCATCATATATTTCCTGAACCTGTCCTGTTGCAAGACCGATTTGGTTACCGTATGAGCTGTAACCTGCTGACGCACCTGTTGTAATCTTTCTCTGCATAAGCTTTCCGGCGTGTGTATCCTTTAGTGATACTCTCGGGTCACCGCTACCGGTTACACGCATAGCCTGATATACATAACTTCTTCCTGAAAGCGGGTCACGAATAGCACCGCCAAGACAAGTTGCCGCACCGCCGAAAGGCTCGATTTCTGTCGGGTGGTTATGAGTTTCGTTTTTAAACATAATTAGCCATGGCTCGTCCTTGCCGTTTACGTCAACATCAACAACGATTGAACAAGCATTGATTTCTTCCGATTCATCAATTTCTTTTAAAAGACCTTGCTTTTTAAGCTGCTTAACTATGATTGTTGCCATATTCATAAGGCAAGTATCTCTGTCAGGTGAATACAAATCAGCTTTTGCAGCCTTATATTCATCATATGCAGCCTTAATGACATCGGCATATTTGCCGTTATTTATCTTAACATCATTTATCTTAGTGGAAAACGTAGTATGACGGCAGTGGTCAGACCAATATGTATCAATCATACGAAGTTCTGTAATTGTAGGATTACGCTTTTCCGTATCCTTAAAATACTTCTGACAGAATGCAAGGTCGTCCATATCCATTGCAAAGCCCATCTTTGAAAGAAATTCTTCCATTTTGCTCTCGTCCATTTCGGTAAAGCCGTCAACTGTCGCAACGTCATCGGGAACAACTGTTTCCATAACAAGCGAAGTCGGCTTTTCAAGGCTCGCCTCTCTTGCCTCAACAGGGTTTATAACGTAATTTTTAACAGCCTCTGTTTCTTCGTCGGAAATATCGCCGATAAGAACATATACCTTTGCACTTCTTACAGTCGGACGTTCCTTTTCCGTAAGAATTGAAATACATTCTTCAGCCGATGCGGCTCTCTGGTCAAACTGTCCCGGTAAAAATTCAACCGCAAACACTTTGCCCTCACTGATTTCAATTTCTTCATCATAAGCATTATCAACAGGAGGTTCTGAGAAAATAAGATTTCTCGCCTTTTGATATTCCTCATCGCTTACGCCCGAAACATCATATCTGTTAATAATTCTGACGTCTTTAAGACCTTTTAAAGAAAGGTTTTCTTTAAGATCGGCAAGTACACCCTTTGCCTCAACGTCAAATCCGTTTTTCTTTTCAACATAAATTCTTCTTACGTTTTCCATGATTTAACTCCTTTATATTAAAACTAAACTCAATATATATTCATTCTATCACAAAATAAAAGATTTATCAACATTAATTGCACAAGATTTTGTGATTGCGCGTACAATTTTTATTGCAAATGCTTCCGTTATTTTGTATAATAAATTTACATTACTGATTTTGGAGTGATTTTACTTGAAGAAAAAGATTTTTTCCGCATACGATATAATATTTATAATATCGGTCATTGCTGTGTTTGTATACGCGGTATTTGTATCGCCTGTCCATTCGGTTGCCGACCAGGGCGATTTTGAAAGAGTTATGCGTCCGTGCGGACTTGATTTCCCGTCCGACTACTCTTTTTACGATTATGCCGTAAGATTTTTTAATATGAAATTTACGTCGGTCGACTTGTTGTTATATGTGCCAAGACTTCTGTTTTTAGTGCCGACTACGACGTTTATATTCCCTACCGCAGCAGCACGGCTTATATGTCTGCCGTTCGGTGCGTTTGATATGCGGATTTTGGCGGGTATTATGTTTTTGTGGTATGCAACAGTATGCTTTTTTATACAACGCAAATTTAAAATTGAAAATAAGTTTTTGCATTGTATTTTTCTGTTGTTTTTTATCGTTGTATTTTTTAACGGAATTAATTTGACGATTTTAAACAGTCTGTACGGTCAAAGCGTTATGCTTGTATCGTTTGCAACTGTCGTGCTTTTCGGATTGTATATGTTTGAAAATGTACACGATGCTAAAAACAGCGTAATAATATTTTTCACTGTTTCGTCTTGCCTGTTACTCGGTTCAAAATTGCAGTGTGCCGTATTTACACCGTTCCTTATTATCGCTGTATTGTATGTCGGTTTTAAAAGCAACAAGCGAAATTTGTGCATTGTGTGTTCAATCGTTTTACTTTGGCACGGAGTCGGCGGATACGTTATAAACGGCGGTCAGCTTAATTTGGATACACAGTATAACAGTGTGTTTTACGGTATTTTAAAAGACAATCCCAATCCGAAACAGGATTTAATCGATATGGGACTTGACGAAGATATGGCGGCCGACAGCGGTAAGCACGCATACCTTGATAAATCAGAATACAAATATCCGCCGCGAAGTGATATTATGAATGAAAAGTTTCATTCAAAAATGAGTAACGGAAAACTTATAAAATTCTACATCACTCACCCCCTGCGTCTTGTATCTGTTATGGAAACAACCGCACAAAATGCTTTTACAAACAAAATAAACCTCGGTACATTTGAGAAAAAATACGGCTATGCACCGAATACGTCCTCATATCGTTTTGATTTATGGGAAAATATCCGTGAGCATTTGCCAAAAACATTGTTCTTTATAATACCGAGTTATGCGGTATTTTTACTGATTGGTATTGTGATGTTGAAAAAGAAAAACAGATATGCCGTTCCGTTTATTTTCGTGATACTTATGGGACTTATTCAGTTTCCTATGCCGTATATCGGCAACGGTGCGGCTGATATTTCAAAACAGCTTTTTCTGTTTAACATATCGTTCGATTTCGGCTTAACCGTGCTGATTTATATGCTGTTTGAGACAGTTTCAAAAAAATTATCGAAAAAAGTTTCAAAAAACAGTTGACAAACCGTATTTCCCGTGCTATAATAACAAAGCAGTCAAGAAATGCGGGAGTGGCTCAGTGGTAGAGCGTCACCTTGCCAAGGTGAACGTCGCGAGTTCGAATCTCGTCTTCCGCTCCATTTAAAAGCTCCGATTTTATCGGAGCTTTTTTCAGTTTGTTGATAAATTGTCCGGAACGTGCAAAATATTATTTTTATATTTTAATTTATATAAATTTATCAAATATACTTTTCAGTAATTCAATATCATCATCTTCCGCACCGGCATAGCCTATGATGATTGAATTGCTTTTTTTATTTTCAGTCATATAATAATCGTCCATATCGTAAAGTTTCACGTCACATTTTAGAGCATACTCTATTATTTCCTTTGCCTTATCCGTTTTAACGACTATATGAAGTCCGACTCTTTCACCGCTTATATCTGCGTTACCGAGCGACTGGATAATCTTATCGCGTCTTTTTTTATAGATATTTTTCACTCTGCTCAAATGTCTTGAATAGTACCCTCCCGAAATAAATTTATTTAACGTATGCTGTTCAAATCGCGGAACGGTTGACGAATATGTACCGAAATGCTTGTCGAATTTTTCAAGCATTTTTTTCGGAAGTACCATATATGCAATTCTGATTGACGGTGCAAGAACTCTTGAAAACGTGCTTAAATACACGACTTTATCACTGCTTGCAAGTCCCTGCATTGCGGGAACAGGCTTAATCGAAAAATTAAACTCGCTGTTATAATCGTCCTCAATTATATATCTGTCCTCCCCTTCTTCCGCCCACGAAAGAAGTTCCATTCTGCGCCATACAGGCATTACCGCACCTGTCGGGAATTGGTGTGACGGTGTGACATACACTACATCCGAATCTGTTTGTTTTAAACAATCCGTACAAAGTCCGTTTTCATCTACGTCTATATAATTTATTTTTCTGTTGTTGTTTCTGAGTATTGCCGATATTTTTTTATAACCGGGATTTTCAACGGCAAACACTTTATCTCTGTCAAAAAGTTCTGTAAGGAGCATTGTCAAATACTCAATACCCGCACCGACTACAATCTGCATAGGCGAACATTTTACTCCGCGAAATTCGTGCAAGTATTTTGCAATACTCTCTCTCAATTCATAATCGCCCTTTACATTTCCGGAATTAAGATACTCCGGTGTTGAGTACATAACCTCCTTTGAAAGCTTTATCCAAGTCGAATACGGAAACGAATTTATATCGACTTTATTTGTCTTAAAATCCGCCTTATATGCTGTTACACTCTCTTGTTCTTCTTCATATTCAAAGTTTCTGTCACCAACGGGAATATCAACCTTGCAAACATAAAAACCGCTCCTTGCAACCGCTCTTAAATACCCCTCCTGTACCAAAATCGAATATGCTGTTTCAACGGTATTTACGCTTATTCCGAGATATTTTGCCAGTGCTTTTTTTGACGGCATACGCTCATTTTCTTTAATATTTTTATTTTTTATTTCATCTGCGACATACGAATAAAGCTGTTCGTAAAGCGGTTTTTTTGACGCTTTATCGGCTGTAAAAATAAAGTTAAACATAATCTGACCCCATAAAAAACTTGTATTTTGGCACTTTTAATAGTGTCAATCAGTGGTATAATTATAACCAATCCCAGGGAAAAAGTCAACAGACGGCTGATTTATTTAAGCCGATCAGAAAGGAATGTTAATAACTATGTCAACACAAATGGAACTAAACAGAAACCTTGCCCAAATGCTAAAGGGCGGAGTAATTATGGACGTAACAACACCTGAACAAGCTAAAATTGCCGAGGAGGCAGGCGCTTGTGCTGTAATGGCTCTTGAACGTATCCCTGCCGATATTCGTGCCGCAGGCGGTGTGTCGAGAATGAGCGACCCTAAAATGATTAAGGGTATTCAAGACGCAGTTTCAATCCCTGTTATGGCGAAGTGCCGTATCGGTCACTTTGCAGAGGCAAGAATTTTGCAAGCAATCAAAATTGACTACATAGACGAAAGCGAAGTGCTTTCACCTGCCGACGACAAGTACCACATCAACAAGAACGATTTTAAAGTACCTTTCGTATGCGGTGCAAAAGATTTGGGTGAGGCGCTAAGACGTATAAACGAAGGTGCGGCTATGATAAGAACAAAGGGTGAACCGGGTACAGGTGACGTTGTTCAGGCAGTACGTCATATGAGAATGATGATGTCTGAAATCAGACGTATTCAAAATATGTCGGAAGACGAACTTTATGAGGCTGCAAAGCAACTTCAAGTGCCTTACAACCTTGTTGAATATGTTCACGAAAACGGTAAATTGCCTGTTGTAAACTTTGCCGCAGGCGGTGTTGCAACGCCTGCCGATGCCGCACTTATGATGCACCTCGGTGCAGAGGGTGTATTCGTAGGCTCGGGTATATTCAAGTCAGGCAACCCTGCAAAAAGAGCGTCTGCCATTGTTCAAGCCGTTACAAATTACACTGACGACAAACTTCTTGCAGAGCTTTCAGAGGATCTTGGCGAAGCAATGGTCGGCATAAACGAAAACGAAATTGCACTACTTATGGCGGAGCGTGGTAAATAATGAAAATCGGTATACTTGCACTTCAAGGTGCATTTATTGAACACAAACATTCGCTTGACGCACTTGGTGTGGAATCATTTGAAATACGTCAAAAAAAAGACATTGAAAAACCGTTTGACGGTCTTATTATCCCGGGCGGAGAAAGTACGGTAATCGGCAAACTTCTTCACAAACTCGATTTATATGAGCCGATTAAAAATATGATTGAAAACGGTATGCCTGTTTTCGGTACTTGTGCCGGACTTATCGTTCTTGCGAAAAATATTGAGGGCGAACAGGCACACATAGGCACTATGGATATTACCGTAAGACGCAACGCATACGGCAAGCAAATCGACAGTTTTTCCGAAGAAGTCGTTATCCCCGAAGTATCGGATAAACCGTTTCCGCTTGTATTTATCCGTGCACCGTGGATTGACAGTGTCGGCGATAACGTAAAAATTTTGTGTAAGCTGAACGGTCATATAGTTGCCGCAAGAGAAAACAATATGCTTGTAACTTCGTTCCACCCCGAACTTACAAAAAATCTTGATTTTCACAAATATTTCATAAATATGATAAAACAGAAAAAATCCCGATGACATAATTCATCGGGATTTTTATAATACTAATACTGCTCCAAACTAAATTTGAGCAGAAAGGTTATGATGTTATGAAAAGGAAATATCCGAATCACGTTATTTTCCGTAACAGTAATTTTGACTTTGACGTATGCAATGCCATATCCGCAACTGACTGTACAGGGCTTATTCCGTGGGCGCCAAACAGCGAAGATCAGCTTGACGCTTATGACGAAATTGTAAACTACTCACCCGAAAGTGCAAATATCTACAACTACGACAAATAGCAGACAAACATTTTATAGTCATCTTCTCCGACCGAATACTCTTTAAAGCAATACGTTTTACCGTCATACCGGGTTGTATCGGAAAGCACCGAAAAGCTGTTTAACGGAATTGTAAGTCCGGTACCGATTGCCTTGACAAAGCTTTCTTTCTTTGTCCACACCTCAAAAAACGCATTGTTTTTATCGGCTGAACAATTTATATATTCGGTTTCTTCCGCCGTAAAAAATCGTTTTGCCAAATTCATATCACATTCTCGCAAGTGCTGTATGTCAATGCCAACATCTTTGTTATGTACGGCACATACCGCATATCCGCCGGAATGTGATAGATTTACATACAAATCCTTGTTTTGCGTTAAGTAAAGTTTTCCGCCGTTTTCTGTGTCCCACTCTACCGTTTTTTTTATATCACCGTTCACAGCATAATTTAGCAGCAGTTCCGCACCTATTGACTGTGCTTTTTTATTTGTCTTTTTTAACCTATTGACTTTTTCAATTCGTTTTTGTGACAAATACTTAAACCATTTTTCATCATCGGCATTTATGCTTTTGACATTCATATAATATACTTTCATATTTTCAGACTTCCCAAAACTTCGCCTATCGGCTCGCTTATAACAAGGTCGGCATTTTTATCGGCAGAAGTGGCGGCTTTATTGATAATAACAAGTTTACTGCCTCTGAAGTAATTTATAAACCCTGCCGCAGGATATACGTTAAGCGATGTACCTCCGATTATAAGTACGTCCGCATTACTGATATACTGCACCGATTTTGTGATTGTATCGTCATTTAACATTTCTTCGTACAGCACAACATCAGGCTTGATTATACCCCCACATTCGCATTTCGGCACACCCTTGCTGTTTTCGATATAATCAATATCGTACGATTTTCCGCAATCCATACAGTAGTTTCTAAGAGTAGAACCGTGAAGTTCAAGCACATTTTTACTGCCTGCCATTTGATGAAGTCCGTCTATGTTCTGTGTTATAACCGCCTTTAACTTTCCCTTTTCTTCAAGTTTTGCAAGTGCGATATGTGCCTTGTTCGGCTTAACACCTTTTACAATCAGCTTGTCACGATAAAATTTGTAAAATTCCTCCGTATTATTCATAAAAAACGTATGACTTAAAATAGTTTCAGGCGGATAATCGTACTTCATATTATAAAGTCCGTCAACACTTCTGAAATCCGGTATACCGCTTTCTGTTGACACACCTGCACCGCCGAAAAATACAATATTGTCACTTGCATCAATTATCTCTTGTAAAGTCATTTAAACCATCTCCTAATTTATAAGATTGTAGGCAAAACCGTTGCGGTTTTGTCTACTTTATTTGTGGGAGTTTGAGGTGCAACCTCAAGTCAAAATCATTTCTGACGACATGTGCGGCAGAAATGGCTTAAAATCTAAAGTTTCGACTTTGGAGGAACTTTATGATTTTTTCTCTGAAAATACTCA
>JABLTO010000699.1_pt1 | contig 14409 bp, 10 predicted proteins | sample 7160091 | NCBI WGS metagenome assembly JABLTO01 (sample SAMN14651225, study PRJNA627086) | human gut metagenome | isolation source: feces | host: Homo sapiens
ATGATCATCGTCTGTTTTGCTGGAACTTTATAACGTCCAGGAACAGAAATGTTTTGTTTTGTGCCATCGGATTTCTTCCATGTAAAAGTACCATTGTAGATGATGGAATGTCCAGATTGGTCAAAAAACTGTTCATCAGGTCCTAAAATCTGAATCCCAATGAACCAGACAAAGATGATCATCATCAAAATATAAAATAGTCTGGAAATATTTTTATTAGTTTTGTATGGTTTTCTGATCAAAATAGTTTTCCCCCTCCATTTGTTGATCGCATTGTATATCAAAATCAACATAATTAATTTTATTATACGGTTTTATGATTCAATTTGTAATTTAAACTATACTTGACAGATCAATATTTTTTTGTTAAAGTAATCAAACAATCAATATTCCATGAGGGAGTAGTTCGCGTCATACAAAGACGTGATTTGTCAACAGACTCGGTAATGACTCGCAGATATCAAGCAAGTCAGCCTGGCAAATATTAAAGAATGAGACTCATGTATGTTCTTATAGTACATCTGGAACATACATGAGTTTTTCTTATGTACAAATAAAAAGACAATTTTGAAAGGAGAAAAACAAATGGAGAAATTTATCAACCAATCCCCATTATTTTTAGTGATCATCTGTCTGATCATAGGATTTGCATTTTTAATGAAAGGAGCAGACTATTTTGTAGAAGGAAGTTCAAGTGTCGCCAAACGTTTAAAAGTTCCTTCTATTATCATTGGATTGACGATTGTAGCCATGGGAACATCACTTCCAGAAACTGCAGTCAGTGTAACAGCGTCTATTGCCAATAATAATGCTCTGGCGATCAGTAATGTAGTTGGTTCTAATATCTTTAATATGATGTTTGTGATCGGAGTCTGTTCAATTTTAGCAACGATCGGTGTAAAAAGAGAAACAATTATAAGAGATATTCCATTATCTCTTGTATGTGCGACATTACTTCTCATATTTGGTTATCTTGCATTCGGAGATAGATCACATATGATCCTTGGACGTTTTGATGGAATCATTTTCCTTATTATATTTGCCGTATATGTTCTTATGATGGTTTTTCAGGCAATGCGTGCCAGAAATAATCAGGAAGTCGTACAACTTGAAACAATGGAAAATGAAGAATTGATGATCATGTCTTATCCAAAGAGTCTGTTATGTATCGTTGGAGGTGCAGCAGCAATTGCATTTGGTGGAGATCTTACAGTTGATGCCGCAAGCAGGATTGCCATAGATTTTGGAATGAGCCAGAATCTTGTAGGATTAACGATTGTTTCGATCGGAACGTCTCTTCCAGAACTGGTCACATCCATCGTAGCCGCAAGAAAAAATGAAGTTGATATGGCGGTCGGGAATGCGATTGGTTCCAATATCTTTAACATCCTTATGGTACTTGGAATCGCATCTGCAATCAGTCCATTACAGCTAATTGGTGAAAATGTGATCGACATCATAGTTTTAGTCGTATTTTCAGTTGTAGTATGGATCTTTGGAGCAACGAAAAAAAAGATTTCAAGAACCGAAGGAATTGCAATGATCTGCATGTATCTTTGCTATAGTGTGTATATTATTATGCGGTAGGCGTGATCATTGACATTACACTGTCGCAATTATAAAATATAAGATATATGATGGAGGAGAATCAATGATCAGATTAGCAACGATAGGAACCAATTTTATTACAGACTGGCTGATGGAAGGAATTTTAGAATTAGATGAAATCCAATTAACAGCTGTATATTCAAGAAATTTAGAAAAAGGGAAACAGTTTGCAGCAAAATATAATGTAGAAAAAGTATATGATAACTACGAAGAGATGGCAAAAGATCCAGAGATTGATGCGGTTTATGTAGCGAGTCCAACTTATATGCATTATGCACATTCGATCACAATGATCAATTACGGAAAGCATGTGCTTTGTGAGAAACCTGTTTGCTCCAACCGTGAGGAATTAGATATCCTGATCAAAGCAGCCAAAGAACAAGGAGTTGTATTTATGGAAGCCATGAAGAATGTACATTCTCCAGGATTCCATGCGATGATGGACAATCTTCATAAGATTGGAACAGTGAGAAGAGCAACGATTCAGTATTGTCAGTATTCTTCAAGATATGACAAATTTAAAAAAGGGATCATTGAAAACGCATTTAATCCCAAATTATCGAATGGAGCACTGATGGATATTGGATCTTACTGTATCCATTTCCTTGCAAGTTTATTTGGGAAACCAGAAAAGATTCTCGCAGACAGTTTGTTCCTTGAAAATGGAGTGGATGGTGCAGGAAGTGTGATCGCATCGTATAGCGATAAACAGGCAGAGATTATATATTCCAAGATTACAGATTCCAAACTGCCAACACAGATTCAGGGTGAAAATGGATGTATGATCATTGAACAATGTCCGATCATCAAGAAGATCACGATCTACTATAGAAATGGAGAAACAGAAGAATTACAATTTGACAAAAGAGATAATCCGATGATCTATGAAACAAAAGATTTTATCAGACTGATCAAAGAACATAAAGTGGATCATCAATTTTTAAGATCATCAGAGATTGAGATGGATATCACGGATGAAGTGCGAAGACAGACAGGAATCGTATTTCCGGCGGATAAGATCCGAGAACAGTGATCGCAAGTGAGCAATCTCTTAAAATAGAAAGGAAATCAAACATGAGAAAGATCATAGCAGCAGCATGTCTGATGGCAGCCATGACACTTTGTGTTGGGTGTTCATCTGCAAAAGACGGCAGCAAAGATACAACAAAAGCAACAACAGAAACAAAGATGAAAGTGCAATCAAAATATAAAGTACCAAAGATCACAGCAGCAAAGAAAACAGACCAACTTGCGGATGCACAAAAGGGAGAAACGATCGTCACTATGAAAGTCAAAGGTTATGGAGAAATGCAGTTTAAGTTCTTCATGAAGAAAGCGCCTTTGGCTGTGAAGAATTTTGTAACTCTTGCATCGAATGGATACTTTGATGGACAGATCTTTCACAGAGTCATCAATGATTTTATGATCCAGAGTGGAGATCCAACAGGAACAGGAACAGGCGGAGAAAGTATTTGGGGAGAAGACTTTGATAATGAAGTATGTGAGGAACTTCTGCCTCTTCGCGGTTCTTTATGTATGGCAAATTCCGGAGCAGATACGAATGGAAGTCAGTTTTTTATCGTGCAGGCGAAAGCAGATACAGCGAAGAAAGGTCTGGAAGAAGGGAATGTAGAGCTCACAAAGAAACAACAAGCGTTATTCTTGGATCAGGGTGGATATCCATCCTTAACAGGAAGTTATACTGTGTTTGGACAAATGATCAATGGATATGATGTGTTAGATAAGATTTCAGGATGCAAGACACAAGATAATGGAAGTGGAGAAGTAAGCCAGCCAGTGAAGAAAGTTGTAATAGAGAAAATGACTGTTTCAAATGCAGAATAAATTAGAGGAAAACAGGTGGTTATATGCTGATCGTTGCACTTGATATTTCAAAAAAAGAGCCGTTATATGAGCAGATTTATAATTCTATCAAAGAAGAAATTATAACAGGAGTTTTGCCCTTTGGGGCCAGACTCCCTTCTGCAAGGAGACTTTCCAAACATTTAGATGTCAGCAGGAATACTGTGGACACTGCATATGCACAGCTTTGTGCAGAAGGATATATTGAATCAAAACCAAAACGTGGTTTCTTTGTCTGTCAGGTAGAAGAACTGGCAGAGCTTCACATTCCAGTTAAGATCGAAGAAGAGGAAGAAGAAATACGACCAGAGAAGATACCATACGACTTTTCATCAGCAGGAGTTGATATGGAACAGTTTCCTTATCATATCTGGAGAAAACTACTAAAAGAGATCATGATCAATGATAACAGTGAGTTATTTCAAAAGGGGAATTTTCAAGGAGATTTGGAATTGCGCAAAGCGATCATGTATTATCTGAGACAATCCAGAGGTGTTCATGTTCATGCCAGCCAGATCGTAGTGGCAGCAGGAATGGAGAATCTGCTATTTTTACTACGTCAGATTTTAGGAGAAAAAGTTTCCATTGGAATTGAAAATCCAGTTTACAAAAATGCGTATGAAATCTTAAAGGAATTGGATTTTAAGATTCATCCGATCTCCATGGACGAAAGTGGAATGTGTGTAGAACAATTGCAGAAAACAGATGCGAACTTAGCATATGTAACCCCGGCACACCAATATCCCACAGGCGTGATCATGCCAATAGGGCGAAGAAGTCAATTATTAGGATGGGCAAAAAAAGATTCAGATCATTATATTATCGAAGATGATTATGACAGCGAGTTCAGATATCATGGAAAACCAATTCCAGCGATGCAGGGATTAGATGATGGAGAAAATGTGATCTACATGGGAACATTTTCAAAAGCGATCGCACCAGCGATCCGAGCAAGTTATATGGTGCTCCCAAAGAAACTTGCAAAGAGATATCAGCAGATTGGCCAGACATTTTCCTGTGCAGTATCAAGGATTGATCAGAAAGTTTTGACGCTGTTTCTGACAGAAGGGCATTTTGAACGACATTTAAACCGTATGAGGAATATTTATAAAGAGAAACATGATCTATTGATCAAAGAAATTAAGAAGTTAAACTCCGATATTCAAATATATGGTCATGGAGCAGGAGCACATATCATCGTAAGATTCCCTGTCAGTGATCAAAAAGAGTTTCAAAAAAAATTAAGACAAAAAGGTGTGATGATCTATCCGCTCTCATGGTATTATATAGAAGGGAAACCATTGAAAGAAGAATATATTTTGGGGTTTACGAGAATGAAAAAAGAAGATATGATAAGAGGGATTGAAATTATAGGAGAAGTACTCTATTCAAAATAAAAAGTGGAGGACAATCATATGTCAGAAGAGAAAAATCAAAATGAGATTGAGGAAGTAACAAATGAGGATGAACACAAAGATGTGGAACATTACTGCTATCTTTGCAGACGTCCGGAATCTGTAGCCGGTAAGATGTTAGAACTTCCGAATAATATTTTTATATGTACAGATTGTATGCAGAGGACATTAAATTCTATGGGCAATGGTCAGTTTGGATTTATTGACGCAAGAAATATGGATCTTGACAGCATGGATATCACAAAGATGATGAACGATATGCAGAGCATGCAGCCAAAAGCGGAAGTAAAGAAGAAAAAGAAAGACAAAAAAGAAGGGCCAGAGTTTACATTAAAAGATATTCCAGCACCACATCAGATCAAGGCAATGCTGGATGAATATGTTATTGGACAGGATTATGCGAAGAAAGTTATGTCTGTTGCTGTATACAATCATTATAAACGAGTGGTTACAAACACAATGGATGAGATCGAAATCGATAAATCGAATATGCTGATGATCGGGCCAACAGGAAGTGGTAAAACATATCTGGTCAAGACACTTGCAAGACTGTTAAAAGTACCACTAGCGATCACAGATGCTACATCCTTAACAGAAGCAGGATATATTGGTGATGACGTAGAAAGTGTTTTATCAAAGCTCTTACAGGCGGCAGATAACGATGTAGACCGTGCAGAACATGGAATCGTATTCATTGACGAGATTGATAAGATTGCCAAGAAACAAAATACAAATAGCAGAGATGTCAGTGGAGAATCCGTTCAGCAAGGATTGCTAAAACTCTTAGAAGGAGCAGAAGTCGAAGTGCCAGTCGGAGCTACAAGCAAGAATGCAATGGTACCACTCACAACGATCAATACAAGGAATATTCTTTTTATCTGTGGTGGAGCCTTCCCGAACTTAGAAGGAATCATTAAGAAACGTCTGATGAAGAAAACATCGATTGGATTTGGAGCAGATTTAAAAGACCGTTTTGATGAAGAAGAAAACATCATTGCACAGGTTACGAATGAAGATTTGAGAGAATATGGATTCATACCGGAATTCATCGGAAGACTTCCAATGATATTTACATTAGAAGGACTGACAAAAGAGATGTTAGTCAAGATTCTAAAAGAACCAAAGAATGCGATCTTAAAACAGTATCAGAAGTTATTAGAATTAGATGAAGTAAAATTAGAATTCGACGAAGGGGCTCTGGAGGCCATCGCAGAACAAGCTCTGAAAAAGAAAACAGGAGCCAGAGCATTACGTGCGATCATCGAGAAATTCATGCTCGACATTATGTACGAGATACCAAAAGACGACACAATCGGAAGCGTAACGATCACAAGAGATTATATTGAGAATCATGGAAATCCAGAGATTCATCTAAGAGATCAGTAAATAAGAATGATACGCCAATATGTATAAATGAAATGCAGCCAGAAAGTTAAATCAATAACTGTCTGGCTGCATTTTATGTTATTTAATATTCTATTAACGAAAGTCTTATTTAATAACCTTGATCCATCCTTCAGGGGCTTCAATATGACCCATCTGGATTCCTGTTAAAGTATCGTATAATTTCTGGATGACAGGTCCCATCTTTTCCATTCCGCTTGGGAAGCAGATTTCATTACCGTGATCATAAATCTTTCCTACTGGAGAGATAACTGCGGCTGTTCCACATAATCCACATTCAGCGAAATCTTTGACTTCATCAAATAATACTTCACGTTCTTCGACTTCAAGTCCAAGGTATTCTTTGGCTACATAAACTAAAGAACGACGAGTGATAGATGGAAGGATACTGTCAGATTTAGGTGTTACAACTTTACCATCTTTTGTAATAAAGATGAAGTTAGCTCCACCTGTTTCTTCTACTTTTGTTCTTGTTGCTGGGTCAAGATACATATTCTCATCAAATCCCTGACGATGAGCTTCCATGATTGGGTAAAGGCTCATAGCATAGTTTAATCCGGCTTTGATATTACCTGTTCCACGAGGAGCAGCACGATCATAATCACTGACACGGATAGTAATAGGTTTAGCTCCTTCTTTGAAGTATGGTCCTACTGGTGTAGTAAAGATACGGAACTGATATTCATTTGCTGGTTTTACACCGATCACAGGATCACTTCCGAACATATAAGGACGGATATATAATGTAGCACCAGAACCGAAAGGTGGTACGAATGCTTCATTCGCTGCAACGACTTTCTCGATCGCTTCTACAAATTTATCTTCAGGGAATACAGGCATCTCAAGTCTTCTGCATGAATCTGCCATACGGCTTGCATTTAAGTCAGGACGGAATACAACGATATGTCCATCTTCTGTTGTGTAAGCTTTCATTCCTTCAAAACATGTCTGAGCGTACTGTAATACACCGGCACATTCAGAGATTGTGATGTTGGCATCTGTTGTTAATTCACCTTCATCCCATGCTCCATCTTTGTAATTAGCTACAAAACGGTAATCTGTTGGCATATAACCGAAACCGATGTTAGCCCAGTCGATATTTTTCTTTTCCATAATATTAATGCACTTCCTTTTATTCGTATTGTAGAGTCGTTAGCCAGTCTATGGATGGTCGGCTAAAAATTCTTATTGCTAACAGTTTACACCTGAATATTTATAACGTCAAGAGATTTTATGCATCGTAACCATGAATGTTTTTCACCGATGGACCATATGTGAGTCCAACACCCTGAGAGCTGTTTGGCCCTTTTGGATATCCAATACCACTGTAATAAATATAATAAATTCCATTTTCCACAAAAAAGCTGCTACGGTAAATACCACGGTTGTCCCATGCTTTTTCCTTTTCAGATGGTTTTAAGATCGTAATACATTTCTTAAAATCATGCTCATTTTTGGATGAAGTATAATAAAGATTCATTTCCCGGTGCCTATGCCCTTTGTAGAAGGCAACGACGAGCATTTCATAGCCTTTCTCTGTATGAATGACATCTAGATGCCAACTTCGAAGTCTGTCAGATGGATATTTTAACTGAATCGTGCTTGGAGTTGTCCAATGAAAACCATCTTTACTTTCACGGTATAAAACAGGGAATTTTCTTTTACAGTTGACAGTCCACATCTTATATCGTCCGTTTTCATAAATGATCGCCGGACTTAGAATACGATCAGTGCGTGCATCGGAAACCAATACATTCTGAGCTTTACTCCAGTGGATACCATCGGTTGTTGTACGTTTCATGATCTTATCGATCTTGGTACGATTATCGACTTGGCGCCAGTAACATTCTAAGGTATCGATATCTTTTCTATATACAAGATGGGTATCTGAATTATACTGTTTGTCAGGGTCTTCAAATGGGGTCAATGGATCAAGTGAAACAGCTTTTCCCTCTCCTTCAAATGGCTTCCAATGAATCCTGTCATTGGAGACACAGACGTGTGGATTTTCTTTTCGCTGATCTGCACCTGGATATGGAGTGTATGCCATCCAATAGCGATAGCCGTTCCATGGTTTTTCAAAGTTTAAGACTTTTGGGTGAAATGCCTGATCATCACCGTAAGAACTGATGATATCAAGTTTTGATCTGCAAAGTTTCCTCTCCCAATAGGCACTTGTTTTGGCAGGTTTATCAATTTCTGCCTGTGTGTTTTTTGGTGCACAAGAAGATGTGATGATCAATAAAGCTAAGATCATCACCAGTGCAATGCTTTTGTTCTTTTTTAACATAATCTCCTCCTTATTGTAAGTAGCCTGTGAAGATCAAGGACAGTAAATATGGAAATTTACATAGATTTTACCTAGGCTGTTTACAGTATAACATAAAGAACAGCCTTGTTTTCATAAAAGTATAATAATTAAGGAAAATGAAAGAAAGTTATTGGGAAAGTATGAAAAATAATGCTATAATATTACAGAACAATCAAAAAAGCGTAAACGAAAGGGGAGCCTTCTCATGGACCAGATGAAGTATCTAAAGGAACTGGCAGTGCGTTATCCAAATGTCGCAGCTGCTTCAACAGAGATCATCAATCTTCAGGCAATCTTGCATCTTCCCAAAGGAACAGAGCATTATGTTTCTGATGTTCACGGCGAATATGAGAAATTCAGCCATATCATAAGGAATGGATCAGGAGCGATCCGAAGCAGGATTGAAGATGAATTTGGGAATACACTGACAACAAAGCAAAAGAAAAATCTGGCATCAGTTATTTATTATCCGGAGCAGAAGATGGATTTAATGGAGGAAGAATTACCAAAGAATTTCCTTCTTGAATGGCAGCATGATACGATGGTACGTCTGGTTCATGTTGCAAGATCAGTCGGGAATAAATATACAAGATCAAAAGTAAGGAAAGCAATGTCACCAGAATTTGCCTATGTGATGGAAGAATTGATGGTAGAACACCGGAGAGCTGATAAGAAACGCTATGTAGAGCAGATTCTTGAAACGATCATCACGACAGGAAGGGTCAGACAATTTATTGCAGCGATGGCCCATCTGATCCAGGATCTGGCGATCGATCATCTGCATGTGATCGGAGATATTTACGATAGAGGATCTGGTCCACACAGGATCATGGACTGCATCATGAAGACAACGAATGTTGATATTCAGTGGGGAAATCACGATATTTTATGGATGGGAGCTGCATCTGGGCACCGCGCATGTATTTGTAATGTTGTAAGAATCTGTGCAAGATACAATAATCTGGATGTTTTGGAAAATGGTTATGGCATCAATCTGATCCCGCTGGCAAGATTTGCATTGGAGTGTTACAAAGATGATGAATGTGAATTATTCCATGCATCTGGAGAAGTGGATGAGAGTAATATCCGAGAAGAAGAATTGAATAAGAAGATGCACAAAGCCATTGCGATCATGCAGTTTAAAGTAGAAGGTCAATTGATCAAACGCCGTCCAGACTTTTTGATGGATCAAAGATTACTATTAGACAAGATCGACTATGAAAAAGGAACGATCACATTAGATGGAAAAGAATATGAATTAAAAGATAAGAATTTTCCAACGATCGATCCAAATGATCCATATAAATTGACCAAAGAAGAAGAATATGTGATGGAACATCTGGTAACTGTGTTTAAATACTGTGCTTATCTTCAGGAACATATAAGATTCTTATTTGCAAAAGGACACTTATACAAGGTGTTCAATGGAATGCTTCTATATCATGGCTGTGTACCGCTAAACGAAGATGGAACATTTCGTGAAGTAGAGATTGAAGGAAGAAAGTACGCAGGGAAAGAACTTTATGATGTTTTAGAACATCTGGCAAGACAGGGTTATTATGAAGAAAAAGACATGAAAGCCAGAAAATATGGACAAGACATCATGTGGTTCATCTGGTCAAATGAAAACTCACCAGTCTACGGAAAAGCAAAGATGGCAACGTTTGAGCGCTATTTCTTGGATGATGCAGATCTTAAGAAAGAAAAGAAAGATTATTACTATCAGTGGTATGAAAATGAAGCAGTGATCAACCAGATCTTAGAAGAATTTGGATTAGATACATCGACAGGCAAGATTGTAAACGGGCATATGCCAGTAGCAGTAAAGAAAGGCGAAAGCCCGATCAAATGTGGAGGAAAGCTATTTGTCATTGATGGTGGATTCTCGAAAGCATATCAGAAGACAACAGGGATCGCAGGTTATACCTTAGTGTCTAATTCTTACGGATTAAAACTCGTAGCACACGAACCATTTGTATCAAGAACTATAGCGATCAGAGAGGAAACAGATATCCATTCAGATACGATCGTTATTAATAAGGTAACGAAACGTAAATGTGTTATGGATACTGATAATGGCAAGGCACTACAGGAGAAAGTGGCAGATCTTGAACAGTTATTATGGGCTTATCAGAAGGGACTTATTACGGAGCGTATTTAAATTAATTTTCATAAATTGTATCATGCACATAGATTAACAGATGGAAATTGGGTGCATAAACTATAAAAAACCTGAGGTATTTCTATGCTATGTGAAAATGCAGCCCAGAGTAATGATTATTTTGAATTTATCGGGGAATACAGCGGAGTACTTGACTATGTAAAAGAAGAATTCAACACAGAATGTATTACAGTGATCGATCAGAGATTCGCGATCGCATATGTCAAAAAGAACGGACGGACATCCATATATGGACAAAATTATCCATATAATACGATTCCACGTTGTTTCGGTCTGATGGACACACAGATGTTAGAAGATGTCGGAGTAGCGCAAGTCAGAAGGAGTACCTTGGATCTTTATGGAAATGGTGTTTTAGTTGGAATGATCGATACAGGGATCGACTATGAACATCCAGCATTTCGCTATGAAGATGGCAGCAGTAAGATATATTCTCTCTGGGATCAGACAATAGAAGGTGACCCAGAAGATACATTTCTGGGATATGGGACAGAATATACAAAAGAACAAATAGAAGAGGCACTAAAAAGCGACGTGCCACAGCAGAAAGTACCATCGAAGGATGAATCCGGACATGGTACTTTTTTAGCAGGTTTAATTGCTGGAAATGAGGATAACGAAACAGGATTTTCAGGAATTGCTCCGAATGCAGGATTGATCGTAGTGAAATTAAGAAAAGCAAAAGACTATTTGAAAGAATATTACTGTATTGATCCAAAATACGAAGCATATGCAGAAACAGACATCATGCTGGCAGTTCACTATATCGATCATATTGCAGAACAGTTGCAAAGACCGATCGTCATATTCTTAGGTATTGGCACTAACCTTGCGTCTCATCTTGGAACAGGACCATTAGACCAGTATCTGTCAGGCAGAGCGATGCTTCGGGGAGTCGCAGTTGTTACAAGCGCTGGAAATGAGGGGCAGGCAAGACATCATTACAGTGGTCAGGTTTCACAAAATGATGCAAAAGTGGAAGTCAAAGTTGGAGAGTCGGAGTATGGATTTACAATGGAACTATGGGGATTAGCTCCGAACCGCTATTATGTAGATATTGAGTCACCGTCAGGACAGAAAACAGGTAGGATACAAGGTGGGTTAAGCGGGCAAAGATATGTAACATTTTTATTAGAAAAAACAAGGCTGATCGTAGAATACTTTACGGTAGATACATCTGCAGGAGCTCCAGTTATCGTTATGAGATTTCAAAATCCGGCACCAGGAATCTGGAACATCTACGTCAGTGACGATGGCGTAGGAAATCGTGAATTTGATCTGTGGCTTCCAATCACAAACTTTATCAGCGAAGATACATTTTTCTTGGAATCCACACCATATAATACACTGGTAGCACCATCAAATACAGGATTGCTGATATCTTGTGGAAGTTATAATTCCAGCACAGGAAGCCTCGCGATCGACAGCAGCAGGGGATTTCCAAGAAATGCGGTTAAACCAGATTTTACAGCACCAGGAGTAGAAATTCTAGGACCGTTACCAAGGAAACGCTATGGCAGAAAATCAGGAACAAGCGTTTCAGGAGCAATTACCGCGGGTATAGCAGCATTGATGTTAGAATGGGGGATCATGCAGAAAAATGATATGCAGATCAATACGACAAGAATTAAAAATTATCTGATCCGGGGAGCAAGGAGAGATCCGGAAAGGATCTATCCAAACAGAGAATGGGGGTACGGTCAAGTGGATCTGTATGAGACATTTTTGGGAATTCGGTAACAGCTATTTTCCGACTCATACATGCAGCATTACTTTTCGATAATTTACGAAGCAAAGAAACAAACAACTAAGAAACAGTCCCCACAAATATCCGTTCACTCCATACAAAGGAATCGCAAATAAAATAAAACAAATCTGGATCACAAGAGATACACTATTATGAAGCAGTGTATCTTTTGTTTTTCCAAGCCCATTTAATATGGTAGATAAGATGGAAGAACAATACAAAAACGGACATAAAAAAGACAATGATCTTAAATACTTTCCGCAAAGAGGATCATGAAAAAAGAAATTTCCGATCCAGGGTCCAAAAACAAAGAATCCGCCGAAAGCTCCAATTCCAAGAAATGCACAAAAGATAAGAGGTAAGATCGCACAACGTCGAAGATAAGAGGGATCGTTGTGAGTTTTGGCAGCAGAAATCTTAGGCAGAAGCATCAAAGATAATGCATTGGTGATCGTAGAAGGAAACATAATAAAAGGCAGTGCCATGCCGCTTAAGATGCCATAGATCTCGACGCTGCGGTAACGATTTCCATAAAAACGATATAACATCATTGGGATCAGAATACTTTGCACACTTTGTAATAAGGTGACAGAAAAACTATTCAAAGTCAGTGGAATCCCAAGGGATAACAGTTCATGAAATACAGAAAGTTTTGATGCAGAAAGAGTAGACTTTGACAAGCTGTCAGCAGACTTTTTGTGTAAGAAATAGAAGATCAGAGTAAAGAAAAATGAAACGATCTCCCCAACAGTCATTCCACAGACAGCTAGAAAAGCAGGAACTGGCATTTTCTCTATCATGAATACAGAAAGTAAAAAGATAGAGGATACCCTTGAAATCTGTTCCAGACACAAAGAAAAAGCAGGAACACCCGAATTCTCAATTCCAAGGCAGTACCCATGAATACAGTTTTTGATCCCGACAAATGGAAGAACAAGAACAGCAAGTCTCAGGCATGGTACACAGCTTGGTTCATGAAGAAAAACTGAACAGATCAGTTCTGCATACCAAAATACAAAGAAGGAGAAAATGATACAAAGGCACAGTGTAAGAATGATCGTAATGCGAAGTACATAACGAGCAGCATTAATATTTCCCGTAGCTTTTTTCTCAGCAGTGATCTTAGAAAGTGCGATCTGAAATCCCTGAAAACAGACAGCAAACCCAAGGAGATAAACAGGAAAGATCAATTGATAAATTCCAATCTGATGTGCACCGATCACGCCTGCCAGAAATATTCTATTATAGAAGCCGATGAGTCTTGAAAAAAAATTAGAGAGTGTTAAGATCACAGTTCCGCAAATAAACGGGCTTGCCTTTTTCATAGGAAATACCAGCCATTTTTAATCATTGTATGAAATAAAAAAAAAAGATATGACAAATAATGTTGACATAAGATACATGCTTTGTTAAGATAACAAATGAAATCCGAGTTATATAGTCGGGATTGAGGTGAGAGAATGAAATTATCGACAAAAGGACGCTATGGATTAAGAGCGATGGTAGACATTGCGGTATACAGTCAGGACAGCCCGGTACCAATCAGTGCGATCGCAGAGAGACAGAATATTTCTGTCAGATACTTAGAGCAGTTATTACCCAAACTGAAGAAAGCGGGGATCATCAAAAGTATTCGTGGAGCACAGGGTGGATATATGTTAGATAAAGATCCAAAAGATATTTCGGCAGGAGATATCTTAAGGACTTTGGAAGGAGATTTAACACCGATCGACTGTGCAGCATTTACCGGAGATACATCGACTTGCAGCGGCACAAAATTCTGTGTGACCAAGACAGTTTGGAAACGAATCAATGACAGCGTTCAGCAGGCGGTTGATTCGATCACTTTACAAGAATTGATGGAAGAATCAATCGAAAT
>JABLTO010098773.1_pt1 | contig 14396 bp, 8 predicted proteins | sample 7160091 | NCBI WGS metagenome assembly JABLTO01 (sample SAMN14651225, study PRJNA627086) | human gut metagenome | isolation source: feces | host: Homo sapiens
TCCTTTGAAGTGCTTTTCCAACCCGCAGAGGCACCGGGCAAAGGTGGATTTTCCCGCACCATTATGTCCGATGATGGCCGTGGCGCTGCCGGATGAGAAAGAGGTTTCCGTTATATGCAAGGTTTCCGGCTCATGCTTATAGGCGAAGGACACATTCTTTATCGTCCAAACCGCCTCATTCATTCTCTGCGGCGTGCCTTCAACTTCTGAAAGCCCCGCAAGATCAAGAGGGCGCAATCCCATATCATCGCGCTGTCTTGCCGACAGGCCGCAAAATTCCTCTGCTGTATAATCACCTTCGATTTCTCCATCTTTTAGGTACAGGACACGGTCAAAGAGGCCGGACAGATAATACAGCCGATGTTCAGAGATGATGATGGTCTTTCCCTGCGATTTCAAAGTAAAGAGTAGCTGTCGGAAATCAGCGATAGCGTATGCGTCAAGGTTGGATGATGGCTCATCAAGCACATAAATATCCGGGTCAATCGCCGCTGCCGATCCGCAGGCGATTTTTTGCTTTTCACCGCCGGACAAAGAAAAAATACTTCTATCAAGCAGCGGCTCCAACTTTAGCTGTGCAGCTACACACTTTACACGGTCACGCACAAGATCTTCCGCTATGCCGTGATTCTCTGGGCCGAAAGCCAGTTCGCTGGTCGTGTCCACATTGAAAAACTGAGAACGTGGATTTTGAAATACAGAACCGACTTTCAGAGAAATATCAAACAGTGACAGGTCACGGGTATCCTTTCCATCCAGATAGACGGAGCCGGTATAAGTCCCCTCATGATAATGGGGGATCAAGCCGTTAAACAACCGGGTCATGGTTGTTTTCCCACAGCCGGAAGTCCCGCAGAGCAGGACAAAAGAACCGTCCTCAATAGTGCAGGAAATATGTTTCAAAGCGCCACCGGCCTGCCTCTCACTGTTGGGAAGGGTACTGGCAGGATAAGAAAAGGACACATCTTGACATTCAATCATTTCCTTCACCTCCTTGCGGCAAGCACATAGATTTGCGCTGCAAATGCTCCCAGACAGATCAGCAGGAAAACAACATCCTGCACATGAAAACCCAGCTTACAGATATTCGTCCGTTTTACCGGGCCTCCCAATCCCCGCGTAAGGGCTGCCTGGGACAGTTCCTCTCCGATTTTGACGGAGCAGATCATCATGGGGACAATCCGATACTCTAAAATCGCACCGACTTTTCCACCACCAAAGCGGACGCCACGCATCCGCATGGCGTCCCCAATAGCGCTCCATTCTTCCGCAACCGTGGGAAAGAAGCGAAACATCACAGACATAGGAATGGTGATCTGCTGCGGCAGGTGGAGCCGTTCCATCGCCGCAACAAATTTTCAAAATAAAAAGCACCCCTGGGTATTGCTACCTAAGGGTGCATTATGCACGGTTCCACCTTGATTTTCACTCTTTGCCTGTAACGCGGCTATACGGTAACGCTTACGACTGCTCTCCTGATGCATACTGCCCACGGTATGCAGCTCTCACGTACAGCTTCGGAATGGTTTTCCTGTATCTTCTCCAAAGCCGCTTCCACCTTTGCGGCTCTCTCTGTGTGGCATCGGGTACAGTACTCTTTCCTTCATTGCTTTTCTCATATGGCTTATTGTACCACGCACTCATTTTTTTAACAACTGCTTTTACAGAATTTTTGCTTCTATTTTTTATTTCTTTTCCAGAATCTTCATGAACTCGTCGCCGGTAATGGTTTCTTTTTCATAAAGGTACTGGGCAAGCTCGTCCAGCTTCCTGCGGTTTGCTTTTAAGATGCCGATGGCTTTTTCATGCTGCTGCTTTACCAGCTCCACAACCTTCTTGTCGATTTCCTTCTGGGTATCGGCGGAGCAGGAAAGGGAAGTATCGCCGCCAAGGTACTGATTCGTCACGGTTTCCATGGCTACCATGTCAAAGTCTTCGCACATGCCGTAACGGGTGATCATGGCGCGGGCTAACTTGGTTGCCTGCTCAATATCGTTGGAAGCGCCGGTGGTAATCTCGTTAAAAATAACTTCCTCCGCGGCACGTCCGCCGGTAAGGGTGGCAATCTTATTTTCCAGTTCTACCTTGGTCATCAGGTTCTTGTCCTGCTGCTCCACCTGCATGGTGTAGCCGAGGGCGCCGGAGGTACGGGGAATAATGGTAATCTTCTGCACCGGAGCGGAATGGGTCTGCAGGGCAGCCACCAGAGCGTGTCCGATTTCATGGTAGGAAACCACCAATTTTTCATGGTTAGACAGTACGGCATTCCGTTTCTGGTAACCGGCAATAACCACCTCGATGCTTTCTTCCAAATCGGCTTCGTTCACAATGGTGCGTCCGTTTCTCACGGCACGGAGGGCTGCTTCGTTAATAATATTGGCAAGCTCTGCACCGGAGGCACCGGATGCCATTCTGGCAATGGTGTGGAAATCCACATCTTCGCCCACTTTAATCTTTCTGGCATGAACTTTGAGAATGGCTTCCCTACCGGCTAAATCGGGCAGTTCCACAGGCACTCGTCTGTCGAAACGTCCGGGACGGGTCAGCGCCGGGTCAAGGGACTCGGGACGGTTGGTTGCAGCTAAAATAATAACGCCGTTGTTGCCTTCAAAGCCGTCCATTTCGGTAAGAAGCTGGTTTAAGGTCTGCTCTCTTTCGTCGTTGCCGCCAATCTGGCCGTCACGCTTTTTACCGATGGCATCGATTTCATCAATGAATACGATACAGGGAGCTTTTTCCTTTGCCTGGCTGAACAAATCACGTACCTTGGCAGCGCCCATACCGACAAACATTTCCACAAATTCCGAACCGGACATGGAGAAGAACGGGACGCCCGCTTCACCGGCTACGGCCTTTGCCAGCATGGTTTTACCGGTTCCGGGAGGGCCTACAAGCAGAATACCTTTCGGCATGGAAGCACCGGCCTCCGTATATTTCTTCGTGTTGTGCAGATAATCTACGATTTCCTTTAAGTTGTCCTTGGCTTCGTCCTCGCCGGCTACATCGTCAAAGTGGATACCTTCCGTGGACTGCACATAAACCTTAGCGTTGCTCTTTCCCATGCCGAAGGACATGGCATTTTTGCCGCCTGCATGTTCGATAAGCTTTCGTCCCATAATCTGTCCAATGATGATAAACACAATAATGGGCAGAAATATAGTCAATAAGCCGCTTAAAAGGGGCGAAGTTTTCTTTTCAATATTTTTAGAGAAAGTAGCTCCCGCCTCATAGAGCCTTTCCGTCAGGTTCGGATCGTCCATGGTGCCCGTCTTGTAAATCTGAGTTTCCGCCTTGTCCGTAAACAAAATCTGGGAATCGGAAATTTCCACTTCCCCGATGTTTTTATCCTCCGTCATGCTCATGAAGGTGCCGTAATCGACTTCCTTTACACGGTTTTCCATAATCATGGGGGTGACAAACATATTGAACAGGAAAAGTATCAGTAAAACAATTCCGTAATAGTAAAGTAACGGTTTCTTGGGTGATTTGACTTCTTTCATGTCATTTCCTCTCTTTTTGCCTGCTTTATGCATACATTCTTTTTATGTATTATGAAACATGCAAAATTTGTTATTCATGCTTTATTTCCTATACTATAACACATACCATACGGAATAACGATTAAAAAAGTATAAAATAAATTTAAAAGTTTGAAAAAAAACAGGGCTGAGGAAACTCAACCCTGCTTATATTTGCAGCCATTATTACTTAGACTTCGGTTTCACAATAACCTTATAAGTTGCCTTCGCGGAGCTGCCGTCGATACAGGAAACGGTTACCGTATAGGTACCCACCTTATTTCCGGCAAAGGTGATGTACGGATATCCGTTGGAAACCGTATATCCGACTGTAAGTCCCTCTTTGTTACTCTTGACATCTACCGCATAGCTGCAGGTACCATAGGATGTACCTGTTTCATAAAGCCGCTGACTGCCACCTCCTCCTACTTCCAGTGAATAGGCTCTGGCATACCCTATTCTAATCTTTTTTACCTTATCACAGGACACCACCACATAGGTTGCCACCAGATTACTTCCGTCGGTGGTTTTTGCTGTAATGGTAACTTTATAACTTCTGTCCGACATACCCGTCACACGTCCCTGATTATCTACCTTTACTGCACTGGGATTGCTGGAAGTCCAGGTAAGCTTCTTAGCATCTGCATTGACCTTGCCGCTTGCGGTTTCAAAGGTCGGAATTAACTTCAGGGTAGTTCCCTTGGCCACGTAAGCGCTTCTGCCTCCCTGAGGTGAAATCATCAGATTGGTAACAGGATTCTTTACCGTTACCTTAATTGTGGCTTTCTTGTTCGTGCCGTCCGTGGTTGCTACCGTAACAGTTGCCGTACCGGTGCCTTTGCCGGTAGCCTTTATGGTAAGCCTGCTGCCGCTTCCTGTGACCGAAACCAGTCCGGGAGCGCTGCTGGTTGCACTCCAGTAAGGAGAACTGCAGTTTACCGTTACGGTTGCGGAAGTTGCTGCACTCTTATTATTGCTGGTACGGAAAATGTCCACACTCTTTTTATCCACGGTCAGCGTTGTGTTCTTTTCCTCTTCTATAATCGAAATAACATAGTTTGCGGAGGCACCGCTGCCGTCCGCGGCGGTTGCCGTAACGGTGATATTGCACGGTTTTGCATTCTTTGCTGCTTTCACCACACCGTTTACCACGGTGATACCTTCCCTGGCGGGAGAATAACTCCAGTTCACCTTCTTATTGGCTGCCGTAGACGGGAACACATTGGCAGTCAGCTTGACAGACTTGCCCTGTCTTACACACATGGCGGTTCCGCTGTTTGCAATGGTCACGGAAGTCACTGCCTGCTTTACGGTTACGGGAATCGTAACCATCTTGCCGCTGCCATCGGTAGCTACACCGACTAACTTGGTTTTTCCTGCCTTATTACCGGTTATGACAACATTTCCGTTGCTTTTTGTCATGGATGCAATGCTGCTGTCCTCGATAGTCCAGCTAAGAGAGGAGCCATTATATGTTGTTTTATTCTTTCTGGTTACCGTTACATCCGTTGCTGCAAGAGTAAAGGCAGCGCCGGTATTCACGGTAACACTTTTGGTCTTTGTGGTAATACTTGTTACCGGATTTGAGGAAACCGCACATACCTTGATAGTAAAAGTTTTTTTGACACCGGTGTTATTTGCCATTTTGGCGGTTACCAGATAGGTGCCTGTAAGTGCTGTTTTGCTTGCGGTAACCTTGCCGGATGCATTGATGGAAACACCGGTTACCTTCGGGTCATTGTCGCTTGCTGTGTTGTTGCTGTACCGTTCCAGGCTCCATGTTACTTTCTTATCCGGTGCATAATCCGGTGCACAGGTGGCTTTGAGGGTAAGACTGGTACCCTGCGCCAGCGTGCTTATACCATTGAGCGATGTAACTGTAAGAGAAGATACCTTGGGCTTAAACGTAAACCTGCCGCACACTACCGGGCTTACCAGTCTGTTGGATCTTTTCATTGCAATGGCATACACGGTGACATTTGCCTTATTTCCAATTGCAATACCGCCGTTAGTATCGGAGTACTCCAAAGCATTGTCTGACAGCACACCGTTTTTATAGGTTACGGGCTTACCGTCTGTGGAGTAGTAAATGATACAGCCGGGATCCGGGCTCTTTATGGCTACTCTGATAGATGTACTGGTATAAGTTCCCGGCTTTGTTACGAATTCCGGCTTCTTCGGCGCAGCTTCGTTGTTTGTCAGCCCCAGTGCCTTGGCTAAGTCAATGCAGCCTTTTCCGAGTCCCTTTCCCGTTACCTTGCTGCAGCTGCTGTCCATCTTCTTGAGCAGGGCATCTACCTTTGCCTTACCGGAAAGATTGGACGGGAGAGTTGCCCAGATTACGGCTGCCGCACCGGCTGTTACCGGGGTAGCCTGGGAAGTACCGCTCATGCTCTTGTAGGAGGAAGTACTATCCTTGTAGGTGGAATAAATATCCACACCGGGTGCGCTGTAACGTACACCGGAATCATAATTGGAGAAATATGCCTTACCCATGCTCTTATCCAAAGCTGCTACGGAAATGGTATTTTTATAAGCCGCAGGGTAATGTGCGGAATTACTGAACTCATTACCGGCTGCACAGAATACGGCAATACCGGCTTCATAAGCCCTCTGATAAGCATCTGCTTCTACCTTGCTGTATAAAGCACCACCTAAGCTCATATTAATAATATCTACTCTATTGTTTACTGCCTGGTTTACACCTTTAATAATGGTAGAAGAAGCACCGCTTCCGGTATCCTTCAAAACCTTAATGGAATAAATACTGCATTCCGGTGCTACACCGACACCGCCTTTTCCGTTGTTCAGTTTTGCTCCGATAATACCGCTGACATGGGTGCCGTGTCCGTGACCGTCCGCCGTACCGTAACCGACATCAATGGTTTTTACTGCCGATACATCTTCATGTCCCGCTAAGATACCGGTATCCAGAACCGCTACCTTAACTCCCTTACCACGGTATCCGGCTGCCCAGGCAAGCTGGGAGTTCAGGACGCTGTGCTGCCACTGGTAGTTTGCGTTGGTGGTGGTCAGGTACGGGTCATTGTAACCGTCTGTCCCCAGGAGTACCTCTTCCTTCTGACCGTCGGATTCCTCTTCCTCCGCAGCCGAAAAATCGTAGATTTGTTCTTCCACGATTTCCTCTGCGTCCACTTCCTCTATGTAACGGTAATAATTGGGCCATGCGGCAGGCAATGCCATTTCTTCCAGGGAAGAAGCATAGACCGCATCCTTTACGCTTGCCTCCGGCAGGGATTCATCCGCATTTAAGGTGATGACCGCCACTCCAAAGAAATAATCGGTCAGGGTACCGTTAAAAGCCTGCGCATAGGCATTCGCCTCTTCCTCGGTTTCCGCTTCCACCAGAATTTCCGATTCTGCATAGTCAACGCCTTCTTCTGCGCCTCCCCACTCCTGTGCGTAATTTCCGAGAATTGTCTTGTCATCCATTTCCGTTGCAGTCAGGGCATACTCTTCCGTGAGTCCCGGGAACTTCTCCTCTAACTCATCGGAAGCCTCCGGTACATTGCCCGATACATCGCCTGCGGAAACATCTTCGTTCTCACCCGGCTTACCGGCATCTTCTCCGGGTACTTCCGTACCGTCTCCGCCGGATACGTCAGCCGGTGCTCCCGGCTCCCCGGCATCCCCGTCAGATATGTCAAACTCTACGGTCTGCGCGGGTTCCTCCGCCAGCACGTAACCGGTTTCGCCAAAGGCAATGGTAAATGCCAGTGCCAGTGCAAGACTTCTTTTTACAAATTTCTTTCTCATTTCTTCCTCTCCTAATCGATGGTTAATGTATTGTTGGTGGAAAGGGTGGGATAATTGTTTTTCTCACCCAGTGCAATCAGTTCCTGCGGATCCTTTGTGGTCTCATACTCTGCCACTCCATAAGAAAAATTCACTAATTCTATTCCGTACAGCTCCGCAATTTTTTTGGCTTCCTCTCTCGTATCCGCCAGAGCAATCATGGAAACCTTTTCCCCCATGATTACCTCTTCTGTCGAGGAATGGTTTCTGCCGGCAGCTCCGTCGTCCTCTGCCGAGGAATGATTTCTTCCGGTATCTCCGTCGTCCTCTGCCGGTTCCATGTTTTCCTCAGTATCTTTCGGTTTGCTTTCTTCCTGTACGTCAGTGTCCGCTTCCGGCTCCCCGTCCGGTTTCTCCGGCTCTGCAAGATATCCGGGGTCTGTTTCTTCCATACCGGAATTCCTATCATTGGCGTCCGGGCTTTCCGTCGTTCCCTGCCCGGTATCCCGGCTGCCGCGGCCAAGCAAAATGATAACGGCAATTACCAGAAAAACGGCAATTACGCCTATCACCGCATACATGACTTTTTTATTCACCCTCGCTGCTCCTCCCTCCTGAAAGCAATTTTTCACACTTGAGTTTATTGTATAAAAGTTGGAGAAATATGTAAATAGATATTTTTTGCACTTTACCAGCCTTTTTCATATAAAATAACAAAAAAACAGAGCGAAGTCTCCTTCACTCTGCCTCTTTTTTCATTATTCTACAGTGATAGTATATACGCATTTTGCGGTACTGCCATCCAGACAGGAAATCGTAACAACATAGACTCCCTCTTTATTGCCGCTGAATTTAATCTTGTGGGTACTGCGGTCGTACTCTGCTGTAAGTCCGGGTTTATTTACCTTCACATCAATCATATAACTGCAGTCACCGCCGTTTGCCGCTACTTCCTTTACTTCCTTTTCAAAGGTATCGCCCACATTTACCGTCAGGATGTCATCGTCATCAATAGAAATGGATTTTACCATGTCACAGGCATATACGGTATAGGTTGCCTGAACATTGCTGCCGTCCGCTGATACTGCGGTAATGGTAACGGGGCCTTCCAGACCGCTGTTACCGGTTACCCGTCCGTAGGAGTCAACATCTACTGCTGCCGCATTGGACGTTCTCCAGTAGAATCCCTGATTGTTCTTTGTTGCACTTCCGTGATTATTGGTAACCGTTGTGAGCATCTGCATGGAGGTATCACAGGCAATGTATGCGCATCTTCCGCTTTCGGGCGAAATTCTCAGGCTTGATGACGGGTTCTTCACCGTTACCCGGATGGGGATGTTTTTATTGGTGCCGTCCAGTGTACCGACGGTAACGGTCGCCGTTCCGACTGCCCTTCCGGTTGCCTCCAGATAAACATAATCTCCCCGTTTTTCCGCCTTTACAATGCCGGGTGCACTGTTGCCTGTAATGTTCCAGAGATCGGCAGAATCGCTTAGGACCTGAATGGATCTTGTGGTGGAAGAACCGTAGCCGTTATTGATACGATAGAGGTCTACCCGGGTATCCTGCGTACGGATATTGGTTTTGTTATAGTTTTTCACTTCCACCGTAAAGCTTGCTTCCGCTCCGTTTTCATCCAGAGCTTTTGCTGTGATGGTATAGGTACCGGGTTTTGCCTTTCTGTCCGCCTTTACTACACCGTTCTTTACGGTAACGCCGTTACCGGCAGGATTTACCGACCATTTGACCGCCTTGTTGGAAGCATTGGCAGGCTCCACTACCAGATTTAATTTAATGGATTTATTGCAGGCTAAAGTATAGCCTGTCTCCGTTGTCTTACTATTGGTTACATACAGTTTTTTTACGGGCTGCTTTACCGTGATATTTAATACCACCGTCCTGCCGCTGCCGTCCGATGCAATACCGGTAATCTTGGTCTTGCCGAATGCAACGCCCTGCACATAAACGGAGCCGTTTGCCTTGCTGCTTACAACGGCAATGCTCTTATCGGCTGAGTACCAGTTAATATCTGTGGCTGCTGCGCTTTCCGCTACGCGCATGCCTTTTTTCTTGATGGTAATGTTGTTTACCAGGGCAAGCTGTCCTGCCCAGACGGTGATGTTTTTATTCTTCACCATAATGGCTGTGGTAAGGTCCTGGGCTGCTGCCTTTATTTCCACCTCCATGGATGTGGAAAGTCCGTTTTTAAGCGTTGCCGTTATCCGGTAAATGCCGGGTACTGCCTTCTTTGTCGCGGAAATTCTGCCGGAGGCGCTGATGGTTACGCCGGTTTTTTTGTACTCATTTTTCACATAAACCTCTTTGCCGGTCTGTTCGTCCTTCTGTACTGCCTCCAAGGTCCATTTTACGGATTGTTTCACCCCGTAATCCGGTGTCTGTACGGCACGGAACGCAAGTCCCGTTCCCTGGGTCAGATATTTTGCTCCGGTAACGGATTCCACACGGACGCCAAACACTTCCGGCCGGAAGGTATATCTTGCCGATGCCACCGGGCTGGCAAGCTGATTGCTGTTTTTGATAACCATGGCATAAACCTGCACATAGTTCTTTCCACCTATTTCAATGGGACCGGTATATTCTTTCGCATTGTCGGAAAGTGCACCGTTCTTAAAGGTAATGGTCTTGCCGTCGGTGGAATAATATGCCGTGCAGCCCACTTCCACGCCGGTCAGCTCCAGCATAATGGTATTGTCTTTATAAGTGCCGGCTTTCTTGGAAAAACCGGGCCTCTTGGGTGCTGCATTGACATTGGTAAGCGCCAGTGCCTTTACCAGATCCACATAGCCTTTTCCCAAATTGGTGCCCTGCGCTTTGATACAACTGCTGTCCATTTTCTTAAGAAGGGCGTCTACCTTTGCCTTGCCGGTTCCTTTAATGGTGGGCCAGATTAAGGCTGCCGTGCCTGCCATGATGGCGGATGCCTGGGAAGTACCGCTCATGGATACATAGGAAGAAGGACCTTCGTTGCTGGCGGAATAAATACCGACGCCGGGTACGCTGTAACGCACGTTTTTATCGTAATTGGAGAACGGCGCCTTGGTCATGCCGGTGTCCAGTGCCGCTACGGCAATGGTTGTCTTGTAAGCTGCGGGATAGGTACAGACATTGGAGTAACCGTTGCCCGCCGGGCAGAATACGGCAATACCGCTTTCATACGCCTGCTTGTAAAGGCTCTCCTCCATGGCACTGTATTCCGTGCCGGCAAAGCCTACGTTTACAATATCTACATTTTCTTCCATTGCTTTATAAAGTGCACTGATAATGCTGGCGCTGTCGGTTCTGCCGGCTTCCCTGCTCACCTTGATGGAGTACAGGGTACATTCCGGTGCGATACCGGCGCCGCCCTTTCCGTTGTCAAGCGTACCACCGATTAAGGCTGCAATGTGGGTGCCGTGACCGTTGTTGTCCTCTGTGCCGAGGGCATTGTCCGCGGTGCTGATATCGCAGGTAATCACATTCGTCAGTTCTTCGTGGGTGGTATTGATACCGGTATCCAGAATGGCGACCTTTACGCCCTGTCCGCGGTAACCGGCATTCCATGCCTGTGTGGTATTCAGTACTTCATGATACCACTGGCTGTTGTCCGCACGGATATTTAAATACGGGTCGCTGTAATCTGCCGACTGGGTATATCTGTAATAGTTGGGCCATGCGGCGGGAAGTCTGGTGCCTTCTGCTGCGGAAGCCTGTACGGCATCGTACACGCTGGCTTCGGGAAGGCTTTCATCCGCATTCAGTTCCACGAGGGCAACCGTACCGAAGTAGGAAACCAGTGTGCCGTTAAATGCCTCTGCGTACTGCTCCGCTTCTTCCTTCGTTGCCGCTTCTATTAAAACCTGGCCGGGAACATAATCTTTCCCTGCGTCTGCTTTTGTCCACTCTGTCCGGTGACTGCTTAAGAGGTCTTTTTCCGCATAAGCTTCTGCGGAAAGTGTGTACTCATCGGAGAGTCCCGGGAACTTGTCCTCCGTATCTTCCGAAGCAGGCGCATCACTGCCGGACACATCTTTCGCCGGTGCATCGTTTCCGGTAATATCTGCCGGATTCTCTGCGTCATTGCCGGTTACATCCGTCTCTCCTCCTGCCGTTTCTTCTGTTTCTGCATATTGGGAAATCTCCGTTTCATAAGCCTGCAGAGGCTCTGCTGCCAGTGCGCTGCTGCTTTCTCCAAGCGCCAGCGTCAGTGCCAGCATCCATGCGATTCCTCTTTTGCCGAATTTCTTCATTTCTACGCCCACTTTCTTTTTGGTAAAACTTTTCTGTGTTTTTTTTCTTTTCCGAGACTTCCGTTTGGGAAGCTCTTCTTTCATTGTAGGGACAACAATAAATTATGTAAATAGCTTACGCTGCCCAAAATTCTTAATTTTTTGTGTAGATGCCCTACAGTGCGGACTCTTCCTGCACAATGTCTTTTTTCTTAATCAGACGGCTCTTGTACTCTTCTTTTACTTCGTACTTGCTGACGCCCTGTAAAATCCGGATTTTCTCGCCGGTGGCATCGTCCTGCAGATAAAAATCAAAGGTCTTTTTGTCCGCATAGCTTACCATGTGCGGTGTAAAATGCACGTTGGAAGGCGCCTGTGCCAGAAGCTGTTTAATTTCCTTCTTCTGCTCCTTGTCTGCCTTGAGGCCGTTCATGCAGACCGGGCATACGGAATAATAGTCCGTTCCCATGGGAATTAAGGGGATGTAGTCAAAATGACCCCATTTGGAATCCCTGATAATTTCTCTCGGATAGGTGTGTCCGCAGTTGCAGGCTACCGGCTGACCGTAACAACCCTTGTTTTTTCTGAAATGCTGTACTCCATAATAAAAAATCATAGCTTCTCTCCTTTTCTCCCTCCCGGGAATACTTTAACCTATACAGAAAAAATGTACCATATTTTGGCACGCTTTACAACTCCTATGGCCTTGCTTTATAATAAAGAATATCCGAATACCCGCAAGGAGGACATTTTATGAGTAACTGTATAAAAGAACCCAGGTGGCTTGACAATGCTGTTTTTTATGAGATTTATCCCCAGTCTTTTAACGATACCAATGCCGACGGTATCGGCGATATTCCCGGCATCATTGAAAAGCTGGATTACATTAAGGATTTAGGCTGTACCGCTCTCTGGCTCAACCCCTGTTTCCTTTCTCCCTTCGGCGACGCCGGTTATGACGTGGAGGATTATTATACGGTAGCGCCCCGTTACGGCACAAATGCCGACCTGGTGCGTCTGTTTAAAGAAGCGCATGCAAGGGATATGCATGTGATTCTGGACCTGGTACCCGGTCATACCGCCGTTACCTGCAAGTGGTTCAGGGAGTCCATGAAAGCGGAGAAAAATGCTTATACCGACCGTTATGTCTGGACGGACAACATCTGGGAAACGCCGGAAAACATGGGCTGCATCCGCGGTATTTCCGACCGTGACGGATCCTGCATCGTAAACTTTTTCTCCCACCAGCCGGCCTTAAACTACGGCTTCTACCGTCCCGACCCGGACAAAAAATGGCAGCAGCCCATGGATGCCGAGGGTCCTATGGCTACCCGGGAAGAACTTAAGAATATTATGCGTTTCTGGCTGGGACTCGGCTGTGACGGTTTCCGTGTGGACATGGCAGGTTCCTTAGTTAAAAACGATAAGGACGGCAAGGGCACCATTTCCCTCTGGCAGGACATCCGCGCTTTTCTTGACAAAGAATTTCCGGCTGCCGCCATGGTAAGCGAATGGGGCGAACCGGACAAGAGCCTTATCGGCGGTTTCCATATGGACTTCCTGCTGCATTTCGGTCCTTCCCACTACAACGATTTGTTCCGCTGCGAAGAGCCTTATTTTTCCTCCCGAGGAAAAGGCAGCGCCAAAGAATTTGTGGCAAAATACAAAGAAAATTATGAGAAGACAAACGGCAGAGGGCTTATCTGTATTCCTTCCGGCAACCACGACATGGACCGTCTGGCAAGAAGTCTTTCTCCCGAAGAAATGAAGATAGCGTTTGCTTTCCTGCTTTCCATGCCCGGCGCGCCGTTTATCTATTACGGCGATGAAATCGGTCTGCGTTATGTGGAAGGCCTTACTTCCGTGGAAGGCGGCTACGGCAGAACCGGTTCCCGTTCTCCCATGCAGTGGGACAAAACGCCCAATGCCGGTTTTTCCTGCGCTCCCGCCGAAAAGCTTTATGTAAGGCAGGATGATGCCCCGGACAGACCCGATGCTGCAAGCCAGTGTGCGGATGAAATGTCCCTGCGCAGCGAGGTAAAACGGCTCATCGCCCTGCGTATGGCGCATCCCGCCCTGCAGAGCAAGGGAACCGTTTCCTTCCTTTCCGACAATTATCCCCTTGCTTACGTACGAAGCAGCGCAGAGGAAAGCATTTTAGTGATTATCAATCCCTCTGCAGCACCTGCTGTTCTGTCCGCAGAGGAGCTGTGCGCCCTTAATAAAGAATTACTTTATACCGTCGGCGGCACGGTAAAAGAAAACGCCGACCATGCTTTACAGGTAGACGGCGGTACCGCAGCTTTTATTTCTCTTACAAAATAAGTCAGAAGAAAAGGCGTATGAAAATTTTCGTTTCATACGCCTTTCGCAATGTTACTTATTTGTAATGTTTCTTTTTACAGGGAAGCCTTCAGGATTGCCAGAATATCCTCTTCCTTCAGCGGTGCCCAGGCATTTTCCAGGCCCTCGTTTTCGGCAATGTGATGTGCCATTTCGGAAAGTCTTGACTCATCGATACCCACTTCCTTTAAGTGCATGGGAATGCCCATGGTCTCAAACAGACTGTAGGTTTTATCAATGGTCTTTTCCGCAATTTCAAAATCGGGCAGGGATGCATCAATACCGAAAATATGCTCGCCGAAGCTGACAAAACGTTCTACGGTCTTTTCGTTTAAGATGTATTTCATCCATCTCGGAGTGAGAATTGCCAGCCCCTCGCCGTGGGTGATGTCATAATATGCACTCAGAGCATGCTCCATACCGTGAAGCGGCCAGCCGGAAGGGCTGTTGCCGATTGCCAGGATGCCGTTGCAGGCAAGGGAACAGTCCGCCATCAGCTCTGCTCTGGCATCGTAATTTAAAAGTTGATATTTCTCCGCGAATAACAAATGAA
>JABLTO010095837.1_pt1 | contig 14387 bp, 13 predicted proteins | sample 7160091 | NCBI WGS metagenome assembly JABLTO01 (sample SAMN14651225, study PRJNA627086) | human gut metagenome | isolation source: feces | host: Homo sapiens
CGGGCGTGGATATTGAAGCCGGCACACGCGGGCCGCAGGAAGCGCTCGCGCTTGCGCAGGCGTTCGGCGCAACGCCGCTCGATCTTACCGCCTCCGCAGAGTATACGCACGTTTTCACGCATGTGGAATGGCACATAACCTGCTACCGCATCGCATGCGCCGCACCGGACGGTGCCGCACCGGATGGTGCCGCACCGGATGGTGCCGCACTGGATGGTGCCGATGGGCTTACCTGGGCGGATGCATCTGCGCGCGCAGCACACTATGCCCTGCCAACAGCATTTGCAAAGGCGCTCCAGCGCCTCCACCTGGAATAGTGGCGGGCACGCCGTTACCCGATGGGGCGGGGCCGTAGCCCCCGAAAGCTATGACTGGGTTCGGCAGTTAGGGCATTTTGCCCCGAAGGAGCAAGGGAGCACCCCTTGCGCTCTCTAACGATGCGGCAAATCCGCAAAGCCCTTGCGCAGCCACGGATTCCGCCTGTGGTTCACCGGCCCTAAGCTCAAAAAAGCGGCGCCGGCCGCTTAGCCTTTCTTTTCAGCTCGCAATGCCCGCCATGCGCCGCCGCAGGAGCGGCTTCCCCTGCACGCCGGGCTTCCGTCCCGTTCCTTTCTCCATTTGCGGCGCTCAGCTCCACCCCCGGACGCGAAGCGCGCTGCAAGCCCTTTTTGCGGCATGCAAAAGCGGCGGGGGATCCCCGCCGCTTTGATTTGCACAAGGTTCTTATTCGCCGAAGTACCGCTTGAGCAAGCCCTCAAACGCTTTGCCATGGCGGGCCTCGTCGCGGGCCATTTCATGCACGGTGTCATGGATGGCATCGAGGTTCTGCGCCTTCGCCATCTTGGCAAGCTCGAATTTGCCGGCGGTTGCGCCGTTTTCGGCCTCAACGCGCATCTCGAGGTTCTTCTTGGTGGAATCGGTGACCACTTCGCCGAGCAGCTCCGCAAACTTCGCCGCATGCTCCGCCTCTTCATAGGCCGCCTTCTCCCAGTAAAGGCCGATCTCCGGGTAGCCTTCACGATGCGCAACGCGCGCCATCGCAAGGTACATGCCCACTTCGGTGCACTCGCCGGTGAAATTGGCGCGCAGGCCCTCGATGATTTCGGGATCAACACCCTTGGCTACGCCAACCACATGCTCGGCCGCCCAATCCAGCTTCTTCTCATCCACGGGGACGAATTTGGACGCGGGCGCTTTGCACTGGGGGCAAGCTGCCGGGGGCTCGGAACCTTCGTGTACATAACCGCAAACTGTGCAACGGAATTTCATAATCAAGTTCTCCTTCCATTTATTCTCGGCTTTCGCCGTACTGTACTTTCATCTTGCTTTATGATACCATGGGATTCCAGAAAAGTCTATTGCAATTGCAACAGTTTGGAGGAAATTTTATGCAGCTTTCGGATACTGCGCTCTTTCAGGGCATCACGCAGGAGGAGATTGCGCGCATGCTTGCCTGCTTCCATGCGCGCACGGAGCGCTGCGCCGCAGGGGAGACCGTGCGCGCCTACGGGCATGGGCCGGGGGCTGTGGGTATTCTCAAAAGCGGCGCGCTTTCCATTGAGCGCATGGAGCTCGACGGCGGCAGGACCCTGCTTGAATCCCTTGCGCCCGGCGGCATCTTCGGCGAAGTGCTCGCTTTTTCAAGCCTTGCGCACGAAAGCATGCTCGTGGTGGCCCACGCGCCTTCCGAGATCCTTTTCATCGATTATGCGCACATCCTCAAGCGCTGTGAGAAGGCCTGTGCGCATCACAGCCTGTTGGTAAGGAACGTGTTGCGGCTCGTTTCGGATAAAACCGTACGCCTAAGCGAGCGCATCGAGGTGCTCAGCTGCCGCACCATCCGTGAAAAGCTCCTCTGCTACTTCGGCCTTTGCGCAGCGCAGGCGGGCGCGCGCTCGTTTACGCTGCCCACCTCCTTCAGCGGCCTGGCCGAATACATCTGCGCGGATCGCAGCGCCATGATGCGCGAGCTGGGCCGCATGCGCGAAGCCGGCCTGGTGCAGACCGAAGGCCGGCGCGTCACGCTGCCCGAAAAGCCTTTTTAACGCCCAAAGAGGCGGGAAAGCGGCTCCAGGATCGCAGAAAGCGAAGCGATGCTCTCATTGAGGCTTTCAAGGTCAATGCCCTCGAGCACCTGGAGTGCGCGTTCCAGGTCCGCAAGCCCGGTTTCGAGCCCGCGCATGGCCTCATCCATGCTATCGCTGCCCTTTTGCACGAGCGCATCCACCCGCTCCGCAATCCCAACCACATCCACCGAAGCAAGCGCCCCGGCAGCCTCCTCCATCTCCGCAAGCGCGGCCGCCGCCTTCGGCAGCACAAGGAGCGCAAGCAGCGCCACGACCGCCGCCATGGCCGTAAGCGCGATCATCTGGATCTTCGCATACCGCCGCCGCGCCTCGCAGCTTTCCCGAATCGCCTTAAGCTCCTCCGCCGGCCCTATGCCAAGCATCTGTTCCATGGTTCCCCTTCCCCTTTCAATTTTTTCCGTTTCCATTTTTATCCGATTTGCTCCTGCACATGCGCAACAAACAGCTTTGCCGCGCTCGAAAGCCGCGCGTGCCGCGCTGTCGCAATGCCGATATCCCGGTGCTGCTGCAAATCAAACCGCTTCCAAACCACATGGTACCGGTTCATATCCGCAAGGAGCGAATGCATCACGCTGATGCCAAGCCCGCTTTCCACCATGGAAAGGATCATGTGATCGCTGTTGACCTCATAGCGCACCTTCGGCGGGCTGGAAAGATGCGCAAGGAAATTCGAAAGCTCGTTGTCCGTATCTTCCTTGAGCTTGATAAACGGCTCATCCTGCAGCCGCGCAATGGGAAAAACGCTGCTGCCTGCAAGCGGGTGATCCGGCGGGAGCACCGCAACGAGCGTATCGCGCTTCAAAAAATGCGCCTGCAGATCCGTCATCGCCGGCAGGCTCACAAACCCGCAATCCACCTGCCCATGCTGGATCCAATCCTCGATTTCCGAATAATTCTCGCTGTTCATGAGCGTGAATTCAATGCCGGGGTACAGCTTTTGAAACGACACGAGCAGCGATGGAATCCACATGTTCGCCACACTCGTAAAAGTGCCCACGCGGATGAGCCCCGTGTGCAGGCCATGCAGTTCGTTCACGGTGAATTCGAGCTCCGCGCAGTCCGCCACGATGGAGCGCACCAGCGGCAGCAGGCGCAGCCCTTCCGAGCTGGCCGTCACCCCCGCGCGGCTGCGGTAAAGCAGCTCCACGCCCCATTCCTTCTCCAGATCCAGGATCATGCGGCTCACGGCGGATTGGGTGTATCCCATCTGTTCCGCCGCAAGGCTGATGCTGCCAAGCTCCACGGTCTTGAGCAGCGCGGCATATTTTTGCAGGCTCATCCGTGCACCCTTTCATTCCATTTTTTTATGCATAACATAAAAAACATTCGTTTGCGTAATATTATTGGGTATTATAAAATAAGAAATAAGATTATGCAATGCCATTTTTTCCAGCACAGCAAACGAAAATGAATTGAAAGCGGAGGGACCAAGCATGGAAAACATCAAAGTAGCAATCTGGGGCTTTGGCGCAATGGGCAGCGGCGTTGCCAAAGTGCTCCTCGGCAAAAAGGGCGTGGACATCACGGGCGTGTGCGACATCCACCCGGCGCGCGTGGGCAAGAGCATCTTTGAAGTGCTCGGCGTGGAGCGCGGCGCACGGGCGGACGTATTTGTTTCGCCGGATATCGAAACCGTGGTTGGGAAGGACAAATGCGACCTGTGCATCATCGCAACGGATTCCTTCACGGCCAAGGTATTCCCGAAGATCAAGCTCGTTGTGGAAAAGGGCGTGAACGTGATCACCTCCGCGGAGGAGATGAGCTACCCCCGCGCGCAGCAGCCCGAGCTTGCTGCCGAAATGGACCGCCTTGCCAAGGAAAACGGCGTATCCATCCTGGGCACAGGCATCAACCCGGGCCTCATGATGGACCTGCTTGCCATCTGCCTTTCCGGCTGCATGACGGATGTGGAATCCGTGCAGTGCCGCCGCGTGAACAGCCTTTCCCCCTTCGGCCCCGCCGTTATGGAGGAGCAGGGCGTTGGCCTTACGGTAGAAGCGTTTGAAAAGGGCGTTGCGGACGGCACGCTTGCGGGCCATGTTGGCTTTGCGGAATCCGTTGGCATGATCGCGGAAGCGCTCGGCTGGAAGATTGACAAGTTCGAGCAGCAGATGAAGCCCATCATAACGAGCGTGGACCGCAAATCCCCCTATGGGTTCGCCAAGGCGGGCGATGTTGCGGGCGTCAACATGACGGGCCAGGGCTATGTGGACGGCGAGGTGAAGATCGACATGATCCACCCGCAGCAGATCGAACCCGAAATGGAGGGCACGCACACCGGCGACTACATCGTGCTCAAGGGCAGCCCCAACGTGAACATGGCCATCAATCCCGAGGTGGATGGTGGCATCGGCACCATTGCGATGATCGTGAACATGATCCCGCACGTGATCAATGCGCGCCCCGGCCTCAAGACCATGCTCGACCTGCCCGTGCCGCGCGCCATCATGGGCGACTTTAGGGATTATCTTGAAAAATAAGGGCGCTGCATTTTACGCAAACAGCACGCAATAAGGATGGAAAGGAATTGCCATGGCTAAGAAAAACGACTGGGTCCGCATCCACAGGAATGTGCTCGAACCCGAACAGCGGACCGGCAAGCTGCCGGAGGATACCAAAAAGGTGCCGCTTGAAATGTGGGTCAAGGGCCGCCTTCAGAATGAAACCGCCGAGCTGGGCGACGAGGTTACAGTAGTCACCGCAGCAGGCCGCACGGAGCATGGGAAGCTCATCGAGGTAAACCCCTGCTATGCGCTTAATTACGGCACGTTCGTCCCCGAGATCCTCACGATGGAGGAATCGCTGCGCGGCGCGCTCTTTGGAGGTGAAGCAAATGATTAACGGCATGATCGTAGACAAGAGCTATGCGGCCGTCACCGGGCGCAAAAATGCGATTATTGAAAAGGCCATGGGCGTGGATTACAGCCGCTACGAATCCGGCTCCATCGCGTTCGACTACGAGGCCATGATGAACGGCACGGGCTACTCGCTCGAGGATCACATCCGCATCCAGCGGGAATACAACGTGGGCAACACGCCCATTTTCGAATTGCACAACCTCACCGCGCTTGCCCGCAAATACGCAAAGCCCGGCAAGGGCGCGCGCATCTTCGTGAAGGATGAAGCCTCCAACCCGGCGGGCAGCTTTAAGGAGCGCCGCGCGGCAACGAGCGTCTACCATGCAAAAAAGCTCGGCTACAAGGGCGTGATCGCCGCAACGAGCGGCAACTACGGCGCAGCCGTAGCCTCCCAGGCAGCCATGCAGGGATTGCAGTGCATCATCGTGCAGGAATGCTACGATTCCAAGCAGAGCGGCCAGCCCGAGATCATCGAGAAGGCGCGCAAGTGCGAGGCGCTCGGCGCGGAGGTGCTTCAGCTTTCCGTTGGCCCCGAGCTGTTCTATGAAGTGCTGATGATGCTGGAGGACACGGGCTATTTCAACGCTTCGCTCTATTCCGCGTTCGGCGTGGGCGGGGTGGAGACGCTCGGCTTTGAGCTCGGCCACCAGTTCAAGGAGCGCTATGGCCGCAACCCGGACGTGGTGGTCTGCGCGAACGCGGGCGGCGGGAACCTAACCGGCACCGCGCGCGGCCTCAAGAAGGCCGGATGCAACGCGCAGGTCGTGGCTGCATCGGTGGATCTTTCCGGCCTCAGCATGGCGAGTGACACGCAGTTCAACCGCAAATCCTTCACCACGGCGCACACCGGCTTCGGCGTGCCCTATGCGACCGACCCGGATCACAGCGATGTGCCGCGCAGCGCGGCGCGCCCGCTCCGCTACATGGATCGTTACGTAACCGTCAAGCAGGGCGAAGTGTTCTACATCACCGAGGCGCTCGCCACGCTCGAGGGCATGGAAAAGGGCCCCGCAGGCAACACAAGCCTTGCGGCAGCGTTCTCCCTCGCCCAGGAGATGGACAAAGACGCGATCATCGTTGCCCAGGAAACCGAATATACCGGCGCGGGCAAACACATCCAGCCGCAGCTCGCCTTCGCGCGCCAGAACGGCATCGAGCTCTGCTTCGGCGACCCGGCCGCGGAAATCCCGGGCACGAACATCGTGTTCCCGGCGGATCCTTCGCTCCTGCGCGCGCGCGATGCGGACCTTGACCACATGCGCGCTTCGCTGATCCGCCGCCAGGCATCCCACGCAAAAGGGCCCATCGCCGAAGCGGACATCGCATATTTGATGGAGGAAACGCGCGCCTCCCGCGCTTTTGTGGAGGAAGTGCTCCAAAAGCTCAACCAGAAGAACTGACTTTATCTAAGCCGCACGGGGGAAGGCGCAGCTTTTCCCCGCCCGGTGCAAACGGACACGAAAAACCAGGAGGGATCGAATCAACATGAAACGGGCAGACGATTACCAGGAAAGGCGCGCGCATCTTGCAAACCTTTCCGATGCAGAGCTCGAGCAGCGCTTCTGGGCGCTGGCAGAGCAGATCACCGAGCCGCTTCTCAAGATGGGCTACGAATATACTTCCCCTTCCATTGAGCGCAGCGTGCTGCTGCGCATGGGCTTCTCGTCCATCGAAGCGAAGCACATCGTGGACGGCTGCGTGGAGCGGCACTTGATCGCCCACGGGGCGGGCAACGTGGTTTACCGCCTTGCCAAGGCGCAGGGCACGGATGTGCGCACGGCAGGGCTTGCGCTCTGCGAGGACCGGCTTTGGGATGAAGCCGCGGCGCAGTTTAACGGAGGTGCAGCATGAGCGATTATAAGCTTGACCCAAACCAGAACATCGACATTTCCGAGATCCTCAAGGACCTTGAACATTACCGCCCGCGCAGGCGCGGCTGGACCTGGCGCGAACCCGCGCCCGGCATCAAGATGGGGCCGTTTGAATACCAGGATTGCTCCAAGCCGCTCAAGAATTCCGTTCCCCTGCCGCCGGCGCATTACTTTGACGACATCGACCCCCAGCCGATGCCCGTGATCACCACGGAGATCGCCTCCGGCCGCTTTGAGGATGATATCCGCCGCATGCGCATGGCCGCGCACCACGGCGCGGATCACATCATGGTCATCCGCACCGCCGGGCAGAGCCACTTTGACGGCCTCATCGAAGGCACCCCCCAGGGCATGGGCGGCGTTCCCATCACGCGCAAGCAGGTGCGCGCGCAGCGCAAAGCGCTCGACATGATCGAGGATGAAGTCGGAAGGCCCATCAATTACCACAGCTATGTTTCCGGCGTTGCCGGGCCGGATATCGCCGTGATGTTCGCCGAAGAGGGCGTAAACGGCGTGCACCAGGATCCGCAGTATAACGTGCTTTACCGCAACATCAACATGGCGCGCTCTTTTGTGGATGCCTGCGAATCCAAAAAGCTCATCGCCTGGGCGGGCATGGCGCAGATCGACGGCGCGCACAACGCCAACGCCACCGCGCGCGAGGCGTGGAAGGTCATGCCGGAGCTGATGGTGCAGCACGGCATCAACGCCATCTTCTCCGCCAAAGTCGGCATTGACAAAAAGAACATCTGCCTTTCCACCGTGCCGCCCACGGCGACGCCCGCGCCCTGCGTGCACATGGACCTTCCCTATGCGGTGGCGCTGCGCGATCTGTTCCATGAATACCGCATGCGCGCGCAGATGAACACCAAATACATCGAATCCTCCACCCGCGAGGCTACGGTGACCCACGTGCTCAACATGCTCATCTCCAAGCTCACGAGCGCGGACATTCAATCCACCATCACGCCGGATGAAGGCCGCAACGTGCCCTGGCACATCTACAACATCGAGGCCTGCGACACTGCCAAGCAGGCGCTTGTGGGCATGGATGGCCTCATGGATATGGTGGAGCTCAAAAAGAGCGGCTACCTGCGCGAAAAGGCCCGCGAGCTCAAGGAGCGCGCGATCCTCTTCATGGAGGAGATGGTTGAGGCAGGCGGCTACTTTGCGGCGGTGGAAGCCGGCATGTTCGTGGACAGCGGCCTTTACCCCGAGCGCAACGGCGACGGCATCGCCCGCAAGCTTGCAGGCGGCATCGGCGCAGGCACGATCTATAAGCGCGAGGCCGATTACATGGCGCCCGTTACCGCGCATTACGGCTACAACAACATCGCCCAATACGGCGCTGCCAACCCCTCCGACCTCATTGGCGGCTGCACGCTCGAATGCCCGGAGAAGATCGTCTACATCGACGAGCTGGACGAAGAGGACAACTGCAACGTGCGCATGGCCGAGGTGAAGGAGTTCGCGCAGCCGGGCGCCAAGATGATCCGCCCCGAAATGGAATGGCTCGCGGACGGCACGGTGATGCTCACGATGTTCTTCCCTGCGGAAAAGCACATTGCGGAAGCCGCGGCGCTTGAATGCGCAAAGCGCATGAACCTTACGGACTGCGAAGTGATTTCCAAGGAAATCATGCACGGCGCGGAAGGCACGCGCATCGAGCTCAAGGGCAAGGTTCCCTTCGCCATCGAGATCGACAAGCTCGTGATCCCCGAAGAGCCGGACGTGATGAGCGATGATGAGATCCGCGCGGACATCGAGCGCAAGCCCATGCGCGTGGTATGCGGCACGGTCGGCGAGGATGAGCACTCCGTCGGCCTGCGCGAAATCATCGATATCAAGCACGGCGGCATCGAAAAATACGGCATCGAGGTGCATTACCTTGGCACCTCCGTCCCGCCGGAGAAGCTGGTCAACGCTGCCATCGAGCTCAACGCGGACGCCATGCTGGCCTCCACCATCATCAGCCATGACGATATCCATTATAAGAATATCGCCAAGATCAACCGCATCGCCACCGAAATGGGCGTGCGGGATAAGCTGATCTTCGTGGCGGGCGGCACGCAGGTTGCCTCCGCGCAGGCGCGCGCCAACGGCGCGGATGAAGGCTTTGGCCGCGGCAGCCGCGGGCACCACGTTGCCACCTTCCTGGTGAAGCGCCGCCGCGAACTCGAAGCGGAAGGCAAAATGTAAAACCTAAAGCGGAACGCTTCCCGCCGCTGCGCACCTAAGGCGGCGGGAAACATTTGTTCTGCAGTAAATCGAACGATTTCGAAGGGAAACAAACCATATGTTCATTGACGTCCTTGTGGCCGAAATCGGCTCCACCACCACGCTGGTCAATGCCTTCACGGGCATCGCCTCCGGCGCACCGCGCCTCGTTGCCCAGGGGCAGGCGCCCACGAGCGTCCTTGAGGGGGATGTGCGCGTGGGCCTGCGCGGCGCAATCGCGGACCTCACGGCGCGCAGCGGCTTTGACAGCATCGAATACGGCGAGATGTTTGCCACAAGCTCCGCAGCGGGCGGCCTGCGCATGTGCGTCTGCGGCCTGGTTTACGATATGACGGTGAAGGCTGCGGAGGCTGCGGCCCTTGGCGCCGGCGCTATCGTAAAGCTTGCAACGGCCGGCAAGCTCTCCGAATTCGATCTGATGGACCTGCAGGAGGCAAAGCCCAACTTCATTCTGCTTGCGGGCGGCACGGATTACGGCGAGCGCGAAACCGCGCTTTTCAATGCGGAGCGCATCGCGGAATCCGGCCTGCGCGCGCCCGTGATCTATGCCGGCAACGTGCAGAACCAGACCCATATCAAGGCCATTTTCGACCGCGCGGGCATTCCCTGCACGGTGACGGAAAATGTATATCCCAAGCTGGACCTGCTCAACATCGAACCCGCAAGGCGCATCATCCACCAGGTGTTCGAAGAGCACATCGTCCGCGCGCCGGGCATGGAGCATATCCGCGATATGGTTACGGGCGCAATCCTGCCCACCCCGGGCGCCGTGATGGAAGCTGCACAGCTGCTTTATAACGAAATCGGCGACCTCGTTGTGGTGGATATCGGCGGCGCGACCACGGACGTGCATTCCGTAACCGCAGGTTCGGATGAAATCGCCTCCATCCAGACGCGGCCGGAGCCGTTTGCCAAGCGCACCGTAGAGGGCGATCTGGGCCTTTATGTGAACGCCAAAAACCTCGTGGCCATGCTGGGCGAAGAGGCCCTTTCCCGCGAGCTTTCGCTCGATGTGCCCGCCGTGATGGCGCACTATAAGCCCATCCCGGATACGGAGGAGCAGTTCCGCCTGACGGAGCGCCTCTGCCGTGAAGCCGGCATCCGCGCGCTCACGCGCCATGCGGGCGCGCTGCGCTATATCTACACCCCTTCCGGGCGCAAAACCGTTGCGGAGGGCAAGGATTTGACGCAGGTGAAGTTCATCGTGGGCACGGGCGGCGCGCTCACGCGGCTCCCCCACCGCGAAGCGCTCCTGCGTGCGCTTGCGGACTGCAATACCACGAAGATGATGCTCTTCCCGCGGGAAGGCGAGCTCAAGCTGCTCTTTGATGATGATTACATCATGGCTTCGCTCGGCGTGCTTTCCAAGCGCTATCCCGAAGCGGCGCTGGCGCTCATGCGCCATTCCCTTTCAATTTGATTTGCCAAATGCGGCGGGAAGGTTTATGATAGAACTTGATTCCATCGCAAAAGGGCGCGCAGCGCGTGCATGGCCGCCTGTGCAGGCTTTTTGATTTAAGCGCAGAAAGAAGGTTATTATGTATCCAAGGGTCATCGCCAATCTGGATAAACTGCAGGAAAACGCGCAGCATATGGTTGCGGCCGGCCGTTCCCGCGGGATTTCCATCGGCCTCGTCAGCAAATGCGTCTGCGCGGATGCGCGCATTGCAGCAGCGATCGCGGAAACGGACGTGGCGTTCATCGCGGATGCCCGCGTGCGCAACCTTGCAAAGCTGCCCGCCTGCAAGCCCCGCTATCTCCTGCGCATTGCGCAGCCCTCTGAGGTGCAGGATGTCATCCGCTTCAGCGAGATCAGCCAGCAGAGCGAGCCCTATACCATTCGCCTTCTGGGCGAAGAAGCCGCCCGGCAGGGGAAGCGCCACAAGGTGGTGCTCATGATCGATATGGGCGACCTGCGCGAAGGCGTGTTCTTCCAGGACAAGGAAGGCATTTACGCCCTTGCGGACGCTGTGCTCGCCTGCCCAGCGCTCGAGCTTTACGGCGTTGGCGTGAACCTTACCTGCTTTGGCGGTGTGCTCCCGAGCGAAGAAAACCTTTCCGGCCTCGTGCAGGTTGCAACGCTCTTGCGCGACCGCTACGGCGTGCCGCTCCCCTTTGTTTCCGGCGGCAACACCAGCTCTTTGAGCCTGCTGTTCAACGATGCGATCCCCAAGGGCATCACCAACCTGCGCATTGGCGAAGGGTTCCTCCTTGCAAACGATACCAACAACCTTGCGCCCATCTCCGGCCCCTTCCACCGCGATTGCTTTACGCTGGAGGCGCAGCTGGTCGAGGTCAAGCGCAAGCCCTCCAAGCCCATCGGGCGCACCGGCGCAAACGCCTTCGGCGAAATCGTGGAATTCCCGGACCGCGGGGAAATGCTCCGCGGCATCTGCGCCATCGGCCGGCAGGATGTTTCGCCGGAAGGCTTAACGCCTTGTGACCCGCGCGTGGAGCTCCTCGGCGCAAGCTCGGATCACCTTCTTGTGAACCTAAACGATTCCCCGGAATACAAGGTAGGCGATGTGATCTCCTTTATCCCGGATTATGGCGCGCTGCTGCGCGTTTACACGAGCGAATATGTGTATAAAGCATACCGGACTTCCGCCCCGTTCATGGGCTGAATGCCGCGTGCTTTTCAGCGGAATTCTATCCCACCCAACCATCAATACTATGCAAAGGAGATCGACGCACCATGCCCGTAAATTTGAAAGGACGTTCCCTGTTGACCTTGAAGGACTTTACCCCCGCCGAAATCCGCTACCTGCTGGATCTTGCGCGCGACCTCAAGGCAAAGAAGCGCGCAGGCATCAAGAACAACCTGCTGGAAGGCAAAAACATCGTGCTGCTCTTTGAAAAAACCTCCACCCGCACCCGCTGCGCTTTTGAGGTGGCCGCGTTTGACGAAGGCGCAAACGTGACCTTCCTTTCCAACAGCCAGATGGGCAAAAAGGAATCGCTCGAAGATACCGCAAAGGTGCTCGGCCGTTTCTATGACGGCATTGAATACCGCGGCTTCAAGCAACACGATGTGGAGATGCTCGCCAAGCACAGCGGCGTGCCGGTATGGAACGGCTTGACGGACCTTTATCACCCCACGCAGATCCTTGCGGACTTTTTGACCATCGAAGAGCATGTGCATAAGCCGCTCAACAAATGCAAGCTGGTTTATGTGGGCGATGCGCGCAACAATATGGGCAATTCCCTCATGATCGGCGCCGCCAAAATGGGCATGGCCTTCATGGGCATTGCGCCCAAGTCCCTCTTCCCGGATGAAAAGCTCGTAGCGGAAATGCGCGCGGTCGCAGCCGAGACCGGCGCCACGATCGAGTTCTCCGAAGCCGTTTCGGATGTGAAGGGTGCGGACGCCATCTATACCGATGTTTGGGTTTCCATGGGCGAGGAGGCGCAGTTTGCAGAGCGCATCAAGCTTTTGACCCCCTACCGCGTCACCATGGACATGATGCAGGCCACCGGCAACCCGGATTGCATCTTCCTCCACTGCCTGCCCTCGTTCCACGATCTTGAAACCAGCGTAGGCCGTGAAATCTATGAGAAGTTCGGCATCACCGAAATGGAAGTGACCGATGAGGTGTTCCGCTGCCCGCAATCCAAGGTATTCGACGAGGCGGAAAACCGCATGCATACGATCAAGGCCGTGATGGTGGCAACCATCGGCCGGCAATAAGCCAGAGTTTTTCAAAATTAACGGAGCGCGCCAGGCGGCGCGCTCCGTTTTTATATGCAATGCGGCCATCGGCGCTTCCGCTGCGCTTTCTTGGGCGGCACGGGCGGTGATCCGCATTTAAAAGAGTTCCTGCTGGCTTATGCGGCAAGGATTTTTCCATGTGCCGCGCAGGAGGGCATGCTTGCTGTGCAAGCGCCGCAGCGCAGCTGTCAGCTTTCCCCTGCTTTTCTGCTGCCCGGTCCTGCTTGAAAGGATGCGGCTCCGCCTGCGCAGTTGCGGCATCCGCCTCCTTCTTTTTTGCTTCACGCTTCCTCCCCCACTGCATATCATGAACCAGAAGTTGAAATTATGGGGGATTGCGTATGGCTACCATCAGCCTGTGTATGATCGTCAAAAACGAGGAAGCCGTACTTGCGCGGTGCCTGGACAGCATCCGCGCGGGTGTGGATGAAATCATCATCGCCGATACGGGCAGCAGCGATAACACCAAGGAAATTGCGGCGCGCTACACCGACAAGGTCTATGATTTTGCATGGATCGATGATTTTTCTGCCGCGCGGAATTTTTCCTTTTCCAAAGCTACGATGGAGTTTGCCATGTGGCTCGATGCGGACGATGTGCTCCTGCCGGAAGACCTCGCCGCCTTCTTGCGCCTCAAAGAGACGCTCTCCGCAGAGGTAGACGCCGTTGCCCTTCCCTATCATACCGCCTTTGACGAAGCAGGCAACCCTGTGTTTTCATTTTACCGCACGCGCCTCGTCCGCAGGAGCATGAAGCCCTTCTGGCGCGGGCGCGTCCACGAAGCGCTCGGGCATGGCGGGCATACGCTCTATGCCGCCCCCGCCGTGACGCACCGCTCCGCCAAAACCGGGTATTCCGACAGGAACCTGCGCATCTATGAAACGCAGCGCGCAAACGGAGAGCCGTTCTGCCCGCGCGATCTTTTTTATTATGGCCGCGAGCTCTATTACCACAAAAAATACGGCCGCGCAGAGGAGGAGCTTGAAGCGTTCCTTGCGGAAGGCAAAGGGTGGATCGAAAACAACATTGAGGCATGCAAAATCCTTTCCTATTGCTATCGGGATACGGGCGACCTTCCCGCTGCGCTCCAGGCGCTCACACGCTCGTTCTGCTATGACGCCCCGCGCGCGGAAATCTGCTGCGAGCTCGGCGCGCTGTGGATGCGCCTGCAAAACTACCAAACCGCCATCTTCTGGTATTCGCTTGCGCTGCAGATTCCGGAAAATGAAGCAAGCGGGGCGTTCGTCTCCAAGGATTGCTATGGCTATCTCCCCTGTATTCAGCTCTGCGTGTGCTACGACCGGCTGGGAGAATATGAAAAAGCGGAAGAATACAACCGCAAAGCCGGTGTTTACCGCCCATCTTCCCCGGCCTATCAGCACAACCTTGCATATTTTGCCGCACGCGCAGCTGCAGCGCACACACAGGAAAGCACGGGAATATAATGAAACAGGCAGGGCAGGCATTTTCTTCCCTGCCCGGTATTACACAGTTAAGGAGTATGAAAAATATGAGTCCTGGCGCATATGACAATAATAACAGCCGGAGGAATATCTGCCCGCGGTGCGGGAGGCCAGCAAATTGCTGCACCTGCTGTTGCTGCGGCCCCACCGGCCCCACCGGC
>JABLTO010138163.1_pt1 | contig 14380 bp, 12 predicted proteins | sample 7160091 | NCBI WGS metagenome assembly JABLTO01 (sample SAMN14651225, study PRJNA627086) | human gut metagenome | isolation source: feces | host: Homo sapiens
CCCCAGTAAACGGCGGCCGTAACTATAACGGTCCTAAGGTAGCGAAATTCCTTGTCGGGTAAGTTCCGACCCGCACGAAAGGCGTAATGATTTGGGCGCTGTCTCGACAATACATCCGGTGAAATTGAAGTGCCAGTGAAGATGCTGGCTACCTGCGCCAGGACGGAAAGACCCCATGGAGCTTTACTCCAGCTTGATACTGGGACCCGGTATTGCATGTACAGGATAGGTGGGAGGCTAGGAAATGTGGACGCCAGTCTGCATGGAGCCGCCGTTGGGATACCACCCTTGTGGTGCTGGGTTTCTAACCAGAGGCCGTGAACCGGCCTGGGGACAATGTCAGGTGGGGAGTTTGACTGGGGCGGTCGCCTCCGAAAGGGTATCGGAGGCGCCCAAAGGTTCCCTCAGAATGGTTGGAAACCATTCGAAGAGTGCAAAGGCAGAAGGGAGCTTGACTGCGACACCGACGGGTGGAGCAGGTACGAAAGTAGGGCTTAGTGATCCGGAAACAAAGAGCCTGATTATTGACGCAGCCAATTCCGATGTTGCGGAGAATGCGATTTCATCAGGGGCCAAAGCAGTGACCATTAATTTAACGGATGATATGACGGATACTCTTGATAACATGCAGTTGTCGATTTCGGATAGTGTTGCTTTCTTTAAAATCAATGGCTATGGTAAAACATTTAAGAATCTGATCATCGATTCCAATGCCGAGATGACAATTATCAACAGACTTAATATTATCGGTTCGGGCAAGACTCCTCTTCGGATTAACTCAGCCGATACCTCACTGAGACAGACAACGGTCAGCAACAGCGGAGTGAGTTGTATCCTGAAAGCAGAAAAGACAGAACTGGGTCTTTATGGTGAGACGAAACTTGTGTCAGAAGGACCAAATGCATTGTTGCTGAAAGGGGCTGTCCTTACACAGGAGAAAGAAGAACTTGCAACCAAACTGAATGTCACTGGCGATGTTGTTTATTGCGAAGATCTTGTTGAAAATGATAATCTGACCTTTACGAAAGGTGAGAAACGAAAAGTTGACTGTGATACATTGATCAAACTTATGACTTCTTATGATCTTACTTTTGATGCCAAAGGTGGGGAATGTGATACGAAGAAAGTAACTGTTCCAACAGGAACACCAATTGGACAGACATGTAAGATGCCGACACCTGCAAAAACAGGATTCAAATTCGGAGGATGGAAATTATCTGATGGAACACTGGTTACAGATGAAACAGTTTTTTCCTCAGGTGAAGATCAGACAGTATATGCTGAGTGGATTCCAGAAGAATATACGGTGAATTGGAAAGATGTTGAGGGCGGTATTATTACAGTAGAACGTACCCAATCACCCAATGCAATGGCTGCAACAGGATTACTTTCAAATGGGGAAAAAATTTATTATGGAGATAAGTTGGTGATTGAATACTTCCCTAAAAAAGGTTTTTCAATGAGCAAGCACGGAATTGATAATGCAACAGTAGCGGGCTCAATTAATGAACAGGATATTTTTATAAAAGTAATTCCAGATGAATATACAGTTACATGGAATAATGGAACAGGATATGCCATTCATGTTTCCAGAACTTCCTCTCCATACAAAGAAGCTGAGACTGGAGAGCTGAACAGTGGCAGTGCAATTTATTATGGTGATACGCTTGATATCACTTATCAGGCTGCCAATGGATATTCATTAGGGGCGAACAAAGGTATTACCAGCGTGACTGTTTCCGGAAATCTTACAGCTTCTGATATTTATGCTTCTGCTACAGCAAACAGTTATACTTATAAAATTTTGTATCGTTCAACCAATGGTACAGATCTGGGAAGTTCATCAGCGAGATATGCATTTGGAACAACAAATACAATTTCTGCACCTGGAAAAGATGGATATAATACACCTGGAGCCCAGACTGTCAAGTGGGATTCCACAACAGCAAAAACCATTACCTTCTATTATTCACCGATTGGAACTGCAACAACACAGAGAGTGGCTGATCAGTGGGGATTTCAGTGGAGCGGCAAGTATGGTGTTCATTATGTTGTAGATGCTTCTTATCAGAACAGAACAGCAAATTCTGTACAGATCCAGCTTCACTGGATAGATATTATTACTCCTCAAACGAAATATGGCTATACTCAGACAATTACACCATATATTAATGGATACTGTCCGGGAGCAGTTACACTTCCCGGATGGCCAGAACCTTATGCAGGACAACCAGAAAGATATAAGGAACATTATACTGGCTGGGTGACAGTTTCTGTTTCGCCAGGTACCAGGTCAGTGTCCGTAAGTGGTACGTACAATGATCAGAATGGAGCATCTTCCTCCTGGTCTTCAGCTATTTCAATTCCAACATATTAAAGAAAGGAGACCGACCATGAAAAAATTACGTTTTATAGTTGCGTTTCTGTGTTTATGGATGCTGCTGGGAAACAGAAATGTATTTGCTGATACTTCAAAAGTGAATCTGGCAGTGGGAACAGTCACAGCAGGAAAAGAAGATTCAGTTACAGTTCCAATTTCAATTTCTGATAATAGTGGTATCTGTGGAGCATCCATCAGTGTAACTTATGATAAGGCATTAACATTAACAGGCATTCAGGGAGGGGATGGACTGAGTTCCTTAACAATGACCAGACCTGGCGATCTGACAGCAAATCCTGTAATTATTCTCTGGGATGGAGTGAATGCAGATACTTCCAATGGAAACATTGCATTGCTGACCTTTAAGGCACCTGAAACTGAGGGAAATTATCCGGTTACAGTGTCCTATGAAGATGGAGATATTGTAGATGGGGATTTAAACCCGGTTGCACTGAAAATTGTGAATGGTGGCATTCAGGTTGCAGATGATGGAGAGCATAAACATAATTTCATAGGTACAGTTACCAAGAAGCCTACCTGCACAGAAAAAGGTATAAAAACATATACCTGTACATGTGGAGAAAGCTATACAGAAGATATAGAAGCAACAGGACATGGCAAAACAGAAATCTTAAATCGTGTGGAACCTACTTACGAAAAAGAAGGATATACAGGGGATACATGCTGCAGCATATGTAAGCAGATTCTTGTTCCTGGAACAACGATTCCACGAAAAGAGAATGAAGTTACCGACTGTGACAAGAACGGTCACAAAGGCGGAAAAGCAACCTGTATCTCCAAAGCAATCTGCGAAGTATGCGGAAAGACATACGGAGAAGTTGATCCGGAGAGTCACACCGGAAACACAGAAATCCGGAATAAGAAAGATGCAACTTATACAGAACCAGGATACACAGGTGATGTATATTGTTCAGACTGTGGTGCGAAACTGTCAGAAGGAACAGAGATACCAATACTTGATCCGGAAGATGAAACCATCATCAAACCAAACGCTTTCAGCAACTGTGCAGACCTTGTGGATGTAAACATCAAGGATACAGTTACCGAGATCGGTGATGAAGCCTTTGCAGACTGTCAGAACCTTACAAATATTTACTTCTACGGCAATTGTCCGAAGTTCGGCACTGACATCTTCAAAAATGTAAAGGCAACTGCATATTATCCATATACAGACAGTACCTGGTCACTGGACAAACTTCAGGGATATGGTGGTGAAATTACATGGATTCCATGGAATCCGGAAACAAAGGAACCTGCAAAGAGAGAGCTTTCTGTCTGCGTGAGTGATATTGTCACCAGCGGTTATACTTACAATGGTGAGGTTCAGACACCAAAAGTAACACTGAAAGATGGAGAGTACACTCTGGAAGAAGGCAAAGATTACCAGATCAGCTGTAAAGATAATACAAATGCAGGCACAGCCTCCTTCACCATCACCGGAGATGGAAATTATGGTGGAAGCCTGGAAGGAACCTTCCTGATCAATAAGGCAGAACCTGTTCTGGAACTGGAAAAAGAGACAATTGAAATTGCTGTAGGAGATTTCAGCGAACTCAGATGGAAAGTTCTGAAAACAGATGGCAGCCTCAGCAGGTCTGTGGAAGACGAAGATATGGCATGGGTATCCAATACAGACCTGGAGGAAGGAATTTATTATTCCGGAGAAAAGGCAGGAACCGTAAAAATTACCGTAACAGCAGAAGAAGGAAGAAACTATCTGAAAGGAAGTACTTCATTCACTCTGAACATAGCAAAGGGAATAAACAAAATTTATGCTGACAGTATTGTCAGAAATTATTCTTCCAAAAAACAGTATATTACTACAGACTGGATATCTGACGGAAACTGGGAAGGACTGAACTATACTTCAAACAGCAAATATGTAAAGATCAATAACTCCGGAAAAATCACCATTGCCAAAGGATTCGTGGGACAGGCAACCATTACTGTTAAAGTGACAGCAGATGAAAATTATTATGCCAATACCAAGAAGGTAACGGTTACTGTGAAACCTGCTGCGACCGGTATTTACAAAGTTACCAACAATGCCAGAAGGAAAGCAACAGTTACATGGAAGAAAAATACAACTGGTAATGGATATGTCATCCAGTATTCCAGAAACAAATCTTTCAAAAGCGGTGTAAAAACTGTTTATGTGAAGAGTAACAGAACCACAAAGGCAACACTTTCCGTACAGGCAAAGGGAAAGACCTATTATGTAAGAATTGCTACCTATAAAATAGTAGGAAAAAATAAGATTTTATCTTCCTGGAGCAAAGCAAAGAGTGTAAAGATCAGAAAGTAAGGGTGACAGAGTATGAAAAATTTAAGAAAAACAGGGCTGGCAGCATTGCTGCTGGCCGTCAGCCTTGGCGGATATGCAGTCTGCATGGAGAATGTACAGGCTGCAGGAGAGGATGTAGAACTGGAAATGGAAGAATTTTCCGACGAGCAGGAACTGACAACAGAAGATCAGGAGAATTCAGAAGAGGAGATTGCTGCAGATCTGTCCGGTGATCAGGAAGAACAGGAGCTAACAGTGGAGGAAGATCAGGAGGCTCCAGCATTTTCCGATGATGAAAATGCCGGAACTGATCAGAATACAGAAAGTGGGATCAGTGACGAAGACACTACAGAAACAGAGAAATCTGGTTTCTGTGGCACAGAAGACAGCAACGTAAACTGGTCCTTAGATGAAGAAGGAACCCTTCATATTACAGGTGAAGGAGCAATGGCTTCCTGGGAATCAGAAGCTGACGTGCCATGGACACAGTATCGTTCACAGATCAAAGAGATCCAGATTGAGGATGGGGTTACTTCTGTTGGAGCATATGCTTTCTGCAATTGCTCAGATGTGACAGAGACAGTGCTTCCGGACAGCATAAAGAATATAGGAGAATTTGCATTCTTCAGCTTTGGTGGTTTATCAACAGTAACAATAGGATAAAGAAAAACCTTGCCTTAAGGGTCAGTCTTAAAGAGAGACTGGCCCTTTTCTTCTAGATAGAAATTATGCCATATGTTATACTGATAACAGTAACAAAAGGAGGGCTTTCCAGTGTATGAAAAAATAGTTATATTTAATGCGTTGCTATACCCCTTGTGGTGTTTCTGTTTCAGCTGTCAAATTCTGAGAGGACGGTTATCCCCATCTAAGACTTATCTGTGCATTCTTTTTATGCATATTATATTGATCATTGGCAGCTACGAACTTATGCCAGATAAGGTTCCTTTTATTTTCGTACATCTTGCCAGTTTTTTATCCATAGTGCTTCTGCATTCAGATTCGTTCAAAAAGAAATTATTTGCTTATTTTCTTTACACTTGTACGATCATGTTGATGGAAATGCTCATAATGTGCCTGTATGTCAGCGTAAAGAAAATCATTTTTCATCAGAATGCAGGATTTATCAGTATGAATTCTGTTACTACTGTTTCGGATGCAGTGACTTTGTGCATTATTATACTAACAGTAGGAAGTCTTATGTGGAAAAAAATGTCTGATCTGATCGGCATTTTCACTCGTTCTTACAGCATTGTACCTCTTACGCAGATTTTCTTTCCCTTTTACTGGCTTTGTATTACGTTATCAATTCTATGCAACAATCAGTCTGAAATTTCTGATTATTTTCTTATTTTTTGTTGCCTGACCATTCCTGCAATTCCCATATTTATCAGGGGACTGCATAATATCAGAATCCAGGAACAAGAACGGATCTTTCATGAAAAGCAGATTCTGCTGTTAAAAGAACAACTGACTTTCTTTGATGATATTGAGACAGAATACCAGAATCTCCGAAAATGGAATCATGATATTGAGAATCATATGTTGTCTCTGAATTATCTTATGAAAGCCGGCAAATATGAGGAAGCAGACAAATATCTCCACAATATCCTTCGATAATCTAAATAAAAGGGAAGGTGTTATCATGAAAAACAAAAAAAATTCGAGACGATTTCAAATATTTACAACGATACTGATACTTATAGTGATACTGATGTCACAATGTATTTGTATTATTTATCATAGTGTATTGGATGGTAATAATCCATCTTACGCTGTATTTAGTTCTGTTGTCAGTATTCTCAGCATTCTCAGCGCTTTTTACTTTTTATATTTTATCACTATGAATACAATGAAGGACAGCCGGCAAAAAGCGGAACTTCTGATCCTTGAAAAACAGCAGCGGATAAAAAATGATCAGAATGTGACTCTTACAAAGTGCCGCCAGGAAACCCTTACCATGCAGCAAAGTATGAAAGAGAAACTCCTTATATATGAATCACTGATGGACGAGGGCCGCTATGAAGATGCTACTCTTTATCTCGAGGAGCTGACTTCTACCTTCCAGAAGGAGCGTTTCCATCCAATCTGTAGTGATACTCTGCTCAATGCCATTCTGACAAGCAAACGTCAGAAGGCTGTTCAATATAATATCCAAACTTCATTTCAGCTGCTGATTCCCGAAAATCTTAACATCGAAAGCAGTGATCTGAGCAGTATCTTTTTCAACCTGATGGATAATGCGATTGAATCCTGCCAGACTTCTCATTCAGAAAAACCATTTATTAACATTACTGCCAGACAGACGGCGAACTTTTTTACGATACACATGATCAACAGCAAAGATCCCAGCATAAAGTTTAATGGTAAAACAAGTAAGACTGACTCCTGGTCTCATGGATTTGGCCTTGGGATTATTGAGGAAATTGCTTCTAAATATGATGGCAGCTGTCAGTGGATCGATAATGGAGAGGAGTTCCAATCAGTGGTCATGGTATCGGCAATCCCGGATTCTCCATCTGTGATAAAAGTACAAGATGTATAAATTTTTTCGAATCTTAAAAGAAAACTTTTTTTTCTGTACATAATAAAGTACTTTACTTGTGGATAAATGGTTGAAATGCTATACTTAAGCGGAGAATAGAAAAAATAATTCAGAAAATAAATAATATTGGGGCAGACTCCCCGATGATAAAAGAGATAAAAATTTGGAGGAAGGTATATGTTCAGGGAAATTGGTGAAGAAAGGGCTTTTGACGGGATCTTAAAGCAGATCATAGAGAATATACAGACAGGGAATCTGAAAGCAGGGGCGGCTCTCCCGGCTGAGAGGACCATGGCAGAGACAATGGGGGTATCACGTCCTGCTGTAAGGGAGGTCCTTCGGGCACTGGAACTTCTGGGTATTGTCAAATCTGTACCAGGAGGAGGAAATTATATTACAGAAAATCTGGATACCTGGCTGATCGGACCTCTGTCTATTCTGTTTCGCTTAAATAACGGATATCTGAGACAGAACCAGCAGCTTCGTGCAGCACTGGAACGAGAAACAGCACTTCTGGCAGCAAAAAAGTGTACGCCACTGGATGCAGCAGAACTATGGATGATCCTTGCAAGACTGGATGCTGCGGAAGATGAGAAGACACGAGGAAAGCTGGATCAGGAACTTCATCAGAAGATTGCCAGGATTGCAGACAATCCTATGCTGTACAGTGTTCTGTCAGCTGCAGATCAGCTGACAGAGAACATCATTGAGGGAACCAGAGATTATATCATGAAGAAAAATCAGTCTGCCAGTGTGGTAGATGAGCAGCATCATAAGCTGGTTGAGGCAATCATCAACGGAAATGTAGAGGAAGCAGAACTGGCCATGTCCCAGCATATGGAAACCATTGAGCAGTATCTGGATGAGATACAGAAAGAACAACAGCGGGGAAGACGTTAATCCGTCTTAAAAAATAAAAAAAAATATTCGTATCCTATTGAAAATTGGTAATACCAGTGGTAAAATCAGTAGTAAATATTGGTAATGCCAAAAATAAAATCAGGCATACCGGAAAGAGGGATTATACGATGGGATACGTAACATGGTCATATGACACACTGAATCATTTTTGTAAAGACGTGTTCAAAGCATTTGGTTTCAACGAAGAAGAAAGCAATGAGATCAAGGATGTACTTCTTACAGCTGATCTTTATGGGATAGAGAGTCATGGTATGCAGCGAATGGTACGTTATCATAAAGGACTGGAAAAGGGTACCATTCATCGTGATGCACAGCCGGAAGTTGTATTTGAAACACCGATTTCCGCAGTTGTTGACGGACACAACGGAATGGGACAGCTGATCAGTGTTTTTGCAATGAAGAAAGCAATTGAAAAAGCAAAGAAGACAGGTGTAGGTATTGTTTCTGTCCGTAACTCCAATCATTTTGGTATTGCCGGATATTATGCAAAAATGGCATGTGATGAAGGCCTTATGGGTATGGCATGTACCAACTCTGAAGCTATCATGGTACCTACATTCGGAAGAAAGGCCATGCTTGGTTCCAACCCTATTGCAGTTGCAATGCCAGCAGACCCATATCCGTTTTTCTTTGACAGCTCTACTACAGTAGTTACCAGAGGTAAGCTGGAAATGTACAACAAAATGGAGAAACCGCTTCCGGAAGGATGGGCACTGGATAAAGATGGTCATGCAAGCACCAATGCACCGGATGTTCTTGCTAATATTGTTGCCAAAAAAGGTGGCGGAATTATGCCGCTGGGTGGCAATGAAGAAGTAACAGGAAGCCATAAGGGATATGGATATGGAATGGTCTGTGAACTGTTTAGCTCTATTCTTTCCATGGGTGTTACTTCAGATCATTGCTGTACTTTCCCGGACAAGACAGGTATCTGCCATGGATTTATGGCAATCGATCCGGCTGCATTTGGAGATCCGGAAGCAATCAAGAAGCATTTTTCAGAATACCTGGAAGCACTTCGTGAAAGCCCGAAAGCAGATGGCAAAGATCGTATCTATACACATGGCGAAAAAGAAGTATTTGCTGAAAAAGAAAGAAGAGAAAAAGGTATTCCGGTTAACGACAATACAATGGTAGAACTTGCAAACCTCTGTGGATATCTGAAACTGGACTTCCATAAATATTTTGAAGGATACGAACTTCCTAAGGACAGCAAATTCTTTACAGGAAACTACTAAAAACAATAGAAACAAGCAACAATTTGTTTTATAATGAAAATATCATAAATCATAAATCCTAAGGAGGAAGTTACAGCAATGGATTACGCAAAAGAATCATTAAGATTACATGGGGAATGGAAAGGCAAGATCGAAGTAGTAACAAGAGTACCTGTAGAAAATAAAGACGATCTTTCACTGGCTTATACACCTGGTGTTGCACAGCCATGTCTGGAAATCCAGAAGGACATTAATAAATCTTACGAACTTACAAGAAGATGGAATATGTGTCTGGTAGTAACAGATGGTTCTGCAGTTCTTGGTCTTGGAAACATCGGACCAGAAGCAGGTATGCCTGTTATGGAAGGTAAATGCGTTCTTTTTAAGGCATTTGCGGATGTTGACGCATTTCCTCTTTGCATCAAGAGCAATGATGTTGATGAGATTGTAAATACGATTTATCTGATCTCAGGATCTTTTGGTGGTGTCAATCTGGAAGATATTTCCGCACCGAGATGTTTTGAAATCGAAAAGAAACTGAAAGAAAAATGCGATATTCCGATTTTCCATGATGACCAGCATGGTACTGCCATCATCACTTTGGCTGGTCTTACCAATGCTCTTCGCGTTGTCGGAAAGAAGAAAGAAGATGTCCGTATTGTTATGAATGGTGCAGGTGCAGCAGCTATCTCTATTGCACGTCTTCTTCTTACAGCAGGATTTAAAAACATCACTCTCTGCGACAGAAAGGGAGCAATCTACGAAGGCCGTCCGGAAGGAATGAACCCGGTCAAAGACGAAATGAGTAAAGTGACAAACCTTGACAAAAAATCCGGTTCACTGGCAGATATGCTGGTTGGTGCTGATGTATTTATCGGTGTTTCTGCACCTGGTGCAGTAACTACAGATATGGTCAAGACCATGAATAAAGATGCGATCGTATTTGCATGTGCCAATCCTACACCGGAGATTTTCCCGGATGATGCAAAAGCCGGCGGAGCCAAGGTTGTTTCTACAGGAAGAAGTGACTTCCCGAACCAGATCAACAACGTTCTTGCATTCCCTGGAATCTTCCGCGGTGCTTTCGATGTAAGAGCAAAAGAAATCAATGATGAAATGAAGCTTGCAGCAGCAGAAGCACTGGCAGATCTGATCCCGGCAGAAGAACTTTCCGAGGATTATATTATTCCGAAGGCTTTTGATAAGAGAGTAGGACCGGCAGTAGCCAAAGCAGTAGCAGAAGCAGCAAGAAAAACAGGTGTAGCACGCATCTGATATCAGTGTTGTCCCTCAAAATTATAATATAACCAAAACAGTCGGATGAGATCACAGCATGGTTTCATCCGATTGTTTTTATAAGGAAACAGGCAAGGGGGGAGAAAATCTATTACTGTTCACAGCAACGAAAATCTTTGACAAATACAGGAAGAGTAGGTACAATACAGTGGAATGAATGAGGAAATTGATAAAGTCGCCACAAATGAAAACAGCGATGATAAATATCTGTATAGAGTTACTGGTAAGGACATGATCAGTAACTTCATGGAACACAGGAAAGGACGATATCATGAAAAACTGGGAAAATAATATCCGTAAAGTAGTACCTTATACTCCGGGAGAACAGCCAAACCAGCCGGATATGATCAAACTGAATACAAATGAAAATCCATATCCCCCTTCACCGGCTGTTACAGAAGCACTTAAGAATCTTTCTACAGAAGAACTGAGACTTTATCCTGATCCGGCAGCAGAAATGCTGGTACAGGCGATTGCAGATAATTATGGTCTGGACAAAACACAGGTGTTTGTGGGAGTGGGCTCTGACGATGTACTTGCCATGAGTTTCCTTACCTTTTTTAACAGTGATAAGCCTATTCTTTTTCCAGATATTACCTATTCTTTTTATGATGTATGGGCAGATCTGTTCCGTATTCCTTATGAGAGACCGGCACTGGATGAACATTTCCATATCAGAAAAGAAGATTATTTCAGAGAAAACGGAGGTATTGTTTTCCCGAACCCCAATGCACCTACCGGTGTGGAGATGCCTCTTTCGGAGGTAGAAGAGATCATTCAGGCAAATCAGGATGTAGTTGTGATCGTGGATGAAGCATATGTGGATTTCGGAGGACATTCAGCACTTCCACTTATTGAAAAATATGATAATCTTCTGATCGTACAGACATTTTCCAAATCCAGATCCATGGCAGGTATGCGTATTGGATATGCCATAGGTAATCCTGTACTGATCAGGTTTCTTAATGACGTAAAATATTCCTTTAATTCTTATACAATGGACCGTACAGCCCTTGTAACAGGAGTAGCGTCTGTCAAGGACAAAGACTATTTCAACGAAACCTGTCAGAAGATCATTGCTACAAGAGAATGGACAAAGAAAGAGCTTCAGAGACTGGGATTCAGTTTTGAAGATTCCATGACCAACTTTATTTTTGCGACCCATGAGACATGTCCGGCAGAGGAGTTGTTCAAAGTACTGAGAGAAAGACATATTTATGTTCGTTATTTCCCGGGAGGAAGAACAGGCAATCATCTTCGTATTACCATCGGCACACAGAAAGAAATGGAGACATTTATCACATTCCTCGAAAACTATCTCAAAAATAAGGAGTAATTTTGATTTATGGAAGTTTTAGTACAATGGTTTACTGATAATCTGTCCCAGCATATATCAAGAGAAATGGTCATATTTATTATTTCCATGATTCCCATACTGGAGCTGAGGGGAGGGCTTCTGGCTGCATCACTTCTCAAGGTATCTGCGGCAAAAGCCATTCCGATCTGTATTATGGGAAACATTATCCCCATTCCTTTTATTTTGCTTTTTATCAAACAGATCTTTAAGCTGTTAAAGAAAACCAGAATTTTTCATGGACTGATCGTCAGAATGGAAAATCGTGCTATGGGCAAAAGTGACCAGATTAAGAGATATGAGTTTCTGGGGCTGCTTTTGTTTGTAGGAATTCCCCTTCCGGGAACAGGAGCATGGACAGGTTCTCTGATCGCATCTCTTCTTGATGTGGATATCAAGAAATCTTCACTGGCTATTTTTTGTGGTATCATCATGGCAACAGTGATCATGTATGTGGTATCCTATGGCATCGTAGGAAACGTAGTACACTGATGATAAACCTGTAGACAACTACAGGATTTTTGTGATAAAATAAGGTCAAGATACCGGGATTGCAAAAGTGTGACACAATGCAATCCGTAGATACATTTCAAAAGGACTGAATCAGGTCCGGAGATAAAACAGATACATCATCGGCTGCATAACTGTGTGCAGTCGCTCTGTGATCTGTAAGGTCAAGTCATATCTGACAGAGTATCCCGTAACATAAATTAATTTTTCATAATATGGCAGACAGAGGGATTTTTTATGAGAGAAAAATACGAATCATTGTCGCTTGCGACATTAAAAGATCTGGCAAAAGCAAGGGGTCTGAGAGGAATTTCCACCCTCAGGAAGCCTGAACTTATCGAAAGAATGCTTCAGGAAGACGAAAAGGAGCAGAATACACAGAATACAGCTCCGCAGCCGGAAAAAGAAAATATCCGTACAGGACAGCCGGAAAATAAAATCCGGGAAGTACGCAAACCTGCAGAAACACTGGTCAGGTCCGAAAATCATGTCATACGGAATAATGAAAGAAGAACTTATCAGGAACGCACACAGGAGAAATCTCGTGAGCGTTATCAGGAAAGAAATACAGAAAGAAACCAGGAACGTTTTTCCTACCGGAATAATGAACAGAGTCAGGAAAGAAATGACAGATATCAGGATCGGGCTGAAGAGGGTACTCCGTCAGATACAGCACAGCTGGACAGCGGAGAGAAAGCTAACGGTATTCTGGAAGTACTGCCTGACGGATATGGATTTATCCGCTGTGCCAATTATCTTCCGGGAGAAAATGATATTTACGTTTCACCTTCACAGATCCGCCGCTTTAACCTGAAAACAGGAGATATCCTTCAGGGAAGTATCCGGATCAAGACCCAAGGAGAGAAATTTAGTGCACTTCTCTATGTGACTTCTATTAATGGCTTCCATCCAAGTGAAGGTCAGAGAAGATATAATTTTGAAGATATGACGCCTGTGTTCCCTGATGAGCGTCTCAGGATGGAACGCCCGGGAGGAACAGTAGCCATGCGTATCGTAGATCTGATCAGCCCTATCGGTAAGGGACAGCGAGGCATGATCGTATCTCCGCCGAAAGCAGGTAAGACTACACTTCTGAAAGATGTTGCCAAGTCCATTCTCCGTAATAATCCGGAGATGCATCTGATCATTCTTCTGATCGATGAACGACCGGAGGAAGTTACCGATATCAAAGAGGAAATCCAGGGCTCTAATGTAGAAGTGATTTATTCTACTTTCGATGAGCTTCCGGAACATCACAGACGTGTATCTGAGATGGTGGTAGAACGTGCACGTCGTCTGGTAGAACACAAGCGGGATGTAACCATTCTTCTGGATTCCATCACTAGACTTGCCAGGGCTTACAACCTCTGTGTTACACCAAGTGGAAGGACTCTGTCCGGTGGTCTGGATCCGGCTGCCCTCCACATGCCAAAGAGATTTTTTGGTGCAGCCCGTAATATGAGAGAGGGTGGCAGTCTGACGATCCTTGCCACAGCACTGGTGGAGACAGGCAGTAAGATGGATGATGTTATTTACGAAGAGTTCAAGGGTACTGGTAATATGGAGCTTGTACTGGACCGTAAACTTCAGGAAAAACGTGTATTTCCTGCCATTGACATTCAGAAATCCGGTACACGCAGGGAGGATCTTCTGCTGACAAGGGACGAGCAGGAGGCAGTGTATAATATGCGTAAAGCACTGAACAGTCTCAAGGCAGAAGATGCAGTAGAACAGATCCTGAACATGTTTTCCAGAACCAAAACAAATGAAGAATTTGTTCAGACCGCAAAAAAACAGAAATTTTTATAAACAGCTTGCAATTTTGTTTTCCAGTTCTTTTTTTGTAAGAAGA